>JAABUS010003143.1_pt1 | contig 27828 bp, 22 predicted proteins | sample 5560161 | NCBI WGS metagenome assembly JAABUS01 (sample SAMN10711885, study PRJNA513376) | rock metagenome | isolation source: Antarctica rocks | place: Antarctica: Victoria Land, Trio Nunatak nord | collected 2016-01-04
TGGCTATACTTTTTAATGATAATCTCATTCTATAATACTTTCATTTTTTTGTTACATTTAATCTAATCACATGTTTTATGTAAAGTGGTAACCAATACATTAATGAATTATTATATTTTTCATTTTTTGTACCGCTGATACCTGAATATCTCGGGAGTGTATTTAAAAATGAAAACTTGTAATCATGAATAATTGCTAAATGTACTGCTTTTGTCAAAGCATTTTCAAAATGAATATTATCAGAATCATTTACAATGTTTTTATATTTTAATAAATAATTAATGAAAAAACTTTTACTTCCTGCCCAACATCGTGAATCAGCATAAGTCAGGGTTTTTTGCAAGTTAACAATTATACTTTTTGGGGAAACGTTATCAAATTGTTTCAGTATTGATCTAATATTTAATATTTGCAGTCTTCCTGTGATTTTTATTATAAAATCTGATTCATTAAAGAATTTTGAATTGTTTACTGCATATTCTATTATTAACATTTCTCCGTAGCCTTTACCTAATTTTTTATCATAACTATTTCCATCAAATGTTAAAATCTCTATTCTCCCAGCTTTAATATAGCCTTCAAACTCTGATGATAAATCAATATTTGAATTTTCAATAAACAATATTTTTTTATCTGTTTTTAGTAAATAATAATCTAAAGTTTTTACATATTGATTATGCCTGGATTTAGGATCTTGTAGTAACGTTTGAGACATCCCATTAGGATTTATACATCCTGTTAGTAATACTATACTATTATCAATTAGACGTTCCAAATACCTACCGCTTTATTTTTAATTAAAAGGTTGTACTGTATTATTTCTATTATGCCGCAAAATACGCAAAGTATTGTAGTTGCAAGTATTACGCCTGTTACTCCAAAAAGCTTACCTAATATTATACCTAATGGAATATTTAATAATCCGGAGATAAAAACTATAATTATTTGTATTTTCAATTTACTTACTCCGTTTATGTAATATATAAATATCGTTCTATATGTATTAAATACAGTATAGAAACACAAAACTGCAGATAGTGAAAATGATATAGTGACTTTGTTACCAACCCATAATTGATATACGTATTTCGATATAACTAACAGAAATAAACCCAATATTAAAATTACTCCTACGAGTTTTTGAAGCATTCTCACTGTTTTTTTTACCCATTCATAATCGCCTTTATGGTGAGCTTCTGCAAATGCAGACCAAAAAGGTGTCATTATGATTCCTGAAATCATGGTGATTACTCCGAAGTACTTGTAAGCAATATTATACGAAGTAACTGCTCCGGGTCCTATCAAATTTGAAATTAAAATATTATCAACATTATAAAAAAATAGAAGTCCAAGTTGAATTATAAAGAACTTTATACCTATAAATAAAAGATCTTTTGCGTATTCAAATTTCAAGAATTTATAGGAGGGGGAATAAGCTTTATACTTACCATTAAACAATATCAAATTACATATAATCAAAACAATTATTGGGCTAATTCCGATTGATATGCAAAGTATCAGTAAAGACCCATGTACAGTTTTAGTACAAATAAACACTAATATCAAACTGATTAGATTTCCTAAAGAATTTGTCAAAGATGACACAACTACATTTTGATGTGCAGTTGCTACAGTGTTGATTAATTGTAAAACAAATTGCAAAGAAAATACACAAAATATAACTGTAGCCACTAAAGATAGCTCGTCTGGATTACTATTAGGTGCGTTTAGTACCTTGCTCCAGTTTAGATAAGGGTTTATTAAAAAAAACAATAGTAATATAAAAGCACTTATAATAGCAATAATAAAGTAGGTTGTACTTACATAGGTTTTTGCTAACGCTATGTTACCAAGTGTAATTGCTTCTGTTAGCTTATTTCTTAAACCTTGTCCGAAACCAATATCGAAAAAGCTAAACCAAACCATAATTGAACTTAATGTTAGCCAAATTCCATATTGAATAGGGTTTACATAATTAATTGTAAGTGGTACTAAAAGCAGCATACAAATCACACTAACTCCTTTCAAAATAAAAGAATAAGCTATATTTTTTTTTGCCTGTAGTGTCCGCTTATGTCCTTTTAAAAAAAAAGAATCTATTTTTACTTTTATACTCACCAATTCAACATATTAAATATAATTTTACATTACAATCCAAATTAATACTGTATCAAATAGTTAATCTACGTTTACATCAGTTTCTAATCAAATTGCATGGCTATCAGATAAGTTACATAATTTTGAATTAGGCACTGGCTTTAATATAAAGTTTCTTCAGGATTTGAAAAAACATTGTAAGCAATAAGGTAATAGTAAACCCAATTATTACACTAACAAATTTGCTATTTTTATTAACCTTTAATGGTAAAACCGGCTGATCAATCATTTGTACTAATGGCGCATCCTGCAACAAAGAAAGTTTAGAAATTTCTAAGTTTTTTACAATTTCGCTATAAATTGCTGTATTGGCCTGTACATCAATTTGCTTTTTTTGTGATGGAACCCTTAATGTAAGTAAAGATGGATTTGCGTTTGGTGCAGCATCTATAGCCGATGCTACCCCACTTATAGATCCGTTTAAAACCCGCCGCACACTGTCTGCCTGTTTTTGCAAGGCAAGTACATTTTGATAGCTCTTTTTAGTTTTAGTTTGTGCATAAAAATTATTTACTGTTTGTACTAACTGATCATTAAATGCTTTGGAAAATACCTCATTTTTTGTTACTACATCTACTTGTATAATATTCAGCTTTTTATCCGGCTTTGTAACATTAAGTATTTTATCATTTATTGTTTTTACAATATCTGTTATAATACTATCCTGTTCCCTGGTAAAAACTTTAGCGTTTTCATTAAACGTTACATGAGCTGTTTGTTTATTCTTTTGCCACTTTTCCTGCAAATGGTTGAAATTGATATAGAAGTTAATCAGGAGGATAGTGTGCCCATTAACACTAACCGGACTCATAAGAGCTTGCTTGATCATATTTCTTGACTTGTACAATTCAAGAATATTATCTCCCTGAAAAACACCACCTGCACCCGAACTACCCACATTAATACCTGCAAGTGATGCCAGCCCAGCATATTGTCCGAGTGAACTACCTTTGCTGTCTTCCAATACAAAGGTACTTGTTGCCGTATAAACAGGTTTCTTAACGTAGGCATAACTTAAACCCAGCAAACCGCCAACCAAACCACCGAATAATATGGTAAGCCATTTGCTTATGATATACGTTCGGGCTGAACGAAATTTTATAATTATTTCTTTCAGTGATATTTCATCAGGATTTTGCATAGTATGCTCATCCATTTTTAATCAAATATTTGTTTATGTCCATCTATCTTTTTATCACACTTACTATTCCTAATATTATAGCACCCAATGAAGCAATGCCACTGGTAAACCCTAAAATAGTTGCAATTGAATTTACAGAAGATTTTGGCTTTGCAGGTACAAAAATTTCGCTTCCGGGCCTTACTTTGGGATGATTATTAAAAAAGAAAAATTTACGTGTACCTTTAACTGTTCCGTTAGGATAAACAACATAAGCACCTCTTTTTAGTGCATTTGAGGCAAAACCACCGGCATTTAAAACATAACCTTTAAATGATTTGGACTTATCATAAACTACGGCACTCGGATATAAAACCGAACCATTTACCCGCACTACTTGCTGCTGCTTTGGTATCCTTAAAACATCACCATCTTCCAATATTAAGTCTATTTTAGTACCGGGTGTACTTATAATTTTTGCCAGTTCTATTCCTACATAATTATTTCTTGACTGGTCAGTTAAATTATTTGTTGAATCTCTTGAATTTCTTTTTATACGGTTAAATTGTTCTCTGCGCTCTGATGCTAGTATTGTTGTATCCGATTTATCTTTGTCAACACCTAGTATTGCAATATTATTTCTTTTAAGTGATCCGCCTTCTACATCTGCAGAAGCTGTTAATCCGCCTGCACGTTTAACCAGATCAGATATTTTCTCATTTTTTGTTTGTATGTTGTAATTACCCGGATACAATACTTCACCTTCTACTTTAACTGTTTTTTGCTTTTCATAACCTGGTAAACTGTAAACAGAAACAATATCATATGGCTTTAAAACAAAGTTTGTGTTGCTAAGCTTTAATTGACTATCGATATCAACCACATATACATTTGCTATCTTACTGTTTTTAGAAAATGGATCTGAATCACTGGTTCTTCTCGCTACCTCAACACGCTTTGGACTTGCCCCTTCTTGAAATCCGCCAGCTTTTAAAATCAAATCTGCAACATGCATATTATCCGCATAAGCAAATGTGCCTGGTTTTCTTACTGACCCGTTTATTGTAACCTGATATGCATCCCTTAAATTAAATATTGAATAAATATTAACAACATCTTCGCGTTGTAAAACGATATTAACAGAACTGCTTAATACGTCTTTTACACTAAATGATATTTGTTCTAAACTATTATCAGACTTCAAACGTGTAATAGTCCCTCTTTCTGTAAAAGCATCTTCCTTTAACCCGGCTGCTTTTTGAATTAGCTGTGATAACGTTAATCCTTTATCCAATTCAAACTCACCAGGACGAAAAACAGCTCCTAAAATTGACACCCGGTTTTCTACCCGGTCTATAATAGAGGATATAAAGTATTTGTCTCCGCGTAACGGCTTGTAACTATTATAATCTGCTTCTACTACATCTGCCAGCCTTCGCTGCTGATCATTAATTTGAGAAACCTTTATTCTGGCTGTATAGGCACTATCTGTAAAACCTCCGGCATAAGTGATTATATTTTGTAGTGTTTCACCTGGTAAAACTTCAAACAGGGCAGGTATCTTAACCTGACCTGTCATTTCAACTCGTGTTTTATAAGTTGGAACCCGGATAATATCCTGATCACGCAACGATATGTTATCCTTTTGATCACCTTTTACCAAAAAATCATATATATCAAGTGTTCTGATTCTCCGGTTATTTCTAATCACTTCAATCTGCCGATATGAACCATTTTCATTAGGGCCACCTGCAACATAAAGTGCATTAAAAACAGTAGCTAATGATGAAATTGTATAAGTTCCTGGTTTTGATACACCAATCATGATAACTTTAATACTTCTGATGTTTCCTAAAGTTACCTGTACACTTGTACCTCTGCCAATTGCATAATTATTAGCAGACAATTTATTTTTAATTAACGTGGTTGCATTTTCTATTGTTCTGCCTGATACGTTTACAATACCAATCCCGGGAATATTGATATTTCCTTCCGGAGATACTTCAAGCTTCCAGTTAACCAAAGAGTTACCGTAAACGTTGATATTTAACTGGTCTTCCGGGCCAACAATATAATTTACAGGTGTTGCCAGCTTCAAATTTGGTTCAAAAGAACTGTTTTTGCTTCTGAAAAGATCAGCACCAAAGATTTTAGGTTTTAAACTTGCGAAAATATCTTTTTGAGTTCCGGAAGAATCTATGTCATCATCTTTATAATTTAACCTTCTTCTTCCGTTGATAGTGGTATCTGCCAAACCGCTGCCTGATGTGTTTTTAGTACGTATATCGCGAACACGGTCTTGCAGTTTTTGTATTTGAGTTGGAGATACGCCTCGGCTTCGGGCTTGTTGCAACAAATCTGCATCGCTTAAACCCGAATTTTGAGCATTTTGTATTAGCGTTTTTATCTGCTGATCAGTTAGGTTATCAACATTAACTGATGATAGATTTTGTATGCTTACCTGAGCTACAGCATGTGTAATTGCTATAATATTAAAAAACAAAAAAAATGTAAAAGTTGTAAAATAAGCTCTAATCATGTTGATAATTTTATTAGAGTATAAATAACTATCTCTAATAAGCGTTATATTTTTTGTAAAAATAAATTAATTTATGTTTAATTAAAGAAAGGATTTTATCAACAAAAAAAGCTGCATCTAAAAGGATGGCTACCCTCTTGAAAACCACGCAGTTCTAATAAAAAATTATTATGGTAAAAACAGTATATACTTCTTTTATCGGCATAAATTTGTACTGAATGAAGGTTTTAACTATTAATGTATCTATGCATAACTTGATAAATGTAATCGTAATGGTTTTCATTCAAACCAGGCCAAACACCTAACCAAAAAGATTGGTTCATGATTGTATCTGTATGAGTTAAATCACCAACTACACGATGATTGATGTTGGTATATGCAGGTTGTTTTAACAAATTTCCTCCAAACAAAAGCCGCGTGCCAATTTTTTGTTGTTCTAAATGTTGTACCAGCATTTGCCTGTCGCTGGCATCTCCGTCGCGCAGCGTTAATAAAAACCCAAACCAAGAAGGGTTACTGTTTGCAGTTGCTTGCGGTAAGATAAACAGGTCCTCAAAATCTTTCATCCGATGGTATAATGCTTCAAAATTTCGGCGGCGTTTTTCTACAAAACAGTCTAATTTATGCAGTTGAGATACGCCAAGTGCTGCCTGCATATCGGTTACTTTCAAGTTAAAACCAATATGCGAGTACGTATATTTATGATCATACCCGAATGGCAGGTTGCCCAGTTGTTGTGAAAAGCGGCATCCGCACGTGTTGTCTCTTCCGGGTTCGCAGTAACAATCTCTACCCCAATCCCTAAAACTTTCTGCAATTTTAGATAATTCAGGATTATTGATCACAACTGCACCACCTTCGCCCATAGTGATATGGTGTGCCGGATAAAAGGAAAAGGTAGAAAGATCACCAAAAGTGCCTGTTTTTTGCTGATGATAGGTTGCCCCCAAAGCATCGCAATTATCTTCAACTACCCACAAATTATATTTTTTGGCAACACGCATTACCTCATCCAGATCAAAAGGATTACCTAAAGAATGCGCAATCATAATGGCTTTGGTTTTTGTTGAAACTGCTGCTTCAAGCTGCTTGGCCTGCACATTATGTGTGGCTATATCAACATCAACAAAAACAGGTACAGCTCCAAACTGGATCATTGGGTTGATAGTAGTTGGAAAACCTGCGGCTACGGTGATTACCTCATCTCCTGGTTTGATAGCACGGTCACCCAGTTTAGGAGAAGTAAGCGCGTAGAAAGCAACCAGGTTTGCAGAAGATCCGGAATTAACCAATAAACATTTCGAGGTGCTAAAGTAAGCTGCAAATTCTTTTTCAAACTGATTGGCAAAGCGGCCGGCTGTCAACCAGCCATCGGCCATTGCTTCCATACCCAGCAGCAGGTCATCTTCCTCTATGATTTTTCCGGTTACCGGGATATAATCTTTTCCGGGTTCTATTTCTCCCGATATAATTAATTTAAAATCCAGATTTTTAGTGATAACTGCCATAAATTTGAGCTTAAAAAATAGTTATACAGATGCCCAGGAAGCTTTGTTGCGCGCTTTTTCGGTGTACGCTTGGATCTGTTTGATCCTACTGTTTAAAATATCATTTTGATTTCTGTCTGCCTGATAACCATCTACTGTAAATTTCACAGTTTCTTCAAAGTTTAGTACAGGCCTCCATCCTAACCGATTGGCAGATTTAGATACATCAAGTTTTAAAAAATTGGATTCATGCAAGTTTTCAATACTTTCTTTCATTTCGTAATCACCAAAACCTGTTGTTTTTTTAAGTTGATCAATTAACTCTTTTACAGGATAATTATTGGCATCACTCGGGCCAAAATTCCAGCCGCCATTGTATTTTTTACCTTGTAAAAACAGCATCGCCCCCAATGTTAAGTAACCGCTTAAAGGTTCAAGCACATGCTGCCAGGGACGGGTTGCCTGTGGATTGCGCAATTGAAGTTGCTCGCCCGCAGCCAGTGCTCTGAAATAATCCGGAACGATTCGGTTTGCGGCCCAATCCCCGCCACCGATAACGTTTCCCGCACGGCCGGAAGCAACCGCGCAACTGTTTTCACCATTAAAAAAAGAAGTAATGTATGATGAAGTAATTAGCTCGGCACAGCCTTTGGATGCGCTATAAGGATCTTTTCCACCCATCGGGTCATTTTCCCGGTATCCCCAAACCCACTCTTTATTATCGTAACATTTATCACTTGTTATATTAATTGCTGCTTTTACAGATAAATTTTCCCGCACAGCTTCAAAAAAGTTTACCACACCCATTAAATTGGTTTCAAAGGTTAGTGCAGGCTCTTTATAAGATAATAAGACCAGTGGCTGGGCAGCCAGATGAAATGCCATATCGGGCTGTACCTGATAAAAATAGTTCTTTAATGCAGCACCATTTCTTACGTCTCCTTCAAAATGATGTATTTCCTTCTGCAAGTTACAGCTAACAAAATTATCTTTTTCAGTATAAGGTGCCAAAGAATACCCATATACTTCTGCGCCTAACTGCTTCAGCCAAATTGCTAACCAGGATCCTTTAAAACCGGTATGCCCTGTAATTAATACTTTTTTCCCTTGATAACAGTTCCAGAAATCCATATTACCAAACCTTCCATTTAGCTTTGTTAGCTACCCAGTCTTCCTCCAATTCATGTTTTTCACGCAGGGTATCCATCGGCTTCCAAAAACCATGATGCGCAAAAGCAATCATTTGTCCTTCTGCTGCAATCCTTTCCATTGGTTCTTTTTCCCAAAGCGTTTGATCGTTTTCGATATAATCAAAAACCTGCGGCTCACAAATAAAATAACCGCCATTGATCCAGGAGCCATCACCTTTTGGTTTCTCCATAAAAGAATGAACCGTTTTATCTGCCAAAATATTTAAAGCACCAAACCTGCCCGAAGGTTGTACAGCTGTAACAGTACAATATTTATTGTTTTTTTTATGAAACTGATACAGATCTGAAATATTCACATCTGCCAAACCATCTCCGTAAGTCAGCATAAATGTTTCTTCACCAATGTGTTGTTTAATCCGTTTAATCCGGCCACCTGTCATGGTTTCATTCCCGGTATCAACCAAAGTTATTTTCCATGGTTCTGCCTGAGAATCATGTATTTGAAGCTCATTATTAGATAGATCAATGGTTACATCTGATCGGTGCAAGAAATAATTTGCAAAATACTCTTTGATCATATATCCTTTATAACCCAGGCAGATTACAAAATCATTAAATCCGTAAGCAGAATAAATTTTCATAATGTGCCACAAGATAGGCATACCTCCGATCTCTACCATGGGTTTCGGTTTAACTATGGTTTCTTCAGATAACCGGGTTCCCAAACCTCCTGCCAAAAGCACTACTTTCATCATAACTTGTACTACTTTAAGAAACTAAAAGTTCAATGTCATTTGTTAAAGGTAAACTGCAACATAGCAAATATTCATCTTTTGCCAACATTTTATTTTGGGAAGAATTAACTATTGACTTTAATTTTCCGGTTACCAATTTTGCCCTACAGAGCAAACATGTACCCGTTTGGCAAGAGTAGTTTAGATCGATCAGGGCATCCAAACCTGCTTCCAAAATTGTTTTTCCTTTTATTACTTCTACCAAATATTCTGTAGTAGCATTTTTGATCAAGACATTTTGAGTGGATATCCCTTCAAAATCTTCTGGCTTGACCACAAGTTCAAAGCTCTCAGAAAAAATATGCTCTTGCAATACGCCTTCATTAAATAATACACTTTTTATAGATTCACTTAGTCCGTTTGGCCCGCAAACAAAATGATAAATATTACTCAAATCATTACTTTCTTTTTTTAATACTTCAACAATTTTTTTAGGGTTGATACGGCCTTTGCTGATTGCTGAAGTAGTTTCATAAGCTATAGCTTTTGTATGAAAATGTATTATTGAAAATTTTGTTGGATACTTCTTTTGCAGATCATTTATTTGCTGATTAAAAATAGTGCTTTCATGATTATGATTTCCATAAACCAATGTTATGTGCCTTGATAAATCATTGGTTAAAGCATATTTAATAATAGAAAACAGAGGTGTTATTCCACTTCCTGCCCCCCAGAAAACCAAATGATTATTATCCGGAATATTTTTACTTTCTAAAGTAAAATCACCTATTGGTTCCATTACTTCTATTATATCGCCAGGCTTTACACAATCAGCAACATAATTAGAAATTATCCCACCCGGAACTCTTTTTATAGTTACGTTTAGCGTTAAATCGATTCCAGGCGCAGAGGAAAAAGAATATGGCCTAAGGTAACGCCTATTATTGATTCTAAAAATTAAGGTAAGATACTGACCCGCAAGATATTTAATCTTTTTTAGGCCGGGTTGTTTAAAACAAATTGTAATTGTATCATCTGTTTCTTGCTTTGTTTCTACAACCTTAAGTGCAAACTGCAACATAAATTAATAGTCAGAACTTAAATTATAATTATCTTTTCAGTACAAATTACAGAACCATTTTTAAGTTTCTTCACGAAAATTTACAATACTTCTTTTATGCCTATAATTTTGGTATTGAATATCATATTAAAACAAAAAGTACAATTAGATACAATTTATAGGTGATAAAAGAAGCATGTTAATAAACCTAAGCCTGCCCGATTGGTCCGCCAAAGTTCAGTGGCAAAGCCGTAATTTCTTTAATTTTGATTTTTCCGTTAATAGCTTCAAAACCATTTATATTATCTTCTAAAGCGATCAGCAATCGTTTTGCATGTTCCGGTGTTAAAATGATCCGGCTTTTTACACGCGCCTTGGGTACGCCCGGCATCACACGAACAAAATCTATCACAAATTCAGAATCAGAATGCGTAATGATGGCTAAATTAGAATAAATCCCTTCAGCCATATCTTCAGACAATTCTATGTTTAGCGGATTATCAATCTTTTCTTCCATCGGCGTAATATTTTAATGATACTTCTTTTAGCAACTAAAAATCGATTAATTAAGAGCCTGTTTAAATTTATATCAGAAAAATTTATAATGCTTCTTTTATGCCTGTAAATTTTGTGTTTGCATTTTATACCGATAAAAGAAGCATGGGTTTTCCTATTTTCGTAGGTGATAAAAGAAGCATAGAAAATAAATTGAACAAAAATTTAAACAGCCTCTAAAACCACAATAAATCAAGAAATAACCTGGTTAAAAATTTTTCTTAACTGTTAAACGAAAATAAACAATTATTAGTTACAGTTAATTGAAATGCGTTTCGACTTTTTTCAACGCAGAACCAATAATTTGGTGCATGTCGTAATATTTATATTCTGCTAAACGTCCTCCAAAAATTACATGTTGTTCCTGATCAGCAAGTTCTTTATACTTTTTGTAAGTTTCGTTGTTCAATTGGTCATTGATCGGATAAAATGGTTCATTGCTTTCATTCCATTCTGCCGGAAACTCGTGTGTGATAACGGTTTTGGGTTGTGTGCCAAACTCAAAATGCTTATGCTCAATAATACGGGTATAAGGGATTTCCCTTTCGGTGTAGTTTACTAATGCACTTCCCTGATAGTTTTCCATATCAAGCGTTTGCTGATCGAACCTTAAACTACGATACTGCAATTTGCCAAACTGATAATCATAATATTGATCGATTTTTCCGGTAAAAACAATTTGCGGTGCTAAAGAATCATAGTATTCTTTATTGTCAAAATAATTTTCATTCAGTCTTACTTCTGTTCCTTCAAGCAAACCATCAGTCAACTTATTGTACCCTCCGTTTGGAATGCCCTGGTAAGTATCATTGAAATAATTATTATCGTAAGTAAACCTTACCGGCAGCCTTTTGATGATAAAAGCAGGTAAATCTTTGGCTTCCCGGCCCCATTGTTTTTCGGTGTAACCTTTAATCAGTTTTTCATAAATATCAGTTCCAACCAATGACAAAGCCTGCTCTTCCAGATTCTGCGGATTTGTGATGTTTAGATCTTTAATTTGATCTGCTATCACTGCTTTTGCTTCATCAGGTGTTTTTACTTTCCATAATTGGTAAAAAGTATTCATGTTGAAAGGAAGATTGTACAAAACCCCTTCATAATTTGCAACAGGCGTATTTGTAAACCTGTTAAATTCTACAAAAGAGTTTACATAATCCCATATACGTTTATCATTTGTATGGAAAATATGTGCACCATATTTATGTACATTAATACCTTCTACATTTTCATTATAAACATTTCCGCCGGCATGGTCCCTTTTATCAATGATCAAGCATTTTTTACCTCTTTTTTTAGCCTCATATGCAAATACGGCTCCAAATAAACCAGATCCTACTATTAAATAATCGTACATAAATTAACAAATTTCTATTCTGTAAAAGTGTAAATTTTTAGCAAATTTTCCATGCTGTAATTATAAATTAAAGTAGTTTGCTAAGATTATATGAAAACAAATGACTAATTTTTGGTGATACTTCTTTTACCGCCTTAAAATTGAACTGCATTCTTATTCTCGTAAAAAGTTGTTAGGCTAACGGTTTGGCACAATACTTCTTTTATCACATAAAAAAGTCCAAACACCTTTTTAGATGTTTGGGCTTTATCATAAAACACAATGTTATTATGCTTCTACTTCTTCTGATTTTGAAGCTAATAAACGGTCAAATTCTTCCTGAGAACCAACCCGGACATTATCATAAGCACGCAAACCAGTTCCGGAAGGGATTAAGTGGCCAACGATTACGTTTTCTTTCAATCCAAGCATTTTATCGCGTTTACCAGCAATGGCAGCTTCGTTCAATACTTTGGTTGTTTCCTGGAAGGACGCTGCAGAAATAAATGATTTGGTTCCTAATGAAGCTCTGGTAATACCTTGCAGCATTTGGCTTGATGTAGCTGCAATAGCATCACGCGCTTCCACCAATTTCAAATCTTTCCGTTTTAATACAGAGTTTTCATCACGCAATTTACGTACAGAAATAATCTGGCCAGGTTTCATATTATTGGAACTTCCCGGATCAACAACAACTTTCTTATCGTAAATTTCGTCATTTTCCATCATGAAATCCCAACGGTCAACTGCTTCTCTTTCCAAAAAGCGCGTATCACCTGCATCTTCAATCGTTACTTTCTGCATCATCTGGTGTACAATCACCTCGAAGTGCTTGTCATTGATTTTTACACCTTGTAAACGATAAACTTCCTGAATACCATTTACCAGATATTCCTGTACGGCAGCAGGCCCTTTAATGGACAGAATATCGGCCGGAGAAATAGAACCGTCAGACAATGGCATACCAGCTTTGATAAAATCATTATCCTGAACCAAAATGTGTTTAGACAATGGCACAAGGTATTTTTTAACTTGTCCGTCTTTAGATTCGATCGTGATTTCTCGGTTTCCTCTTTTAATTCCACCTAAAGTTACAACGCCATCAATTTCGGTAACCACAGCAGGATTTGAAGGGTTACGGGCTTCGAACAATTCGGTTACCCGCGGCAAACCACCTGTAATATCCCGTGTTTTACCTGTGGAACGAGGGATTTTGGCAATCACCTGTCCGGTTTGTACTTTTTCACCTTCATCAACTGCAATGTGTGCACCTACCGGAATATTATACCCTTTGATCACATTTTTACCACTGTCAATAATCTGGATAACCGGATTTTTAGTTTTATCACGGGTATCGATGATAACTTTTTCGCGGTGGCCAGTTTGCTCATCTGATTCTTCCCGGAAGGTAATACCTTCCTGAACTGCATCAAACTGTGTTTTACCAGCAAACTCTGAAAGAATTACCGCATTATAAGGGTCCCAAGAACAAATACGGTCTCCTTTAGAAATTTGAGTATTATCCTTAGCATACAAATAAGAACCGTAAGGAATATTATTGGTCATGATGACCTTGTTGGTATCTTTTTCAATAATCCTAAACTCCCCTGACCGGCCTAATACTACATCAACTTCGCCTTCTTCAGTTTTATATTGAACTGTTCTCACATTTTCAAATTCAATAATACCATCAAATTTAGCGTTGATCTGAGATTCTGCAGCAATATTGGATGCTGTACCACCTACGTGGAATGTACGCAAAGTTAACTGTGTTCCCGGTTCGCCAATAGATTGTGCGGCAATTACGCCAACAGCTTCACCGCGTTGAACCCGTTTACCACTGGCCAAATTACGGCCATAGCATAAAGCACAAACACCTCTTTTTGCTTCACAAGTCAATACAGAACGGATTTCAATACCTTCCAAAGGAGAATTTTCTATTCTTCTGGCTATTTCTTCTGTAATATCATTTCCAGCTTCGATTAACAACTCATTTGTAAGCGGATCATACACATCACTTAGTGTATTACGACCTAAAATACGATCATAAAGTGGTTCAACAATATCTTCATTGTCTTTTAAAGCAGTTGTATAGATGCCTCTTAAAGTACCACAATCTGTTTCACCAACGATCATATCCTGCGCCACATCATGCAAACGACGGGTAAGATAACCGGCATCAGCTGTTTTTAAAGCAGTATCGGCCAAACCTTTACGTGCACCGTGGGTGGAAATAAAATATTCTAATACGGATAAACCTTCTTTAAAATTAGACAAAATCGGGTTTTCAATAATCTCGCCACCAGAACCTGATTTTTGAGGCTTAGCCATCAAACCACGCATCCCGCAAAGCTGACGAATCTGCTCTTTAGAACCTCGGGCACCAGAATCAAGCATCATGTAAACAGAGTTGAAACCTTGGTTATCGTTGGAAAGAATGTCCATCACGTTGGCCGTCAAACGGTTGTTGATACGTGTCCAGATGTCAATAATTTGATTGTAACGCTCGTTATTGGTAATGAAACCCATGTTATAGTTGTTCATTACTTCTTCAACTTCTTTTGAAGCCTGGGCAATCAAGGTTACTTTCTCCGCAGGAATATTTAAATCCTGTAAGTTGAAAGACAAACCTCCACGGAAAGCCATTTGAAAACCAAGTTCTTTGATTTCATCTAAAAACTGGGCAGCACGTGCCATACCGGTGTTTTTTACAACCTCACCGATAATATCGCGTAAAGATTTTTTGGTAAGCAGTTCATTGATATAACCAACTTCTTCCGGGACATGCTGATTAAACAACACACGTCCAACTGTTGTATCAATCACTTTATTTACAATCTGCCCATCACTTTCTTTTATATGAGCTTTTACTTTAATAAAGGCATGTAGATCAAGTTTTTTCTCGTTGTATGCAATGATAACTTCTTCTGCGGAATAAAAAGTCAAACCTTCTCCTTTTACAATTCGATCAGCATCAGTTTTGCGGCCTTTTGTAATATAATACAAACCTAAAACCATATCTTGGGAAGGAACGGTAATTGGTGTTCCATTGGCAGGATTTAAAATATTGTGTGAAGCAAGCATCAGAATTTGGGCTTCCAAAATTGCAGCATGTCCAAGAGGAACGTGTACAGCCATCTGGTCACCATCAAAATCCGCGTTAAAAGCAGTGCAGGTTAATGGGTGCAATTGAATCGCTTTACCTTCAATTAGTTTGGGTTGAAAAGACTGAATGCCCAAACGGTGCAAAGTTGGTGCACGGTTTAACAATACCGGATGTCCTTTCAATACGTTTTCCAAAATATCCCAAACAATCGGGTCTTTACGGTCAACAATTTTCTTGGCTGATTTTACTGTTTTTACAATACCTCTTTCAATCATCTTGCGGATGATGAACGGTTTGAAAAGTTCGGCAGCCATATCTTTTGGTAAACCACACTCGTGCAGTTTCAAATTCGGCCCAACAACAATTACTGAACGGGCTGAATAATCAACACGTTTTCCGAGTAAATTCTGACGGAAACGGCCTTGTTTACCTTTTAAAATATCAGACAAAGATTTTAAAGCACGGTTACCTTCTGTTTTAACAGCGTTCACTTTACGTGAGTTGTCAAACAAAGAGTCAACAGCTTCCTGAAGCATCCGTTTTTCATTACGCAAGATTACTTCCGGTGCTTTAATTTCGATCAGTCTTTTTAACCGGTTATTACGGATAATAACACGGCGATACAAATCATTTAAATCTGAAGTAGCAAAACGGCCACCTTCCAACGGAACTAATGGTCGTAGCTCTGGTGGGATAACCGGAACTATTTTTACGATCATCCACTCCGGATTATTTTCAATCCTGGTTTTGGAATCTCGGAAAGCTTCAACAACTTGCAAACGTTTTAAAGCTTCATTTTTACGTTGCTGGGAAGTTTCGTTCGCAGCCTGATGACGAAGATCATAAGATAACTGATCTAAATCCAGGTTTCGCAACAATTCTTCCAGAGCTTCTGCACCCATTTTGGCAACAAATTTCTGCGGATCTTTGTCGTCTAAATATTGGTTCTCTTTTGGAAGTGTATCTAAAATATCCAAATATTCTTCCTCAGTCAGAAAATCCATTTTGGAAATTCCGTCAGCTTCTTTTATACCTGGTTTTATTACTACATAGCGTTCGTAATAAATAATCAGGTCTAATTTTTTAGTTGGTAAACCTAATAAATAACCAATTTTATTTGGCAAAGAACGAAAATACCAAATATGTGCAACCGGAACCACCAAATTGATATGGCCCATCCGCTCGCGACGAACTTTCTTTTCGGTAACTTCTACACCGCAACGATCACAAACGATACCTTTATAACGAATACGTTTGTATTTACCGCAATGGCATTCATAATCTTTTACCGGACCAAAAATACGCTCGCAAAATAAACCATCACGTTCAGGTTTATAAGTCCGATAATTAATGGTTTCAGGTTTTAAAACTTCGCCACTCGAACGTTCCAATATGGATTCAGGGGAAGCCAAACTGATCGTAATTGTGGTAAAATTACTTTTGATTTTATTATCCTTTTTGTACGACATAGTTCTTTTTTTAATTTTAAGTGACAAATAAGTAATGCTTCTTTTATCGGGTAAAATTTGATATTCCTGATCTTGCTTTTGTTAAGGCAAAGTAGTTTCCAATTTTAGTATGGTAAAAGAAGCATTACAAATTAGCTATAGACAATTGTTATAATGATGAGTGATAGAATTTAATGTTATCACTCATTTTTATCTTTTAGAACTTATTCTAAAGTGATGTCCAAACCTAAACCTCTCAATTCATGAACCAATACGTTGAAAGATTCCGGAACGGATGGCGTTGGTAAATTTTCACCTTTAACAATTGCCTCGTAAGTTTTAGCACGGCCAATTACATCATCTGACTTAATGGTAAGAATTTCTTGCAGGATATTAGCTGCACCAAATGCCTCCAATGCCCAAACTTCCATCTCACCAAAACGCTGACCACCAAATTGTGCTTTACCACCCAAAGGTTGTTGTGTAATTAATGAATATGGTCCGATTGAACGGGCATGCATTTTATCATCAACCATGTGACCTAATTTCAGCATGTAAATAATACCAACTGTAGTTTGCTGATCGAAACGGTCGCCAGTTAAGCCATTGTATAAATATGTTCTCCCAGATGCCGGAACTTTAGCTTTTGCTACCCATTCTTCTACTTCCTGATGAGTTGCACCATCGAAAATCGGAGTAGCAAATTTCATTCCTAATTCTTTTCCGGCCCATCCTAAAACAGTTTCGTAAATCTGCCCTAAGTTCATCCTAGAAGGCACACCAAGCGGATTTAAAACAATATCAACCGGCGTTCCATCACTTAAAAATGGCATATCTTCATCACGGACAATACGTGCAACAATACCTTTGTTACCGTGGCGGCCAGCCATTTTATCACCAACTTTTAACTTACGTTTTTTAGCGATATAAACTTTAGCCATTTGCACAATACCAGAAGGCAATTCATCACCTACGCTTATTGCAAACTTATCACGGCGATAAGCACCCAGTTCTTCATTCACTTTGATGTTGAAGTTATGAAGAAGCAGTTTAATCATATCATTCTTTTCGTCATCAGTAGTCCATTTGGTTGGGTTGATATTATTATAATCCAACTCTACCAAAATCTTCTGTGTGAATTTTACACCTTTTGCGACAAGTAATTCCTTGTAAACATTAAAAACACCTTGCGAAGTTTTACCGTTTACAATCTCAAACAACTTTTCAATTAAAGAATTTTTAAGGTCTTTAATATTTTTTTCGTGTTTGTTGTCCAATTTTTCCAAGGCAATTTTTTCTTCCGCTTTAGAAGTCTTTTTAGCACGGGAAAATAATTTGGTATCAATTACAACGCCGGTAATTGAAGGAGGTGTTTTTAAAGAAGCATCTTTAACATCACCTGCTTTATCACCAAAAATGGCACGTAAAAGTTTTTCTTCAGGCGATGGATCAGATTCACCTTTTGGCGTAATCTTACCAATTAATATATCACCTTCTTTAACTTCCGCTCCAACTCGAATTATTCCGTTTTCATCTAAATCTTTTGTAGCTTCTTCAGAAACGTTTGGAATATCTGGTGTCAGCTCTTCCTCACCACGTTTGGTATCCCGTACTTCCAATTCAAATTCCTCAATGTGCAGAGAAGTAAAAATGTCTTGAGATACAACACGTTCGGAAATTACAATAGCATCTTCAAAATTATAACCTTGCCATGGCATGAAAGCAACTTTCATGTTTCGGCCTAAAGCTAATTCACCATCCTGAGTGGCGTAACCTTCACAAAGAACTTGTCCTTTTTCAACCCGCTGTCCTTTTTTTACAATTGGTTTTAGGTTAATTGTGGTACTTTGATTGGTTTTTTTAAATTTTATTAAACGGTAAGTTTGTGTATCACCTTCAAATGAAACCAAACGATCGTCATAGTTACGATCATACTTGATTTTAATTTCATTTGCATCCACATACTCTACTACACCATCGCCTTCTGCATTAATTAAAGTACGGGAATCTTTAGCAACACGACCTTCCAAACCTGTACCTACAATTGGAGCTTCCGGCCGTAAAAGCGGAACCGCTTGGCGTTGCATATTAGAACCCATCAAAGCACGATTGGCATCATCATGTTCCAAAAATGGAATTAAAGATGCTGCGATTGATGTTATTTGATTTGGAGCAATATCCATGTAATCCAACCTTTCCGGTTCAATTACCGGAAAATCACCTTCAAAACGGGCTTTTACACGCGGTGTATCAAAATTACCTTTATCATCATAATGTGCATTTGCCTGAGCAATCGTTTTTCCGTCTTCATCTTCCGCAGACAAATAAATAACCGGTTCATCAACAGATACTACTCCATTTACCACACGTTTGTATGGTGTTTCAATAAAACCTAAATTATTAATTTTAGCATGTACACAAAGTGAAGAAATTAAACCAATGTTTGGTCCTTCTGGTGTTTCAATCGTACATAAACGGCCGTAATGGGTATAATGAACATCCCGAACTTCAAAACCCGCACGCTCTCTGGATAAACCACCTGGCCCAAGTGCTGATAAACGGCGTTTGTGTGTAATTTCAGCTAATGGATTTGTCTGGTCCATAAACTGAGACAACTGGTTTGTACCAAAGAATGAATTGATTACTGAAGATAAAGTTCTGGCATTAATAAGATCAGTCGGCGTAAATACTTCGTTGTCACGAATGTTCATCCGCTCACGAATAGTACGCGCCATTCTTGCAAGACCTACCCCAAACTGTGCGTATAGTTGCTCACCAACAGTACGAACACGACGGTTAGATAAGTGGTCAATATCATCAACTTCAGCTTTAACATTGATCAGTTTTATCAGATATTTTACAATAGCAATAATATCCTGTTTGGTTAAAACTTTGGTTTCATAAGAAGTATCCAATTTTAATTTGCGGTTAATCCGATACCGGCCTACATCACCTAAATCATAGCGCTTATCAGAGAAAAACAAACGGTCGATAATTCCACGCGCTGTTTCTTCATCAGGCGGTTCCGCATTTCGCAACTGCCTGTATATATGTTCAACCGCTTCTTTTTCAGAATTGGAAGTGTCTTTTTGTAATGTATTGTATATAATTGTATAATCACCACTGGTAGAAGCATCTTCTTTGTTGAGAATAATACTTTTAACACCAGCATCGATAATCATGTCTATATGCTCATCTTCTAAAATGGTTTCACGTTCTAAGATGATTTCGTTACGATCGATAGAAACTACCTCACCAGTATCTTCATCTACAAAATCTTCAACCCATTTTTTCAGTACCCTTGCAGCAAGTTTACGACCAATATATTTTTTAAGGCCGGATTTACTAACCTTTACTTCGTCGGCTAATTCAAACAATTCTAATATATCTTTATCAGAATCGTAACCAATAGCACGAAGCAGCGTAGTAACAGGAAACTTTTTCTTCCTGTCAATATAAGCATACATTACATTGTTAACGTCTGTAGCAAACTCAATCCATGACCCTTTAAATGGAATGACACGGGCTGAATATAATTTTGTGCCATTTGTATGACGACTTTGTCCAAAAAACACACCTGGAGAACGATGTAACTGTGATACGATTACACGTTCTGCACCATTGATTACAAAAGTTCCTTTAGGTGTCATATAAGGAATAGTCCCTAAATAAACGTCCTGGACAATTGTTTCAAAATCTTCGTGTTCTTCATCATTACATGATAAACGAAGCTTCGCTTTTAATGGCACACTATAAGTCAATCCGCGTTCGATACATTCTTGAATATCATATCGTGGCGGATCAATAAAGTAATCCAAAAATTCTAAAACGAAGATATTTCTGGAATCTGAAATAGGAAAATTTTCAGCAAACACTTTAAACAAACCTTCTTTATGACGATTGTCTGAAGTAGTTTCTAATTGAAAAAATTCCTGAAAAGATTGCAACTGAACATCCAGAAAATCAGGGTAATCGATTACGTGCCTGCTGGTTGCAAAGTTTACTCTTTGATTATTGTTGTTTGCCAAGGGATTGATTTTTTTAGTTTATGAATAAACTTAGACTTGTTTGATTAAAGTTGTTTCGTGAACTTTAATCAAAAATGGGTGTGTTATAAACAACAAGAGACCCCGGCCAAATCAGGCCGGAGTCTTAAAATATGAATAAAAAATGAAGAGTTATTTAACCTCAACTACAGCTCCAGCTTCTTCCAATTGTTTTTTTAATGATTCTGCTTCTTCTTTAGTTACACCCGTTTTCACTTCTTTTGGTGCACTGTCCACTAAATCTTTAGCTTCTTTCAAGCCCAAACCAGTTAAATCTTTAACCAATTTTACTACTGCTAATTTAGCACCGCCTGCTTCTTTCAAAATAACATCAAAAGCTGTTTTTTCTTCTGCAACAGCAGGAGCATCACCACCAGCAACAGGACCTGCAACTGCAACAGCTGCAGCAGCTGGTTCGATACCGTATTCATCTTTCAAAATCTGAGCTAACTCGTTAACTTCTTTTACTGTTAAGTTTACTAACTGCTCAGCAAACGTTTTTAAATCTGCCATTTTATTTAAAATTTAATGTTAATACTTTAATTGTTTAATAATCCAGAACTTTTAGGTGTCTGATTAACCTCTATTCTCTAAAGTTTTTAAAATACCTGATAACTTGTTGCTACCTGATTGAAGTGCAGAAACGACATTCTTTGCAGGAGACTGTAGTAAGCCAATAATATCGCCAACCAATTGTTCTTTTGATTTGAGATTAATTAAGGTGTCTAACTGATTATCTCCAATAAAAAATGATGAATGGATATATGCTACTTTTAGCAATGGTTTTTCACCAGACTTCCTAAGCTCTTTAATCAATTTGGCCGGAGCGTTGGTTGATTTGGAAAACATAATGGAAGATGAACCTTTTAGCGCATCATACATAGGCGTAAAATCACCGCCTATCGCTTCTACTGCTTTTTTTATCAATGAATTTTTGGCAACTTGAATTTTAATGTCGCTTTCAAAACACTTTCTTCGAATAGCATTAATCTTCGCTACAGTCAAATTTGAAGTATCGGTAACATAAAAATTTCCATACTCTTTTATTTGCTCTGTAAGTGCATTTACTACTTCGTATTTATCTTCTTTCTTCATAATTAGATACCCGCTACTGATTTAGTTTCTATTTCTATACCTTTAGACATGGTAGAAGAAAGGTGAATACTTTTGAAGTAAGTCCCTTTTGCTGAAGATGGTTTTAATTTTGAAATTATTTGGATAATTTCCATTGCATTGTCAAAAATCTTTTCCGGAGAAAAAGAAACTTTTCCGATAGAAGCATGAACAATACCTGTTTTATCTACTTTAAAATCTATTTTACCAGCTTTAACTTCTGTTACAGCTTTACCTACTTCGGGTGTCACAGTACCAGACTTGGGATTTGGCATAAGATTACGCGGACCTAAAATACGTCCAAGTTTACCTACTTTTGCCATAACACTGGGCATAGTGATGATGATATCAACATCCGTCCAACCACCTTCAATTTTGGTAATATACTCATCCAAACCTACGTAATCTGCACCTGCTGCTTTAGCTTCTTCTTCCTTGTCAGGAGTACACAAAACTAATACACGAACAGTTTTACCAGTCCCGTGAGGCAACGTAGCAATACCACGAACCATTTGATTAGCCTTACGTGGATCAACTCCTAAACGAACATCAATATCAACGGATGAATCGAATTTAGTAGTAGTTATGTCCTTCACCAAAGAAGCAGCTTCCTGTAAAGAATATAATTTGTTCGCCTCAATCTTGGAAAGTGCTGCTTTTTGATTTTTTGTTAATCTAGCCACTGTCTTAAATTGAATTTAATTGTTAATTATTCCAGGGCGCATTACCATTAACGGTAATTCCCATACTGCGTGCTGTACCTGCTACCATTTTCATTGCTGATTCAACGGTAAAAGCATTTAAGTCAGTCATCTTATCTTGTGCAATTGTTTTAACCTGATCCCAAGAAATATTGGAAACTTTTTTACGGTTAGGCTCTGCAGAACCGCCTTTTAAACCTGAAACTTCTAACAACTGAATAGCAACAGGAGGGGTTTTGATAATAAATTCAAATGACTTGTCAACATAAACAGTAATTACAACAGGCAAAACTTTGCCTGCTTTATCTTGTGTACGAGCATTAAACTGTTTACAAAATTCCATAATGTTTACACCTTTTGCTCCTAATGCAGGACCAATTGGAGGTGATGGATTTGCAGCACCGCCCTTTACCTGTAACTTGATTAGTGCACCAACCTCTTTTGCCATTTTCTAGTATTAATTGATAACAAATGTTATAATGTGGAAGCAATGTAACATTTAAGCTTTTTATTAATTGTGTTTTTGAAACTGATACTTCTTTTATCTACTCTTTTTCGACTTGCATATAGTTAAGTTCTAACGGAGTGCGTCTTCCAAAAATCTTAACCATTACTTTTAACTTTTTCTTCTCTTCATTTACTTCTTCAATCACGCCATTAAAGCCATTAAATGGCCCATCCATAACTTTAACATTTTCACCAGCGTAATATGGAACATTTATCGTTTCTGCCTGAATAGTCATTTCATCAACCTTACCCAAAATGCGGTTTACTTCTACCTGACGTAAAGGAACTGCATTACCTGCTTTATCACCTAAAAATCCAATAACACTATTTGTATTTTTAATAATGTGTTCCATTTCACCGTCCAGTGCTGCTTCGATTAAAACATAGCCAGGAAAATAATTACGTTCTTTGGCAATTTTTTTTCCTTCACGCATTTGATAGTATTTTTCCATCGGGATTAAAACCTGAGGAATTTGATGCGAAATACCTAAACGGTTTACTTCCGCTTCTATATATTGCTTAACTTTCTTCTCTTTCCCACTGATAGCCCGCACAACATACCACTTTAATTGATCACTCATATTCAAATATTATGCAAGGGATTTGTAAAAATATTTGAGTAAATTTCCTACGGATTCATCCATAGCTAAAATAATCAAAGCGATAATAATTGAAGCCACTAATACTAAAACAGCACTGTTTTGCAATTCACTCCAAGTTGGCCATGTTACCTTTTGAGTCAATTCTATGTAAGACTCTTTAACGTACTCAGTTACTTTAGCCATCACAATTTAATTTTTATCATTCATCGATGCACGGGCACAAGGATTCGAACCCTGATCAAAGGTTTTGGAGACCTCTATTCTACCATTGAACTATGCCCGTATGTTACTAAGAAAACATAAGCCCGATAAAACAAGCTTATGTTTTCAAATTAAACTTATTTAAAAATCCTATTTTAGGATTTCTGTCACCTGTCCGGCACCAACTGTTCTACCACCTTCACGGATTGCAAAACGTAAGCCTTTTTCCATTGCAATTGCGTTAATCAATTTTACTGTAATCGTAACGTTATCGCCTGGCATTACCATTTCTACACCTTCAGCTAATGAAATCTCACCAGTTACATCAGTAGTACGGAAATAGAATTGAGGACGATATTTGTTAAAAAACGGTGTATGCCGGCCACCTTCTGCTTTTGATAATACGTAAACCTCAGCTTTGAAATCAGTATGAGGGGTTACAGAACCTGGTTTGCAAATAACCATACCACGACGGATAGATTCTTTTTCAATACCACGCAACAACAAACCTACGTTATCCCCTGCTTCACCTCTATCTAAAATTTTACGGAACATTTCAACACCGGTAACTGTAGATTTTAAGTTCTCTGCACCCATTCCTAAAATATCAACTTGCTCACCTGAGTTGATAATACCTCTTTCGATACGACCTGTAGCTACAGTACCACGACCAGTAATTGAAAAGACATCTTCAACAGGCATTAAGAAAGGCAACTCAGTCAAACGTGGAGGGATTGGAATCTGTGTATCAACAGCATCCATTAACTCCATAATTTTATCAACCCATTTTGGTTCGCCGTTTAAACCACCCAAAGCAGATCCTTGAACAACAGCAATAGTATCACCCGGATAATCGTAAAAAGATAACAACTCACGGATTTCCATCTCTACCAATTCAAGTAACTCCGGATCATCTACCATATCCACTTTGTTCATAAATACAACCAGTGAAGGAACACCTACCTGACGAGCCAAAAGAATATGCTCACGAGTTTGTGGCATTGGACCATCAGTAGAAGCAACTACAATAATTGCACCATCCATTTGTGCAGCACCAGTAACCATGTTTTTAACATAATCTGCGTGACCCGGACAATCAACGTGTGCATAGTGACGAAGCGCAGTAGAATATTCTACGTGTGCTGTATTAATCGTAATACCACGTTCTTTTTCTTCAGGGGCAGAGTCAATTGAATCAAAAGACCGAGCTTCTGAAAAGCCTTTATCCGCTAAAACTTTTGTAATAGCTGCAGTAAGAGTAGTTTTGCCGTGGTCAACGTGACCAATTGTACCGATATTTAAGTGCGGTTTACTACGGTCAAATTTTTCTTTTGCCATGATTTTCTATATTGTTATTAGGTTAATTTACTTGTTTATATATTTATAGTGTGAGCCAACGATGGGACTTGAACCCATGACCTCTTCCTTACCAAGGAAGTGCTCTACCGCTGAGCTACGTCGGCTTAATAACTTACAATTGTTGATCAGGATTTACAATTTCATAACCATCAATCGTAGCTCATAATTCAATTTGAGCGGAAGACGAGGTTCGAACTCGCGACCTATAGCTTGGAAGGCTATCGCTCTACCAACTGAGCTACTTCCGCTTTAAAAAAATGTGGGGGGAGAAGGATTCGAACCTTCGTAGCCGAAGCAACGGATTTACAGTCCGTCCCATTTGACCGCTCTGGTATCCCCCCAAAAAGCAATACGTTAATACTCCTTTTAGAGCCTCCTATCGGGATCGAACCAATGACCTACTGATTACAAGTCAGTCGCTCTACCAGCTGAGCTAAGGAGGCAAAATATATAGATTTTAAAGAACAAATTCGTTTTTGTGAAATCGCACGTACATTTCTGAAAACGGAATGCAAATCTACACTTTTTATATATTCAACAAAACTTTTTTTATAAAAAAAGCTGACAAATATTTTGTCAGCTTTTAAACATGTTTTATATTGAAGAATATATATTAAAAGTCATTATTTACAGACTCTTTAAAAGAAGTTTCATGTGCACGGATTTTTTGTTTGTGTTTCTCTAACTGTTTACGCAAACTTTCAAGTGCCAGATCCGTCGCTTCCTCAAAAGTTTTACATTTTTCTTTTGCAAATAACTGATTACCAGGAATTAATAATTTTATCTCAGAGATTTTATTTGCTTCATCTTCCACTTTTTCCAGCTTTAGATAAACCTCAGCACTGATGATCTGATCGTAAAACTGATCTAATTTATTTGCTTTTTTTTGAATAAAATCAACCAGTTTACTGTCAGCAGTAAAATGTATTGCCTGTACTGTAACTTTCATTTTTCCTCCTTTGTTATGCCTTTGGATGGGCTTGTTTATAAATCAACTTTAATCTCTCAACGGAATTATGTGTATAAATCTGGGTAGCACTCAAATTTGCATGGCCCAAAAGCTCTTTAATTGCGTTCAAATCTGCACCATTATTCAAAAGAGTTGTAGCAAATGTGTGCCTGAGCACATGGGGGCTTTTTTTATTTTGAGTGGTAATATAACTAAGATATTTCTGCACAATTCTATAAATCAGCTTTGGGTAGGCATCTCTACCAGTATGGGTAACGATTAACTTCAGAGAATTGTTATCAAAATTTTCATTTTTCTTAACAGCAATGTATTGTTTAGTTAACAATAAAAGTTCTTTGTTCAAAGGCACAATCCGCTCTTTACTTCTTTTACCAATGATTTTTATGGCATTCTCATACCAATCAATATCCGATTCTTTTAAACTAATTAGTTCTGCCAAACGCAAACCCGTTCCAAACAACATCTCTATAACCAGTTTGTCCCGGGTTCCTGCAAAATCTTGTTTAAAAATATCTTTACTATCCAATAATTGGCTGACTGCTTCTTCCCGCATAACTACAGGAAGTTTTTTTGCTGATTTCAAACTTTTAATTTTAGACATAGGATTATCCTGAACCAGGTTTTCCCTGACTAAAAATCTAAAATAAGTTTTGAGTGATGTGATTTTGCGTTTTACAGAACGTGTATCCATTTTTTGATCGATCATTTGCACAATCCAGCTTCGTATCAAAAAAACATCGGTAAAAGAAGCATCGTCCTCTACCTGAACAAATTTATAAAACTGTGTTAAATCAGTTTTATAAGCAATAAAAGTATGGGCTGAGAAGCGTTTTTCATGTTGAAGATAAGTATAAAAACGGTCTAAATGCATAAAAACTATTTGCTTCTTCTTAAAGTTGAAGATACAAATAGTTTTTACATCAGATGCGAAACAAAATCCCTATAAATTTTATATGCTATCTGCAAACATATTTTGTTTATAAACAGCGTGTTTAACAACATTTCTGCGGGTAACAGATCTTTTTTCGTATGCCTGGCGACTACGCAATTCTCTTAAAACACCTGTTTTTTCAAATTTCTTTTTAAAACGTTTTAGCGCTTTATCTAAAGATTCGCCGTCTTTTACATTAATAATAATCATAATTCCTACAATACCTCCTTTCAGGGAGGCCAAAAATACGATAAAATTTAGTTTATCAAAAGAGAAATTACATTGATTATCAAATATCAAAGTGCTTTTTAATAACTAAAATAAGGTTCCAGTTTGTAAATGGTCTCTTCGTTCAAAATAGCTACGTTTTTTAGATCACCGGAATTCTTGAAATTTCCATGCTGCTTTCTATATTGTATAATAGCGTTCATTTGCTTAAAATTCAGATATGGGTTCAGTTTTAAATCATCAAAACCACAAGTATTAATATTGATTTTGGTGATTCCGGAGGCATCAATTTCAACTTGTTTTACAATTTCTTCATATTTGGCCGAATCCAAACCATACACTTCCAACAATTGTGTTTTCTTATAAAAACCACCTAAACGCGTCCTATATTTCAAAATCCGGTTTGCGAAGGCTGGGCCAATCCCTTTAATTTCAGTTAATTGTGCAGAATCAGCATGATTAATTTCGACTATTATT
>JAABUS010000271.1_pt1 | contig 27821 bp, 1 predicted proteins | sample 5560161 | NCBI WGS metagenome assembly JAABUS01 (sample SAMN10711885, study PRJNA513376) | rock metagenome | isolation source: Antarctica rocks | place: Antarctica: Victoria Land, Trio Nunatak nord | collected 2016-01-04
GTAAAAAATATTATAATAGAGAATATTTTTGCAATAATTAATTCTAATTCGAGAATTATTAAGTATTAGAAAAATAGATCTAGAAAGAAACAAAAAAATTCTGTAGACTATATATAGCAAACAAAATATTCGAAAAAAATACTACAAATTATAAAAAATTAAGTCAATTTTAAAACTTTAATTCAAAATATTTTTATCTCGAAAACAGAGATAAAATTAATAGATTTTCTAGATTTTTGTTTTAATTTAAGTTTTTTTTTTTTTGTTCTTTTTTTAATAAGAAGTTTGATACTATAATAACAAAAAAAAATTAGAAATTTATAGAAAAAGAAAAAGAAATAGTTGTTATTGTAAAATTAGTTAATATTAAATCTACTAAAATTATTTATTTTAAAAATATTATTGCAAAAATAAAATCTCTTAGAACTCTATATTTTATTGTTTGTTTAATTGCATAAATATAGTTAAAAAATATAAAAATTAAAGCAATATTTAATAGTAGTACAAAAATTAACTATATTAGCAAGAGTTTTGCAAACAAAACTAATCTAGCTATTCAACAAGATATTTCTATTTTACTAATAAAAATTATAGAAGTACATGTTTGCTTTAAAAAAGTAATAGAAAATGCAAAAATATTAATTAAAAAAATAGTAGTTTATATTTTTATTTTTATTGTTTTTCGACTTAATTACAAAATTCTATTAGATTGATTTTTTTAGCAAAATACTTAAATAAGTTTTGTAAATATAAAAAACAATTTTCTAAAACTAACAATTTATTTTAGAGATAAAACAAAATATATTAGTATTTTAAGAATATTTGCTAATTACTCTAGTAACAAAAATTAAAATATTATATTTTTAGAGAAATTTTTAAATCTCTAGATAATTGTTTAATTAAATAATTAGTATAGTTGTTCGACTTTGCAAATCTAATTGTAGAGAATTTTCAAAAATAAAGATTAAAATTATTAGAATAACAATATTGCAAAATAGAATTTAAAAAAAAATTAACAAAATTCTAATTAATTAGAGCAAACAAATAGTACTAGTATTTGTTTGTCTATTAATATAGTTAATTAGAATTGAGCAAATATTTAGATTAATATTATATTTTAAATATTTTTAAAATTATTAATAATTCGAACTTTTCGATTATATATTATAAAAAAGATTTTTACTATTTAATTGTTTAAAAAGTTCGATATTTTTTGTTAATTTTTTATTGTATTATATTTGTTTCGAATAAATATAATATATAAACAAAAGATTTAGAAAACAAATTCGATAAATATAAACAATTTAGATAATTTTATTTTAGACAAATATTTAAATTAAAAAAAAATATTAGAATTATTAATTACAAAGAATTTCTAAAAGAAATTTAACAAAAAATATAATTTTTTTCTAAAATTTAAGTTTTTAAGTATTAAGTATAGTTCTTATTTTATTAAAAAAAAATTAGAAATTAATTGTAGAATTCGAATTTTTTTTGCAAAAATAAGAACTTTTAATTATAATACTTTTTAATTGTAAAGTTGTCTTAATATAGAGTTTTGCTAAAATAGACAAAATTAGATTAGAGATTGTATCTAATTAGAAAATTTATACTATAAAATACAAAATATAGCAAGTTTCGAAATTTTTAATTTTTCGAATATTAAATTCTATTGTAATTAAAATATTAGAGAAACATTTTTAGACAAATTTGCTAAAATATTGTTATAATTTCTATTGAAATTCTTCATTTTTAATAAGTAAAAAGAAAAAAAAACAAGTATTATATAGTTAATGCAACTATAAAGATAAACAAAATAATTGTTTAAAATATTAAAATATTTTTTAATATTAAAGAGTTTGCAAAAGAGTTTGTCGAAATAGTAATTATATTATTAATTAATTAATTTTTAAAATACAATTAAATAGATTTTGTATTAAAAAGTTGCAATTTTATTGTTTTTATAATCTTTTTTAGACTACTTAGAATAACTTGTTTATTGCAAAATATTACTAACTTAATTGCTTAATTTGTAAGAATTATAATATATATTTTTAAGAATTTTCTTAACAAGAACTATCTATTTGTAAACAATATAAATATAAAAGAATTTAAATTAAATTATAATAACAAAAAGATAGTTTTAAAGATTAGACTATTTGTTCTAAAATATATTTAGTATTTAAATACAATATTAATAAATATAAAATTGTTCGAGTATATTATATTTAACAAAAAATCTTAATTTTGTAAATTAGAAATTAAAATTGTTAGTTTTGTATATAATTTTAATAAACAATTTTTTGATAGTATAAAGATTATTAAGATTGTTAAGTAATTATTGTGCAAAAATATTTTTAAAGTTAGAATTTTTATAGAAATATATATCTACTATCGAATTTAAATATTAGAATTTGTAATTATTATAGAATTAATCTATTGTTTGTTTAAAACAAAATATATTTTTGTTTAAAATTTTAAGTAGCAAAATACTATAAACAAACTAAAGATTGTTTTAACAAATATATTGATAATACGTATCTTAAATTATTCTATTTTAATTAATAAGATTATTTTGATTATAGATTTTAGTTTAAAAAATTAAAAAGTTGTATTAATACAAATTGATACAATAACAAAAAAAAGATATTCTTTATAATATAAAAATAAGTTTTAAAGTAAACAAGAATTTCGATACAATATTAAAAAGCAAAAATATCAAAATCTTATAAAAATCTTAAAAAAAGTGCAATTCTAATTATATAGAATTTAATTTATATTTAAGATTAATACAAATATTTTAATATTTTAATTTAATTATTTTGCAACAAATTTATCTAATATTTTAATAACTTGCTAATTAATTTAAATTTGTTTTTTCGACTTTAATATATAATATATATTTAATCGAAAATATGCAACAACTAATAGACTTTTAAAAAGATTAAAAAAGTTGTTTAACAATATTAATAAAATTAATAAGAAAAATATTAATAATTTTATTAATAATTAATTAAATTGTATTTGTATTTGTTTTGCACAAATAACAATATTAGAAAAGAACAAAAATATTTTTAAAAACAAATATTTCGATAAATTTAAACAAATTGCTCGATATCTAATTTTGTTGCAAAGATCAAATATAAATTAGAAGAATTTTTACAAGTTTAAAAATTATATTTTCTATTTTTTAATAAAAAAAAAATATTTGTTTTAAAAGATAAACAAGAATATATCTTTGCATAGAGTAGTAAATTAGACAAAAAACAAAAATTAAATTATAGAAAACTTATATAACAAAAGTAATTATAAAGAGAGAAAGAATATCTATCGATATATTGTAGATCGATATTAATAACAAAATCTATTTAATTTTTGCAAAAAATATATTGCAAACTACAATAAATATTAGCAAAGAATTTCTAACAAATAAAAGAAGATTATATATTCGATTTATATTTTCGATTTGTAAGAAAAGATTATTGTAAACTATATCTATATATTAATTGCAAAAATATTTGTTAAAGTAAATCTAATAGTTGCTCGAAATAATCTAACAAAATAGATAAAAATTAAAATAATTCCAAATCTTAAAATACTTATTATAGTAAAGTTTTTGTAGAAAAATATTTTTTGTTAATATAGATATATTAAGAAAATAATTATAGACAACAAATTTAAAAATAAAGTTAAAATAACAACTAAACTTCTAAGAAGATATAATATTAAAAAAGTAACAATATCGATTTATTACTTATAAACAAATAAAATAGTAAAAAAAAAGTATAGATTTATTGTTAATATTTTGTTTAAGCTAACAAAGAAAGTTTTTACAAATTAATTACAATATTTGTATACAATTTTGTAAACAAATAAAACAATAATTTAGAAATTTATTAAAAAGATATTGTTTTATCTTAAGTTTAAATACAAAACTATATTGTCAATTAAGATAGAATATTTAATCTAATATATTATTGTCAGGGACTAGGCTCGGAACCTCTATCAAAGAGATATCTGAATTAATAACTAGATGGAACTTAGGTCTATACTAGATTTAATGTACAAAACGAAAGACAAGAGAGAAATGAGAGAAATGAGACAACGTTGACTATATAAGATTGCAGGCTTTATGCCTAGCAAGGATTGGCCCATATTTGGCCTAGTCTAGTCCAGATTTGGCCAAGGTTGGGCTCAGAAGATTAAGCGAGATTGGGACGAAGGGTTGTTCAATCGACGAACGTAGCTGACGAACTGCTAACCTAACACCATGACAATTATAGACTAAAAAAAAGCTTGCTTAACAATAGATCTACTAACATTGCAAACAAGATAGTTAAAAATATATATATATATATATATTTAGAAAACAACTTTGTATTTTTGTTGTTTTAAAAAAGAGAACAAGAATTTCTTTAATAATAATTATTAACTATAAATATATTTATTTTAAATTAAAAATTTAATTTTATTATACAATATTAAGCTCGATAAAAAATATAATATAAAACTATTTTTTCAATAATTAGATTTCTTTAAAATAAGAAAAAAAAACAAAATTAAAAACTTTTATATTTTAAAAAAAGTTAATAGTACAAAACTTAAAAATACTTATTTAGAAAATTAATTAAAAAAATATTTAAAAAGAAATTAAAATCTTTAGATCTTTGTAAAGTTGAGAAACAAAAATAAAAAAGTAGAAAATAATTTTATATAAAAGACAAAGAATTAGTTTAATTAGAGCAATAGAAAATTGTTTGCAATTATTATATTATTGCTATCTTATTACAATTATTTAAATTATACAAAAGTATAAAAAAAAAATCTAAAAGAGAAAAAAGTTGCAATCTTTATATTTGTTTTATTTTCAAAAAATTTAATATAAAGTATATTAATTTACAAGTATTAGAAAGAAATTTAATTATATAAAGTAATTTACAAGATATTATAATTTCGAGTACTCAAAGAGAACAAATAAAAGACAAAAAAATTAAAAAGTTAAGATACTAACAACTTCGATTGATTAGAAACAAACAAATAGTACTAGTATCTATTTATCTATTCTAATTAATTAAAATTAACAATTAGAAAGCAATATAAAAGTATTAATAGCAAATCTTAACTCAAAATTCTAGAATTTTAAGAATTTTTTTAGATTATAGAAAATAAGTTTTAATTATTTTTTATAAAATATTTCTTAACAACAAAGATAGCAAAATTATATATTAGTTATATTAGTTTTATATTTATTTGCAAGTTAATATACAAATAAATACTAGTATAATCTTTTTGTATAATTAATAGTATAAATATTGCAAGCAACAATTAAGTCTATAAGTAAAAGTTCTTTGTATCTAAAACTCTATATTTGTTAGATATTTAAAATAAATTATTGTTTTATTTATTAAAATATAGCAACTTAATAATTTGATTTTTTGTTTGCAAAATTCTCTTTTTTAATCTATTATTTTTGTATAAATTTTTTTTTATCGAACTTATATTATAATAGATTTAGAACAACAATTATAAGATATTAAATATAAACAATTTTCTACAAAAGAAATTTCTTAATTTCTGTTAAAAAATTAAGATTAAAAACAAGAGTTATTATTTATATTAATAGAAAGATTTTGTAGAGAACAACAATTTATATTTGTTAAACAAAATACAAGTTAAATTTTAATAATATTAATATAATTTTTTTGTAGTTAGAAATCGATTCTTTTAATTAAATTATTTTGAATATAAAATTAGCAAGTACTACTATAGCAATTACAAATATTGTGGTATTAAACTTCTTAGACTTAAATTAAAATTAAACTAGAAAAAACAATTATTTAATCTATAAAAAAAAATTTAATTATTAAAAATTGTATCTATACTTAAGTAATCGATATTCTTCTTTAATATAATAAAACTATTAATAACAAAAGAAAAAAATATTTAAAAAATCTTCGAAATACAGTTCTAGATATTTTAAAAATAATCGAAAATTAAACGCAAGATCTATAATAAACAATTAATAAAAATACTTAAATACTAATAGATAATCTATTATAACAAAAATTAAAAAACACAATTAAAAAATTAATTAAAATAAGAAATTTAAAATTTAAAATAATTAAATTTAATTTTGTAGACTATAATTATCAAAGACTGCAAATATATTGTTTAAAAATATAGATTAATTAATTATTAAAACAATATTGCAAATAACAAAAAAATACAAAAATTTAAAAAAAAAATTAAAAAAGTTAAATTAAGTTGTATATAATTGACTTGAATTTTGTACTATAGAATTAAAATATATTGCTAACTATATAATTAACAACTACAACAAAATAAATATCGAAATATTTAAAAATACAATAGTATTTATCGAACAAAAGTTTTTAAAAGTTAAAATAAAAGATTATTTTTAAGAATTTTATTTAATAAATATTTAAATACAAAGTTAAAAAAGATATGTTAAGCAAGAGTTTAAACAATTTTATTTTAATTTATAGAAAATATAAAGAAGACGCAGACTTAAAACAACAAATAGAAAAAATCTAGATGATTAATTTTTTAGTTAAAATTAAAGTCGAAGTCTAAAAATAACAAAATTTAGAAAAAATAAAGCAAAAAAAAATAAAATAAAAATTTAGAGTTTTTTAGAGAAATTTCTTCTTTGTTATTACAATTGCAAGATTTAATATTAAGATTGTCTCTATTAAATCTTAGACTATTTAAAATTATTAATACAACAAAATTATATACTTTAACTATTAAAATTGCAAGAATCTTTTCAAAGACAATAGCTATTTTTATTTCGATAAACAAGAAAAACAATATAAAGAACTATTTATATATAAAAGTAAATATAGATTTGCAATATTAAATTAACTATTGTTTTGCAATACTAATTAAAGTCTTTTAACTAATTGGACTAGCTATATTAATAAAAAAGCAAAAAAAAGATCTAATTACAATTATATTAAAATCGATTGTCTATATAGCTTATTAAAGAAAGCTAGAATTTCTATTAAAAATAAATCGAATTTCTAATAATTAAATTAAAAGACAAGTAATTTAGTATTATAAAAAACAAAATAATTTTTTAGTATTTGTAAAACAAAATAAGTTAAACTTTAAATTTAGTATTTGTTTGTTTGTTTTTAAAGATTTCTTAAAACAATATATTTATAAAAAAGAAGAGCTAACTTTTTTATTTAATAATTTTCAATAAATTGATATTTAATTTCGAGTAATAGATAGTATTAATTTAGGAAAATGAAATTGATATAGAATAATTGTTTATTAAAATTAATTTATTTATCTAATTGTAGATTTAAAGTATTAGATGTAGTTGCAACTTTAGAGCAAATTGCAAATAATATTATATTATTAGCGAAAAAATAATAATTAAGAAAAAAAATAACTTCTTAATTGTTTGTTCTCTATATTGCAAATAATAGTATAAATAGATTTAGATTCTTATATAATATATATATTTTTACAAGATAGTTACAAATATAGATTGTTAACAATATTGTATTTGTTAGTTTTTAAAAAGTATAAAAATTAAATATTAAAATATTATTTTAATCTTAATATAAATTAGAATATTTATTAAGAATTTTAACAATTGCAATTAACTATTTTTTTACTATATAAAATAATTTGTTTTGCAAGAAGTATTTGATAGACAATTTTTATATTTAGATCGACATATAATTGCAAAAAGCAATTGAAAAGAATAGCAAAATAGAGAAATACTAAAAACTAAATTAACAAAAAAGAATTTGCTAGAATAGAAATTGTATTAGACAAATATATTTTGTTAATTTAAAAATATATAAATTGCGCAATTTTAAATCTTTTATTGCAAGTTAAGAATCAAAATTAAGATAAAAATTAAAATATTTTTTGTCTATATAACTCTATTAAAAAATAGAGAAATTCTAAAGAATTTTCGAATAAATACAAAAAACAATATTGTTGCAACTTATTAAAATTTGACTTTGTTAAATTTATTTTTAATTAATATATCTTATTGTTTTAAAACTACTATTAACTTCTCTTTTATATTTAATATTAAAAATATTATTATAGAATATATATTCTAAAACTTGACAAAAATAATAAAAATATTAAAAATATTAATCGAAAATACAAAAAAATTTAATTGTCTAATAGAGCAAACTCGAAAATATACAATATATTATATAAAATTAGTATAAAAAGAGATTTAAAAAATAAAAAATAAAGTATTTAAATTATATTTGTAAATATAGTTTATAAAGTTTAAAGATTTTAAAGTACTTAACATATATTAATTTAATATTAAGAACAATTTAGATTCTTATTTAACTAATTATAAAAAAATAAAAAAATTTGAGTTTTCGATTGTTTGTTTTAACAAAAAAGAGAAAATTTTGCTATTTTAATTTAAAATTAAGAAAAAATATTATAGATTAGAACTAAGTTAACAATCTATATTAAGTATTTCGAAACAAGAAATAATTTCTAAAATTATATATTTATTTTTTGTCTTAAAAAATTTAATATAGATGCAACAACAATAGTTTATTCTATTATTATTATTTGTTTTTTAGATTGATTTTTTAGATCTATATTAAGAAAACTTACTACTATTGTTATTATCTTTAGAAAATAGACAAAATCTATAGCAATCAATTTTATTAAATACTTAATTTTAATTAAATAATTTTTTTAACTTTAAAGAAAACTCTATATAGATTAATTTATTTTGTTCTTTATACAATCTATTTAAGTAACAAAAGAAACAAGAAATCTAGTCTAACAATTTGAAAAAAATAAAAACAATTTTTTTATTTTTTTACTACAATTTTTGTACAAATAGAAACAAAGATTTCTTAATTTAGTAATTAAGAGATAATTATTAAAAGAGAAAAAATTGTATATAGTCGAGTAATTAGATAATATTAGACTATAGATTTGAAAATATTTGCTATTAGTATTAGCAATCTATCTGCAGTATATATGCGATCTCTTTTACTTAGATTTTAGAATCTTAGCTATTTAATATATTATTAGACTATATAGTGCGATTTATATATATATTGCGATAAGTCTCTGTTGTTATAGACTTATAGTTGTCTACTAATCGGAATTCTATCTCTATCTTGTTACAATATTATAAACTTCGTAAATAATATAAATATATTAATATATATAAAAAGTTAATTGAACGCAATTATAAAGTAATAAATTTAATATATAATAAATGCAAGTATTAAGTTTATATTTATAATTCTGAATTTGCGAAAAAGAAATATAAATTTATTTATTTTTCGTATATTTTAAAAAGATTTAATATAAATGTTAATATTATACTAATAAAGCACAAAATAATTGTTAAACTTAATATAAAAATATTAGAAGTTTAACTTAATTTAAAGCTTTAATAAAAAATATATTTGTAACAAGTAAAAACAAAACTAATAATTAAATATAAAAAAGTCTTAATAATTAAAAGTTTTGTATTTAATATATTTATAAACGTTAAAAAACATAAACATATAACAATAAAGAAGTTAATAATTATATATAATATTGCATACTTCGCGGAATAAATTAAGTATTACTAGAATCGAATTTATTTAATTTGAATTAATTTGAATTATAAATTAGATATCTAATAGATACAATTTAACTCGAACTTTCTTGTTTAAATTTGAATTTTTTTTAAGTAAAACTCGAACTCGATAGCGCGCTAAAATTAAAATAAAAAGATTTATAATTTTAGATATTTTTCTATATATTTAAAAATTAATAAGCAATTTAATAGAGTATATAGATATATAGTATTTGTATTTAATATATTGCAATTTATTGTTTATACTAGATTTTAAATATTTTGTCTAGAAATTTTAAAGTTTTTAATTATTCAATATAGTTCTTTAATGTTAATTTCGAAGACTTAAAATTAGTAACTATTTTAAAATCTATATTATGTTAAGTTTTATTTAAACTCTTTTTATTATTCTTTATATCTTTTTTGTTGTAAATATTATTTATAATTTTGAGTTTTGTAATTCTCTTTATATATTTTTAAATATTCGATATCTTTATAATTTTGTATTAATTTTTATTTTATTTTGCGTTAAACAATAATTTTGTAGTGCGCTTAAAATAAAAACTATTATATATTAAATTTTTTTTGTTGAATTTAGTTAGAGACAAAGATATATACTTTAAAGATATTAATTGTTGTTTTTAGCAAAAAATTATATATTTATAATTGAAATATCTTAATAAACGTATAAGATTTAAGTCGAACTTTATTATTGTTAAGTATTCGATATAAATTGTTGTATACAAACTCTTTAATTTAGAAATTAATAAAAAAAATAAAAAAAATACAAAATAAATCGAACAATAAATATATTTTTAATTATAAAAGTTACAATTATTTAAATACTATTTTGTAAATATTTAAGAGTATTAAGTTCTTAATATAATTTTATTATTAAAGTTTTTAAAGTTCGAACAAAACTATATTAAAAGTTAAAAACTTGTTGTTTTAATAAAATTAAAAAGATTAAAATTTTAATAATTTATATTTAATTTTATATTAATGCAAGTATACAATTACAAATAGATTGTTAGTCTTAGTTTAATATAATATAATATAAAAGAACTTATTATTAGACTTAATTTATTTTTGTTTTACTTTATTAATATTAATAATTTTTAAAGAAGTAGTTTTTCTTAATTTATATATAATTAATTATTAAGATAACAATTAATTTGTATTAAACTAGCTTTATTATAAACAAATTTATAATATAAATTAAATTAGCAAATATAATACTTAAAGAAAAGTTGTTAACAAAAATTTAAACAATATTATAAGATAAAATAATTGTAAAAAATAATATTGTTTTTGTTGTTTATAAGAATTGAATACAAACTTAAGTTATTAGAAAGAAACTTAATAAAGATAGAATTCTTAAGTTAATATATTATATTTGTAAGTTCTTTTAATATTAGATTTAAATTTTATTAAAATATAAGATTTTTTGTTAATATTAATTTCTATATTTAAAATAAAAGTATTTTGTTTAAAATAAAACAAATTGTAACAAATTAGATTGCGTTATATATATAGCAAATTTGCTTATATTTTTGTTAATTTATACAATTTATTTTTGTTAATAGAATTTTATCTACTAAGATATTACTTAATCGTATATAATTAAGATTTTTAAATAAAAAAATATAGTATTTAGTTTAGCTTTGCAATTACTTTATATATAAATTTAAACAAAATAACAATAAACAATATAGAATCGAATTTAAGATTATAAAAATTGCTTAAATAAATAATAATAATAAAAATACTCTAGATACAAAAAATATTCTATAATAATTAAAAAGATTAATACAATAATTAATTGTAACTTATTTAAAAATTGTTTTCAAAAATATATTTATTGTTTTTATTAAAAATTATCGAAATTAATTTAAAAACTTACAAAGAAAGTATAAATATAAAAAAGACTTAAGTTTAAATTTATATATTATTAAGTTTTGCAAACAAATCGAAATATAAATATATAAAAAAAAGTAAATACAATTTAAAAAACAAATACAACAACAATTTAATATAAATTTAGAGAATTTTAAACAATAGCATTGTATTAAATATAGTATAATTCTTAGTTCGAAAATTACATTCGAACAAGTTAATTTGTTTAATTCTAATTCTAGAATTAGATAGATTTTCTAGTTTAACAAAGTAGAACAAACAAAAAATGCGTATTAAGTGTTCGACTTAATCTGTCCAATTACGTAACGTTACGTAATACGCTAATTATATTAAATTAGCGTAGATTCTAAACTAGTCTAATATAGTTAGCGCAATTATATAATTAAATTCTAATTTAGTCTAATTAGAACTAGCGCAAGATTAGATAAAATTAGATAAAATTAGATAAGCGAAAGCTAACGCAACAAAGTTAGTATAAATTCTTGACACTAACTTAATAAAATTCTAATTCTAAAATCGAGTTTGCAACTTAATTCTAGTTCAATCCTACAAGATCTAGAAGAATAAATTGAATTAAAAAAAAAGTGTTTAACTCGATTTAACAGTTATACTAATTAAATATCTAGCAATTAAGAGCAAATACAAATAAAAAATATTATTTATAAAAAATATATAAAAGAGCAATAAATTGTATTTGTTATTGTTAATATTTAAATCTTTTTAATATTAATATATAACAAAATATAGCAAAGTATTTATGCTAGTTAAATTATATAAAAGAAGAATATTAATTTAAGTAAAAAATTTATTATTAAAAATAATTGCAATCTATTTTAAAAGAATATCTTTAATATTAAGACTAAAATTAATATAATATTTTTAACGATTATTGTACTTGTTTATTTATTAATCTTGCGATACTAGATTCTAGCTTTTAGATATTTCGAAAGTTTAAGAACTCTTATAATTACAAAATTCTTAATATTTTTACTTTAATATTGTATTATTAATTTCGATAAAGTATAATAAATAAGATACAAAAGAATTGTATAAACAAGTTTTTAATATTGCAAAAAAATTAATATAAATTTATAATTATATTGTTTAAAAAGATTTACTATATAGATAAATATATAAATATCGAGATTTGTTAATATTTTAAGTATAACTTGCATTTATTAATAATATAAATTAGCAAAATATCTTTCTTTTGTGCAATTAAAATTACTCTATATATTAATATTTATTAGATTTAAAAGTTTTGTTTTAAGACATTATTTTCTTAAAAATATTTCTTCAAACGCAAAATAATAATTTGACACAATATACTTATATATATAAATTTTTTTTATATATTTAATAAAAAGAATTAATATAATTTTTTTAAGTCGATATATTAATAAAGCGATAATTACAATTTTGTATTATATAATTAAGATATTAACATAAATATTGCAATTGCAAAGTGTATATTTATACTAATAATAAAGAATTTCGACAAATATATATTCAAGAATTAAAAGTATATCTCTTTAATAGATAAATTATTTGTTGTTTTTCTAGCTAAGATTGTACAATATTTTTGCATATAGTAAATAACTTAATATTGTTTAAATACAATACAATATTTTAGAAAATACAACTTTTTGTTTAAAATTATATAAAGAGCAATAAAAAAATTAAAAAATTGCAATTTAATATATTATTAATATAAAAGTAGTAGAATATTAATAAAATTCTAATATATATTGAAGAATTATATAGATTGCACGTCTTGTTAAAGCAAATTTAAAAAAAGAAAAACAAAATATTAATATTTTAATTTAAAAATACAAGCTTATATTCTTGTTATATAAAACAAAAATTATTTTTTATAATTATAACTAAATTATTTTTTTAAATTATTTATATATCTTGCGCAAATTATTAATTGTATAAAATTTGCTTAAATTTTGATTTTTAATATTATTAAAAAAGACTAGAGCTAAATTTGCAATATTTTATTGTTTTTTATTTAATTTCGAAATTAACTTTAAAATTTAATTAAACTCTTTAGATAAAAATATTGCTTTTTATTTTTATTTTGCTTAAATTTTGCTTTTTTTGTTTAATTGTACTTTGTTTAATTATACTTTGCTTGCAAATTATTTTAGCAATTAATATTGTTTTGCTTAAGATTAGAAAAACAATTACAAATTAAATTTTCTTTAACAATTTAATTTAGAGATAAAAATATATATTTTAGACAAATTAATTATTATTTTTAGCAAAAACCAATATATATATAATTAAGATATAAGATTTAATATATAAGATTTAAGTTAAATTTTATTAATATAATATGTTTTGTATAAATTGTTGCAAACAAATTTATTAAACTAAAGATTAATAAAATAATAAATAAAATACAAAATAATTTAAACTATTAATATATTTTTGTACAAAAATATTAATATTAATTGAAATATATTTTGCAAAATATAAAGTGTACTCTTTGTTTAACAATACTTAATTTTAAAATTTGTTGTTATATTGTTTTGAATTTTTTGCACAAAAGTTGTAAAAAATTTAAATATTAAACAATATTTTATAGCTTTTTGTACATTTTTAATTTAATATAAAGTTATAACTCTAAGTATTTTTTAGTTTTTAATAAATTTAAAGCAATATAGAGTAATCGACTTTTTTATTTAATTTTTTTTTAACTTTGTTAAAATTAACAATAGTAAGATATTTAATAATAGATAAGAATTTTTGAGCTATTAAATATCGAATTAATTTGTTTATTTTAACAAACTTTTTATTAACAAATTTGCGAGTATTAAAGAAGTTAGTTTGAGAAAAAGAATTAATTCTTTTAATTCGAATTATAATAAAAATAATTAATAATATTAAAATGCAAATATTAATATAACAAAAAATTGTAAATTCTAAAGCGAAGTTTTATTTAATTAGAATTTTTAAGACAAAAATATTACTATTTACAATTATTAAATAAATTGTATTTATATAAGTTTTTTTGTTTATCAAATTTCTACAATATTTAATAATAGATTTTAAATTTTAAAACTAATTTAGTATCTTGCACTACTTTATTATTATTAAAGAATTATTACTAAATAGTTTATAATAGTTTGTAGTAATTATTCTACTAATTAGATGCTTAATATAAAGTTTTGTAAAAAAGTATACTAAAAACAAATATATTCAAATCTTGTTTTTAGCAAAAAATCTTGTATTATAATTAAAATTATTTAATATTTGTATTTAATCAATTTATTTTTGTAATTTTTACTTAAATTATTGTATAATACTATAGAACAAATAGTATAACTTAAAAGAATATTAACAAAATAAAACTTGTATTTTGTTTTTAAAATTTAAAATTTACAATATAATCAATAGAAGCTAGTTAATTTAAAGCGCAAAAACTCTAATAAAATAAAAGTTAATTTAAAAACTTATTAGATATATTGTATTTGCAATAATAACTAGAAAGATAGATAGAAATAATATTGTATAGCTAGTTAAGAGTTTTATTTTAAGTTAATATTTATTGTATTTACTTTAAGATTGTTTCAAAGACTTATAATAGAAACGCAAGACAAAGAAAAATCTAAACTTAAATTTTAATATTAAAATTTTTTATTATTAAATAAACAACTTTATTAAGAGAAAGAAAATTGTTAAATTAACAAAAAAAAATTGTTCGAACGCTATTATATTCGAAAACTACAAAAAATTACAAAATAACAAAATATTAACAAAAAGAATCGAAAGATTTTAAAGAAAATATTTTTAATAAATCTTATATATAAACAAAAGATTAAAACTATTATATTTGTTGTTTAAATATTATTAATACTAACAGTTGCTAAAATTAATTAAAATTGTTATATTAATTAAATTGTATTAAAGAAAAACGTTAATTTAAGCGAAAAAATTACTATTAAAAATAATAGCAATCTATTATAAAAAGATATCTTAGATAGCAAAACTATATTAGATATAATTTTTCTAGCTATTTTTGTAATTATTTATATGCGCAACTTATATTAATAATATATATAAATTAAGAATTTTGTATATTTAAAGAGAGAGAAAAATATAAAAATAATATATTATTTCTAGAAGTCTCTTTGTTTTATTTAATAGCAACTAGCTAGCAATATTAAATTAACAAAAAAAAGAAGATTTGCAAAGTTAATTAATACAAAGTATAAAACATATAGCAAACACTTATAATTATTATAATTAAAAAAGTCTCTTATATAAATTAATATATCGATTTTTAAATTTGTAAATATTTAGTTTATTATTTTATTTTATTAAATTTATAAAACAAAGAGATATTTATATTTTGTATTATTATGTACAATTTATATACTAATATTTACTAAATTAATATTATACAAGTAAAAATATTGTTTTTGTACAAATATTTATTTAGAGTTAAGATAACAACTTAACGCAATATATTAATATATCAAAAAGTCTTTCGCAAGATTAACAAAAATAACTAATACAATTTTTTTAAATTAGCGTCTTAATAATTAAAAACTATAACTTTGCAAAATATAATTAAAATGCAAATACAAATATCAAAGAAGCAAAGCGCGTACTTGCGTTAATTATAAAGAGCTTTAATAAAAAAGTTTTAAAGAATTAAAATTGAATTATATTTAGTTTTGATATTTTTACTATAATATTAGAGAATTTCTTTAGTTTTATAAATTAATTGTTTAAGATAGTTATTTGTTGCAATTTGTATCTTAAAAGATGCAAATTTATTTAAATATTAATTGTAATTATTAAAATAAGAATTAGAAATACTTTATATACTATATACTATATATTATAGATATACTAGTTTGCTCTTTTATAATAATATAATAGATTGCAAAGATTTAATCAATTTTATATTTTTCGATTGCAAGATAACTCTTTTAATATAAATAGCACAAGAATTTTTAATTAAATACAAAATTAGATTTGTTTAAACAAAAATACTAAATTGTTTACAATATATTTTAAAAATAAATATAGCTTTTGCAATCTTTTGCAATATTTTTAGTATTACAAATTAAATACAAAAATTCTTTTAATACAAATTGTAAAACATTTTTTTAATAAAATACAAAAAAGAAAGTTGTAATATTATTAGTTTTGTTAATTTCTAATATTGTTTAATCTTTTTAAGTATTAAAACTACTAAAATATAATAAGTACGCAAAAACTTTTATAACAATTATATAAATTTATTACTAAATTCTAATTTTTGCTTTCATTTCTTTTTTAAAAATAGAGTATAGACTAATTTTTTAATAATTGATATTTAAAGATTATTTTTATAAAATAAAAAATTGTTTATTTAATTACAAAGATACAACAAATTGCTCTCTAGATAACAATCTAGTATTTATAGTATTTAAGAAAAACTTAAATAATAACAATATTAAATTTTTTGTTGTTAATTAAATATTGTTCAAAAAATTCTCTTCAATTTATGTTGTATTATAATTATTTTTTGAAAGACTTAATAAATTAAAGAAGTTATTTTAAGATATATTTAAAAGATATCTTACTATATAGTTTTTGTTATATTTAGCAGTTGTTGTTAATTTTCCAACTTAAAAAAGTTAATAAATTAAATTAAATAAAGAATTAAATTTTAATATAATTAATTTAAGTTTAATTGCTAATTGTTAGTACTTTAATAATTTAATTAGCTAATTAAATAACTATAAAAATATATAGAAATATACTTTTATTTTTCTTTCTTTTTTATAAAGAGATTTGTGCTTATTAATTTGTTAATATTTTTAATAAATTTATCTTATTTTTGTTAAAAGATTTTAATATTTTAATTTATTATTAGCTTGTTTAGTTAAATAGCAAGCGTTATTAATATTAAATTTATTGTATTTAATAGTTTTGTAGTTTTAAATAAATTAATAGTTAAGAGTAAAAGTAAGCGATACTTTGTTTAAAATAATAAATATTGCACAATCTTCAATAAATAATAACAAAAAACTTACTAATTTTACGAAAACAATACAAAGAAATTCGATATAAAAAAAATTAAGATAATAAAACAAAATATTTTAATATATAGAATCTGTATTTTAAGAATACTATAATTAGAAATAATAATTTAGTTATAATATATATTCTATACAATATTATTTTAACTTATAGCTTTTTAAATAATAGCAAAATTTTAACTCTTAGTAAGTATTTTAACAATAACAATTGTATTAAGATATTAACAAACAAAAAATTAACTTAATTAATAATTTAGAAGTTGCTAAAAAAAAATTGTTCTTTATTGTTTTTTTCGAACAATTAGTAAAAAAATTGTTATAATAAATATTGTTCGAATTCTTTTAATTAATAGTTTGCTATTTTAGAATTTTAAAAATTGTAGTATTTTGCTTAATAATAAGAGACTATTTCGAGAAAACTTTAAAAATTAGTTCGAAAAATAAATTCTAGCTATTAATTTGCTCTTTTATATAATAAATAATATTAAGATATTATGTTTCTTTTGTTGTTTTAATTTAGATATTATTTTCTAAAATATTTTTATAATTAAAAATTATATAATAAAGCAATTAACTAAAGAGAAAAATATTTTGTTAAAATATTTTTTGAATAACAAGACAAAACTTTTGTTTACTATAAATACTTAGTTAGTTTCTAATTGTTAATTTTACTTAATTATAATTGCATTCTTTATTAATTATAATTAGAAATATTACAAAATTATTTTAAGATTCGAGCATTTTATAAACAAGTATTTAAATTGAAGCATAGCAAACTTAGTTTAAAAAAACACTAAGTTTTTAGAAAATTTTAAATAAAATTTTAGCTATTACTATTAATAACGCATTAAACAACAAAATCTTTATAATAAATTTTTTGTAATATATTAATTATAATACAATTACGTATAAATTTATATTAAACAATATCTTTAATAAAGAAAATTAAGAAAAAAACAATATTAACAATATTAACAATAATAAATTTAATCGAAATACTACAAATATCTTTAGTATAAACAATAATACTCTTGTCAAATATATATCTTGTTTAATATATATTTTACAATTTATAATAAAAATGTTTCTTAAAACAATACGTACAAATTTAATTAACAAAAAACTATAGAAAAATTAAATTAAAAACAAGAATTGTTTAGATACTACTTTATATAAGCTATCTATAATATTAATAAAAATAATATTGTTTCTATTTATCTTTATATTTATTTTTAGTTGCTAATAATTGTATAAATACAAAAATCAACTATTTATATTAATATTAGTAGCAAGCAAAAGAAATTTTTTATATAGATTTAACAAATACAAATTAAACAAAAACAATTAGAAATTAAGATAATTAAAAATTAATTAAAAATTAATTAAGTTAAGTCTTTTAAGTTGTTTTAAAATATAAAAATTTATTAAAACTTTATCTATTATATACTAATTTGAGTTTACAATTTGCAAAATAATTTAATTATATTTTTTGCAAAATTTGAATACAAATATTTAAAACTTACTAAATTTAAATAGAACTAAATAATATATATAATTAAGATTATTAAGTTCTTTTATATTTTTACAAAAATACTTAGTATTACTAAGATTTCTATTATTTATTATATCTTTTTAATTTATAGTAATTTGTTTAACAAGCTAGATAAAATTAAAATTAAATTGCAAAACAAACAAATATTATAAAAGAAAAAAATACTTAATACAATTATAATTGCAAAGAAAAAGTCTATATAATATTACAACAAAACTTAAAGTAACTTAGACTATTTATATAATAAAATTATATTGCTATATTCTATAATAAACAATAAATAATAGTTTTTTTAGACAAAACAATTAAACTTAAAAAATATATAAAAGATATAAAAAAAATTAAATCGATATTTATTAAATTTTATTTAAAAAGAATTACAATTTTTACAAAATACAATATAAAAGATTTTTTATTTTAAGTTCTTAATTAATTGAAATTAAAAAAAAACTTAAAAATTTAACAATATATTATAAAAAAATAAAAAGAGAACTTTAACAATTAACAATAAATTTATTTAATAGAAAAAAATATAATATGTTTATTTAATCTTAAAAATATTTTTTTACTTTTTTTTTTTTAATTATTGCTACTCTAGATTGTATTTAAATATATTAGAAACAAAAAATTAATACTAATTGCTCTTTATAGTTTTAATAAAATATTTCGAAAAAATTAGTATTTTTAATTAATAATAACAATTAGAAGACTAATTATTAATAATAATATATTTAATACAAAATATTTTAGCTTTTGTTTTAATTAATATATTTTGTTCTTTATTTTGTCGAAATTATATATAATTTATAAGTTTTATAATTTTGCAATTATATAAATATTTATACTTTTTTGCTAGTATAATATTGCAAAGAATATATATTAACAAAAATATTTAAATTTGAAATTAAAAATTGTTAAAAATATAAATTTTAATAATATTCAAAATAGAAAAAAGATATATAAAAAGAATTTAAATAAAATATACAATATAATATATTATATATATTAGCAACAATAAAAAAGAAAAGCTAGTACAATTGTATACAATAATAATATATACTAATTTTATAAATTTATAAATTTATTTCTTAATTTATTAATAATAGATAATTATTAACAAAGTTTCGAAAAAAATATACTCTAATTATATTTTTACTTTATAAAATATATTTTAATAATTATATTTTAGATTGTTTTTAAACAATGCAAAATTTCGATTTTTAAATTTTTAATAATTAAGATATTCTAAATAGATTTTCGACGTATTATTTTAAATTTTACAAATTTTAAATAATAATTTTATCTAGAGTTCGAAGAAGTATATTTTAGTTAAAAGCAAAAAAAATATAAATTCGAATTCTTTTTAAAATATATATATCGATTATTTTTTGATTTTGTATTTTAATAATAGTTAAAAATAATTATATAGATATTGCAATTAATATTGCAATTAATAATAATTTAAAAAATTGCTAAAAATAGAATAAATTATATTTGTTAAATATATTTACTTTAAATAAATTATTCGATATAATATTAATTTTATTATAATTTTTGTCTCTTATTTTAAAACAAGCAATTTGAAAAAAATATTATATATATTGTTTAAAATTTTAAAACTTTTTATACAATATTTTGTTATCTATATTATAAGATAATTTAGAGATTAATTTTGCTATTAAGTTTGATATATTTAAATATATAATATTAAACTTTAATAATATTGCTATATTATACTTTTGTTTAATTAAAATAACGCAATAAATTTCTTCTTATTATTTTTTGCATTTTAAATATCGCAAATATTGTTATAAATATATTGTAAATTCTTGTATTTTATCTTTCAATCAAATAAACTAGCTTAAATATTTAGAATAATATTATTATTATTTTTCTAGATTCTTAATTATAGTTAACGCAAATTTAAAACTTTCTTTTTTTGTTATTTTTCTTTGTATCTTAAATATTGCAAATATTGTCTTAAATATATTTTAAATTCTTGTACTCTATTTTTTAATCAAATAAATTAGCTTAAATATTTAGAATAATAATACTATTACTTTTTTAGATTCTTAATTATAGTTAACGCAAATTTAGAACTTTCTTTTCTTATTATTTTTTTTTATATTTTAAATAGCACAAATATTGTTTTAAATATATTGCAAATTCTTGTATTTTATTTTTTGATTAGATAAACTAATTTAAATATCTAAAATATTATTATTATTATCTTTCTAAATTCTTAATTACAATTAATACAATTCTAGAGTTTTCTTTCGAATTTTATAGACTTTTTAATAAAACTTTTAATAAGCTAATTTAAGTACTTATATCTATAGCAAAAATTCTTTTGTATTTTTTATTTTTGCTTTAGTTAATATATAAATAATTAAGAAATTTATTAATATTTTATATTAAAATATTGTAATATACTTTCTATATATTTTGTTTGCAATTAATACTTTTTTACAAAATCGAAAATCGAAAATAATATTTTTTAAATACAATTTCTTTGTATTATATTTGTAGTATAAAAAAGCAATACACAAAAAAATTGCTAAAAATAGAGGAAAAAATACAATTTAATTAAACTATAATTTTAAATTTAGTAAATTTATTATATTCTTTCTTTAATATTTGCAATTATAAAATAGTTTTAATAGTTTAGCAATTAAAGTATTGTTAATAGAGAGTCGAAAATATTAATTTTAGCGTTAGCTTAATCAAAGATTAAACGCGTTATAAATAATATTTTCAAATTTCTCTATTAGCAAAGATCGAAAGCTTAGAAAAATTTAAAACAATTTTTTTTACTATATTGTTTTTATCTTATTTGTTAAAATTAAAACAAGAATTTAATATTTTAAACAAATTTCTATTTATTAAGTTATTAAAATCTAAATAATAAAGTAGAAGATAATTAAGAAATAAAGCTATATATAATAACAAAATATAGTTCGAATACAATTTCTTTATTTCGTATTTATAATTTAAAAAATAATAAATAGAAAGATTACTAAAAATTAAAATTAAAACAAATATTAATAAAATTATAATTACAATTTCTATAAAATCTTTATAGTTTAATTATAATATATATATTTATATATTAGTTTTAGTAGCTTAGTAATTAGAGTATTACAATTAATTTCTTGCAATACTAATTTTAATATTAGCTTAATTAAAGATTAAGTATATTATAAATAATATTGTTAAGTTATTAATTATAGAAGATTAAGAATTCATAATTTTTTGAAGATAATTTTTTGAAGATAATTTTTTGAAGATAATTTTTTGAAGATAATTTTTTGAAGATAATTTTTTGAAGATAATTTTTTTAATAGTTTTAAGTATATTCGACTTGTTTATTAAAACAAAAACAAAACAAAATTTAAAAGAGTTAAATTATTAATCTTAAAATTTAAAAGTATTAAAATAACTCAAAAGCTTAAAACAATTCGAAAATTCGAAAAAATATATAAGTATAAATTTATATATCTTTTTAAATTATTAAATCGAAATTTATTAATACTAATTGTATATATATTTTGAAATTATAAAAGAATAATAAATAGAAAGATTGCTAAAAATCTAAATATACTTAACTTGTTTAATTTACTATTTAGAGTTAATCTTTAATAATTAATTGCTTAGTCAATATATTATTAAATTTAAATACAACTTGCAAATAATTTGAATTAAATTGTATATAATTTGCTTTAACTTAAGATAAATTCGAAGCAAATTAAATTGTTGTAGTTTAATACTTGCTTTAATTTATTTTGTTTTGTATAATAGATTTTAATTTGCAAAATAAATTTTTATTATATATTTATTTTTATTAACAACGCAATATTATTACTAGATATTAGAAAAAGTTGTAATTATTATTTTAACAATTTTATTGCTTTAATAAATTCGATAAAATACTAAATTCTAAAATAATATTTATATATATTAATATTGAATATTTCTTAAATATTTTCTATATATTTGCTATACTAATTTGTAAAAAATAAGATTTATTAAAGATTAATTTTAATACGCTTTTTTTTGTATATAGATATTAATAATTGACTAAATTTATTAAGCAAACAAATAAGATTAAGTATATAAAGTAGTTATAATTTTTGTTAATATTTAATATTATTGCTATTGCGTTGTCGAACTACTATATTGTTTAACAATTTAATTTTTTTTATTGTAAATATATATTTTTGCGAAATATATAATCTTCTTTTCAACAATAATAACAATTTATTTATTGTTATATAAAAGAAGAAAAAGATTTAAAATACAAAAAAAGTTTTTTTTATAAAAAATTCTTTTCTTTTATAGATTTTTTTAATAGCTTAGTAATTGCAACAATTATGATATATTTAAGATTTATTTAAAACAAATCTTTTAATAAGTTTGATTGCTTTTAACTTGTTTATTAAGATAAAAATAAAAAAAAGCAATATTTTAAACAAAATTCGAATTTACAAATCTTCTATAACAAAACTATGTTATATACTACTTATAGCAAGTTGTTAATTAAGAACTAATAGTTAATACTAAGACTAATATAAAAATTTGCTTATATTAAAGACTCTTATTATTGAGCTATTAGAATCTAGATTATAAGATATAATCTAATTAATATTATATTATTTACAATAATAAAATATCTTTAGTATATGTTTTTTGTATTGTATATTTAAAATTTAAAAAAAAATTTAAAAATTTATTACAAAATTTAATAGTTTGAACTTGCTTGCATTACTATTAGAAATTAGCGAAAAAACTTTTAGTATATTATTAAGTTTAAATATAACTTAATAAATACTTAGCTTAATTTAAACAATAACTAGAATTAATCTAGACAATACTTAATTTGTTTTAGATTAAGTTTTAAAATCTAAAATTTAATTTAATTCAACTTGTTCTATAGAGTAATATTGCAACATAATATACTTTAACAACTATTAAAGAAATAAGAAAAAAATTGTTAAAAAACTACAATTAATATAGAGATAAACATTTTATTGTATTATTAATATTTACAAGATAATTTTTACAAAGATTTTATAAATAAATATTAATATATTTTTTATTAATATTTATTTAGAGAAGCTTGTGCAAAAATTAATAATAATTATAAATACAAAGAAATATAAAAAAATAATAAATATTGCAATACTTTGCATATAAAACAATTTTATATCTAGAAAAGAATATTAATTAAAACTAAAAATAACTTTATTATAATTAAAAATAAATAAATAAGAATAATATTGAGATTTGCAACAAATTTGCAACAACAATATATATTGCAACTCTATAAATAAAATCTTCTTTAATAAATATTGTATACAATAAAGAGATAATTTGGAAAAAAAAAAAATTTGTTTTAATTTTTATTAACAAACTTATTTAAATAAAAACAATTAAGACAAAAATATTATTATAATTTCGATAGAAGTTAATTAAAATATTAAGAAATATTTTAAGAAAATAAAAACAATATTTACGTATTATAAAAAACTAGAAAGTTTAACAAAAATAACAAAAAAACTTATAAAATATTGCAAGATATTTACTAACTTAAAAAATTAAATATATAAAATATATTTTAATAGCTAAATATTAATTAAAATTATTAAAGAGATAAACTTAATATTAAATTATATATATTTGAGATATATATAGATTGTATATAAAGCAATAAAATAATGCAAAATATTACTAAAATTGTATTAAATACTTAGATATAAAAAATAAAAAATAACAAAATTATTAACAAAATTGTAAATAAAATGTATATACAACAATCTTTTCTTATATACAAAAAATTAGTAAGTTTGTTACTAAGAAGATTCTAAGTTAAGATAAGGTTTAAAAAAAAATGCAAAATAAGAATAAAATAGACTAATTGCGTCGGATCAATTAATCAAGTTCGAATCAATTAATCGAATCAAATGAAATCGAATTAATTTCAAAAGTTAAAATCGAAAAGTCGAGTTAATTTCTAAAGTTAAAATCGAAAATTAACTTAAGTCGAGTTAAAATTTAGAGATAGAATCGAAATTCAATTCGAAAAATTGATTCGAATTATTATTTTAGTAATAATTTGATAGAAATAATTAATTTATTGCATTTAATTAATAATTATATTAGAAATATCTATCTATAATAGTATTACTATAATATATTACTATAATATATTATCTATAATAATAATAAATTTAAATTTAAACTTCTTTTATACTATTTTTAGTAATTCTTAATATAATAATGTTATTTTCGATTTCTTAATAATTCGATTTAATTCTATATATTAAAATCGAATATTAACTCGAATTAGATTAAATCAATTTTAAAATAGAATTAACTCAATCGAGTTTTAAATCGATTTCTAATATTAAAATTATTAGATTAAGTCGATTTTAATAGTTAAAACCGAAATTCGATTTAACAATTAGTCTAGAATAAAACAAAGTTTTATAAACTCGTTTTTAATATTATATATAGAATATTTTAAATTATATAATTTACTTCTAGTTTAATTAAGAATAAACAAAATTAATTTTAATTAATTTTTCTGTAAATATTGTGTTTTTAGAATTGCAATTAATATATACAATTATAATTAAAAACAAATAATAATTAAGTATATTTTACTAGTATATTTAATATAACAACAAAAAAGAGTACAAATATAAAGAGAAATTAATATTATAAATTTAAAGCAATTGCTAAGGAAAGCAAAATCTATTATTGCAATTATATATATAATATTATTTATTAACTTACTAAAATAGTTTTAGACAATAATATTGTTAAAGATATTTAAAAATCTATAAAGTTTTTGTTTAAAGAATTTTTTTATATATAAATATTATAATATAGAGTACAAAAGATAATACAAGATTAAGAAAATACAAAAAAATTATTAAGATAATATTAAAACAAAGTAATACAAAAAGAAAAAAGTTACAAATTAGAATTAATTAGAATTTAACAAATAGATACTAATATTATTTGCTAAATTATAATTAATTAGATTTAAACTCTAAAATATAAAATCTTATATAAACTTTTAAGAGTATTGTATTAAGTATAGATTTAAAAAAAAAATATATATAACAATATTTTTTAATAATTCGAAAAGAAATTAAAAAATTAAAAAATAATATAAAAATTTAATATAAATAACAACTAATATAGATAAGTTGTTTTAAAATAATATAAAAAAATATAGCTTTTAAGTCGAAGTATACTACTTAATACTATAGCAAAAAAATTACAATTATAATAATATATATTTAAAAATAGAAAATCTTAATATAATAATATTATATTCGATTTTTTAACAATTTAATTTGTTTTAAATATTAAAATTAAGAATTAAATTAAATTAAGTTAATTTAATTTTAAAATAATAGAAATTAAATTAAGTTCTAAGTTAATTTCTAATATTAAAACTAACAAATTAAATTAATTTTAAAAGTTAAAATTATAATCTAATCTAAATATTAATCTATTTATATTATATTCGATAAATATAATAAAATCTTTTATATAAGTCTTAGAATATTATAGTAAAATATAAAACTTAATTTATATGTATTTACTCTATTGTTTTTAACTATATAAAAAAACTTAATTGCACAATATATTTAAGATTTATAATATAAATATATTTTCTACTTCGATATTAAGATTTAAGAGCAAAATAGATTCTTAATCTCTTAGATTTTGTTTTAGTTAAAACTTTTACTATAGAATTTCTTGTATTTTCTCGAATAATTAAATAATACAAATAGATTAATTGTATTAAATTAAGTTATTAAGTCTAGATTAAATACTTAGTTTGTATTAATTTAACTCGAAAATCTTAACAATTTAATTTCTATAATTAAAATTAATAATACAAGTTAATTTCTAGAATTATAATCGAAATTTAATTTTAAAAAATTAATTTAATTTGCTTAGATTGATTGTTAGATCAAGTTTTAATTTCAACTTTTGGAATCGATTCAATCTAACAATTCTAACATTAGGAATCGATCTAAAATTCGATTCGATTTCTATTATTTTGGAATCAAATCGACTCGACTTAACTTAATTCTCGATTTTAATATTAGAAATTAAATCGAATTGTCAAGAACGCCAAGAATACTAAAAATAATATAAAATAAGTTTAAATTTAGATTTTTAATTATTTTTTAGATAATATACAATAGTAATATATAATATAAAAATAATTTACTATATTTATTTATTAATTAAATTAAATAGATTAATTATTTCTATTAAATTATTAATTAATTAATACTAAAAATAAAATAAATTACTAAAAATAATAGTCTTAACAATTCGAATCGATTTTTTTAAATTGGATTTCGATTTTAATCTTAGAAATTAATTCGAATTGTCAATTTTAACATTAGAAATTGAATTGACTTTTCAATTCCAACTTTTGGAACTAATTCGATCCAATTCGAATCAAATATCTAATTCGAACTCGATAATCTAATTCGACGCAATTAGTCTAAATTTGTTAAGACTTTTGATTAAATAAATAATTAATAATATCTATAATACTTATAGATACAAATTATATATTAATATTAATAATTTAATATTTAAAAAATTTAATAGTATCTATAACACTTATAGATACAAATTATATATTAATATTAATAATTTAATATTTAAAAAG
>JAABUS010003144.1_pt1 | contig 27808 bp, 24 predicted proteins | sample 5560161 | NCBI WGS metagenome assembly JAABUS01 (sample SAMN10711885, study PRJNA513376) | rock metagenome | isolation source: Antarctica rocks | place: Antarctica: Victoria Land, Trio Nunatak nord | collected 2016-01-04
TGTTACCTCCAGTAATAGCACGATTCTTCACCGACAAATGGTTCCACAAAGAATCTGACGAAGAATCTGACAAAGATTTTGACGAAGACTCGAGGAAGGCTTAGATGGATTATTCGCTGCGGACTAATATTTGGCATCGGTACTGGTGGTCGAAGGAATACTACACTGCCATGGCAGGATTGTAGTGCCACTGCAAGCGTACTGACTATCAGCCCGTAACATGTTCAGCTTTCACATAGGCACTCATTGTTGAATCAGCCTTGTCAGCATTCGTATCGGTTATTCAGTGTCAAATCAGCATTGTCAGCACTTGCTTCAGTAAATCCTATCGTATCAGTGTTGTCAGCATTTGCTTCCGCGTAATTGGTCGCATCAGGGTCTATTTGGAATAGAAGGATCTTTCTGATAATTTTCGATGTATTACAAACATGCGTCGCACAAAAGGTTCTCTGGTCATTCCTAGCAGTACAATATCGTACAACATTATAAGGGAAGGCATACCCTAGCTATTGCGATATTCGAAATTCTCTGTCGCAAGTTGGGTTTACCAAAATGGCGTTGCTCACTCAGTCCATGTTTTCTGTTGTTGCCCTCATGTGTCTCTGTCTATATCGAATATATAGAGTGGTTGCGTCTGGATCAATTATCCCAGAAGGAGTATCATGGGTTGGACGGCGCAAAGAGGTTTTTTCCTATCTACGAGCTAAGGCTCGAGCATTGTTTGGCACAAAGGCTTCGTTGATGGAAGCCTATACTCAGGTAAGCCTTCCACCAGGGGCGCAATACTTGGCCCTAACAATTTACAAGTTCAACAAACTTGGGAAAGCTGTTCTCATCCCACTTCCCTTTAGCCGTCCGGAGGTTGTCCTTCCTCCATCGTCCATAAGATGGATCATCACTCAGCCCGAACTTGGGATGAGCCCTACGCCCATACATGATGAGATAACCCAAGTTCGCTACGCGTTTCTCAATCCTCAGTTGGTAGGTGATCATACCGTGTACAATGTTCTCCGTCGAGACATGATGAAACACCTGAAAACCTTGGTCCCCGTCATGGATGATGAGATTTCTGCTGCCTTGGACGACGTGTGGGGTTTCGGTACGGACTGGAGACCGGTATCTCTCTTCGATACTATGCGGGAAGTTGTTTTACGAGTATCAACTCGTGTTTTTATTGGGGAACCATTATGTACGATGCCATCACTTTACCCACCCCGATACTCTGATGATTGGAACGTCTAACGTTTGGCAGGCCACAACGAAGATTATCTCCGCAATTCGTCGAAACTCTCATCATGCGTTATCCCCAGTGGCCTCCTTCTATGCATGTTTCCAGACTTTATCAAGCCAGTGGCCTCGAAGTTCACCACCTTTTTCAATCGAATATACGTATCAAGATGTGCAAGATACCTTCAACCTGTCATGCTTCAACGTCTCGCCGATGTTGAAGCTATGAATAAAGATCCGAACGGTAGACCTGCTCTGCCCAATGACCTGATCACGTGGCTGGTAGAGGACTCGCTTCATCGAGGGGAACCACGAAAAGGCCTTGAAAACCTCCTCATTGGGCGTCTATTCATGGCCAATTTTGCCGCGATCGAGACCACGACCATGACGATCACTAGCACTCTATTCGATATCTTGTCGAGCTCTCCTGCCAAAAAATTCGCAGAGACTCTCCGAGAGGAAGCCTTGAACATGCTCAAAGCTAGTGATGGCCAACCAAAGAAGGAAGACTTATTGAGGATGGTAAGGACAGACAGTTCGATGAAGGAAACGCTCAGGCTCCATGCCATCTTCAAAGCCCTAGCCCGTGAAGTGACCGCTCCTAAAGGCGTCACTATGGAGAATGGCCTACATTTGCCCAAGGGCTCACGGGTCTGCATATCTTCCCATGGCTTGCACAACGATGAATCCATCTACCCGAATGCGACGACATACGACGCCTTCCGCTATTCTCGAGTTTTGGAACAGCGCGCAGAGAATGGAACCGAGAGTCCCAAACCTCTCTCCCAATCATTGGCGGCAACCAGTGAGGTATACTTACCTTTCGGCCATGGTAAGCATTCATGCCCTGGCCGATTCTTTGCCGCGGACGAAATGAAACTCGTTTTTGCATATATCTTCTCGAAATACGAGATCATGCCGATTGAGGAGAAGCGGTCGGACTTGGCTATAGGGTTTTTCCCCACCCCTGCTTTCAACGGTCCCATCAAAATTCGACGAAGGCCAGAAACCGTTCCTTCGAAGGTTGGTCAGACGAGCTTGCTTGGGAAGCAATACCAATTGTGAGACACTGGTCCAAAATCTGAAATACACCAAGGTTGACAACTCTTTCTCGGCACCATCAATGAGTGCTTCTAGTTTGTTCTTACGATGTGGGAAGGAACTTTCTCTATACCCTCAACGCAAGCGTTGCTGAAGGCCATCCAAGGACTCATTGTTGCTATTCTTCAGGCACTGGAGATTGGTAGTAAACAGCAATCTCTCTTATGTTCGACATGGCATTGATCGCAAACATATGATAAACATTAGAATAGACGATCCTGTAGCACGTAACTTGTTGATTGAGAGCAATTCCTGCATTGTGCATCGCTAAGCCCGGCGTGGCTGAGGCAGGCCGGGCGCATAGATAACCTTGGTTTTATTAGATTGCTCAGGGTGGCAGAAATATACCATTCTCAAAGACAAGATCTTAGCTGTCGTCAGCGTAAGATCATAACCCTATTTCCCCTATGCTTCGTACCATTAATTACAGTCGAAGCTGGTTATAGAGAGTTCTTGCTAACGAAAATTCGGCTCTGGCGAAAATCTCTCAGCACGTTCATCTCTACTAGCGGCCCCCAGCCCTATAGGGCGAAGATTACCAACCAAATCACACCTGAAATTCCAACACTACCAGAATGGCTATAAGTGTCTGATTGTCGTTCGTGATACTTTTTGTCTTTCGCTTTAAACATGTTTATCAGCTCTTTCTTCAAACGCTCTTGTAAACCAATGTACGCTATGCAATAGGGTCATCTCCCAAGCCACCACATCACCCACACCATCGGAAGAAACCCTCTCGATACAAACCGCCCAACCCCACCTTGAACTTCGGCAAGCCGCCGCCCCCTGTCGCCGTCCCCGCCGCCCCCGTAGCAGCCGCCCCAGCCCCCGTCGGCGCAGCCCCCGTAGGCGGTGCCGCCGCTCCTGCCAACCCCGCAGCCGTCCCCGCAGCCGTCAACCCCGCGCCCGCCGCCGCCGCCCCCGTGGCCACCACTCCGCCGACCCAAGCGAACCCGGTCACGACCGTCAACCAGAACACATTAGTGGGCGGGGTGACGAAACAGGTGCCCGTGGTGTTCACCCAGACGTTTGCCGGGAGTTTGACGAGCGTGGCGGAGGTGCGGAGCGTGGGGATGGGGACGTTGACGGGGAGTGTGGGGCTGGTGAAGAGTGGGAGCGCGAAGACTGGGGGGGTGGGGAGGGTTGGGGAAGGGACTGCAGGGATGGGTGGGTGGATGGTGACGGTCGTGGTTGGGGGTATGGTTGTGGGCGGGTATAGGGTTTGGGGATTGTGAGGAGGGCACGATGATGAGAGGGAAGTAAGGGTGAGAGGGAGGTGAGGAGGACATGAGGATGAGAGGGAGGTGAGGGTGAGAGGGAGCTAAGGGTGAGAGGGAGGTGAGGGTGAGAGTGATGTGACGTATGGGACGAGAGTCATGATGAGACAAAGAGTGAGAGAAAGAGAGGAGCGAACCGAGGGTATGGGAAAGGAAATGCAACGTGGGTTTGACGTCGGGAGATGGATCGCACGTTAGGTAATTCATTCTTATGCTTTTCCAAGACTGCTCAATTCATATGTGGCACAACCAGCATGCTTTGTGAGAAGGAGATTTTCTTTTTATTTGCAGAATTTAGTATGACATGCCTGCATTCCCTTCCTATCATCTATCAAAGTCGAGGGTTTCCGCACTCTCCACCACGCCTTTCCATATTTGCGCCTCGGAAGTACTCGGAATGTTCTTCCATGTCGGCCCTAAGAAAGAAAAAAGGAAAGAAAGAAAGAGAGGAAGAAACAAAAAACAACCGAAAAACGCCTTGCAGAAAAGAGTTCCAGAATTCTCAACCTCCACCACCACGTCTTGCACCATTGGCCATCCGTTGTATTGCGAGCAGGCGCTAAGAATGCTCCCCCTGCTGCGTAAAGAACATCCCGCTAAAAAACCTTGGACCGACTTCCGGCTATGCTTGACGGGGGAGAGCGAACGCAGGCGTTTTCTAGTCGATTTGCTCAAGTCGGAGAGGAAGCCGCGGATCGTTTGGTTTCTCTCGAGGCCGAGGGTCTTGGCGGTGAGATCGAATCGTTCCTGTTGAGCTGGAAGAAGAAGAAGAGATTAGTCAATACGTGGTCGACAAATAACCTGACGGCTTAGGATACTCACCGACAACCTGCTTCACCCTCGACAGCTCATGCTCGGCCTTCTCGGCGGCCCAGCCAGCTCGCGTGATGGCGACTGTGAGGTATCGTTCGCCTTTGGCGTATTCCCAGCCTTCGTCCTCGGCGGGTTCGCTGAACAGAAAGTAGCCGCACACGCGATTGAACATTCCGGGTTGCATAGGCCCTTGCGGATCGACTTCTTCACAGTCGGGGCAGGAGAGGCCGAGTTCGTCTCGTAACAGGTTGGCTTGCGCCATTATTTGCCATTGTCGATAGTCCAACGATCTGCTGATTACCATGAGGGCTTCCGAAGGAGGGTTTTGTCCCTTCATCAGCTTTCGAATTGACCCATGAAGATGGATGTTCTTGGCCGACTCGTCGGGACCCGGGTAGCTCGCAAGGTATACGAGCGCTTTCCGTTTGACTATTTGTAAGGCTTGTTGATAGCGATACGGTGGTCTGTCTTCGGCGAGCTGGACGGATCCTACCTGGCTGACGCCGCTTGCGGCCGACGTTGGCTCGAGAAACCGGAGTTCTTTCCATTTGCCTTCATAATCGGAGAGCGTACTTATTCCCGTGCGTACACGCCACTCCATGGCCCAATGGTCATCTCTTGCGGAAAAGGAAATGGTGTTGGACTCCCTCTTGTCTACCTCTTCGAAAAGAGTATGTCGGATTGTCTTGGCGAGTTGGACGTACGTGGCTGATGTCGAGTTGTCGGATTCTATTCTTGAATAAGTGCCTTCGTCCAGTTGCCACTCTGGAAAGCTCATTTTGATGAGAGCTTGTGTAACCCCAGTCGCATACCTGGACCCGCAGTGACGAAGAGAACTATCACTGTGTGGCCAAGATAGCGACTCGTTAGATTCGTCCACGGCAGCCATGGTAGTCGTGTTCAGATTTGGAGTTTGCGCCCAGCCGCCGCCGTAGCAGGACGTCGTGAGAAGTGTCACCTTGGCATTACGAGGGATCTGGCCCGCGAAATACTCCCTCTGTAGTTTAGGGCTCTCGATACCAAGCTTGTTACCGCCGAGGGAGATCGCCGAGGTCCGCTTTCTACCATGTGCAAAGATAAGGACTAGAACATTCTGGTCTTTGCGTATTGCCTCGAAACATTCGTCCCTGACAGTCGCCACGAATCTATCGAGCAGCATGTGTTTTGTCGATGTCCTACTAGTGTCCACAACACGAAGATTTGGCAAGTTGAACAACATCGAATCATCCAAAACTACTCTTCGTTCCCTGTTCGAGCTTCCGTGCGCGTAATCTCCGTATTTCTTCACCATAGTCTCCGGATCGACGCAAGTAAGCCAAACCTGGTTTGGCGAAGTATCCCTCAAAAGATGGTGAAATAGGTAGAAATCGGAGAAGATCCAGCCATCGTTTTCGGGAGACGCGTTGTCCATGTAGTCATTTGGACCGCAGACCGCCACAATTCGCGTTCCAGGAGAGATGTCGGGGGGGCACATGGAGGCAAAAACGCGGCCGCGAAGGCCACTCTGCTCTTGCGCAAAGTCCTTGCCGAAACCACCAAGCTTCGCTGGCTCAATGATTCTTTTGTTGAAGGGAGAAAACGACATGACGGAATGCAGTGAGGTCAAATGGGAAGATAGATAAGGGGAAGTGGAATTGAGGAAAAGAAGCGTGCGAGATTTCGAAGCTCAAGGGGAAGGAAGTCGAACAAGCGGTAAGCCTGAAGTATGCTATTGTGCGACTATGCTGAGAGGAAGGTAAGAATGTGTTGCTGTAAAACAAATGGGTGACGTCGTAAGTAGGGTTATGTCTAACTGAAGCTTTCTCTAATGTGCTGAAGATTTGCTATGCTTATAACTGTAGACCAGGCAAGATTGCAGATGTTGGTAGAGAAAGGAAGAAGGACGAGGTTTGCGGATGGGGGAGCGGGCGTCTTTAAGCACCCAAATGACTCTCATGAATCAAATCACGGCTGTGTGAATATGCTATTCAATTCACCCGGCTATCTTGTCCCAGGCTTCAACAAACCAACTAGCCCTATTCGATGATCGACGCAGTGAACTAGTCTAGACCAGGAGTGAGCTAGCTATATAGAGCAAGATCGCATGCTGGTAGATGTGACTCATAGCCAGGTGAATGCAACTACACTTCGAACAAGCTATGCTACACATGACTGTTCCGATCAAGTTCACGCTGTTTTCGCAGATTCCTTGTTTGCCTTAGAAGGGTTCACCTGGCACTCGGCTAAACCTAGCAGTCGTGCAGCCCTATAGGGCTGAAAATCCACATTTCATATCTTATTGCTTCGATGAACTACGTAGATAATATGATCTCTTTGAGGCCCTTCTGATACGCATGCCTCGCCCTGATTGACCAGTTGTAGATATCACGTTATTTCTTTGCTTCTGCTTCTGCTTCTGCTTCTGTCCCTGCTTCAGCTGTCTGACTCGTAGCTTAACTATCAGCTGCTTCTTCTTCTTTTGTCTGAAGCTTGCTGTCATTGATGTCGAAGTGAAGAGTTCAGAGCCTAGACGTAGTAGATCATTGATCTTTCTATAAGAATCAGCTTGACTGAAGGCTATCGGCAAGCGAAGGGGGGGTTGCTACCTCGACTACCAACATACCTCAGCAGCTAGGGAACAAGAAGATGAAGCGGGGAAAAGGGGGATAAATAGGCCGTCCCCTACTGTTTTCCCCCTTCATCCCTTTCTATTTCTCCATCCCTCAATTTCAGCTAGAAACGCGCTTTCGCACCTGCTACTCACACTGCTACCCACGCTGTCACTCACATCGCTACCCACATCGCTACTCAATTCACTGTCATCGCTGCCGATGATCCCTTCTACTCGTCGCCGAGTTAATCCCTCTGCAAAGGCCCGCGCCAACGTCGTCGCCGGCAGAAGACGAAGTCGCCTTCGCTTTTTCTCCCTTCATGAGTCTCGCTTTCGCTTCCCCACCTCTGTTTCCCCTTCAAGTGTCTTCTCAAGTGTCTCTTCAAGAGAGATCTACCTCTTATTCCCGACCGTCATCGCTGAGATGATGCTTTCAAACACCCTCGACGATGATTCGCGTGGCACGTCAATTCGTCACCTCATTCTCGATCAATTCGTCATCCCACCTGAACATTCCCTCAACGCTCTCGAGCCTCATACTTTCTATGACGCGAATTGTCGAGCCGGCTGAAACTGTTGGAAATGGGGTATGTTCGTACGTAACACGTACGTAATGCATACATATAAACCTCGATGTTTAGATATCTTCGCTTCGGCTCTAGTCGGCTCTAGCCGGCTTGACTCTAGAAATATATAGCTCACCTTCTACTTCTTTCTTCCTTCGTTACTACTATCTACCAATAAACTAGATATATGCCTCTACCACATAGTCAATATATCTACATGCACATATTCATTCTGACTCTCATATATCAATAGATTATGAGCTCGAGTTAGCTTTGTTTCGCTATCACAAACATATCTAAGAGTAGAACTCAAAACATTGATCTTGTCGTCATCAATTTCACATCTTCATATCTCAATCACTTTCACAATGAAAGATTTGAAGAACTATCATGTTATGATTCTAGCTACGCATCTTCGTTGATGACTATATTGATGACTATGTTGATGACTATTCTGAGAACTATCGTCGATCGCTCGTCGCTAGAGCATAAACTTGTTTTGAAGTTAACTCTATTCAGAGTTAGCTTATGTTCTTCTGAGTCATATAGATAGTTGACTCTTCTCTTCTAGATACTTTTCTTTCTTAACATTTATATACTCGTTACATTACATTCATATGACTCGCTCTATGCTGACTTCTAGATCTGTCATTGAGTTAAAGTTGAGTTGAGTTGAGAAAGTTCAACTCAACTCAATTCTGAGTTTGAATTGAGATTGAGTTGACTCTTCTCAACTTGAGCTCAACTCGAGATCGAGTTGAATTGCTTGAACTCGATTTCTAAAAATAGTATACTTATTCATATGCACAGAATTTTCATGCAAACTAAATTTGAATTCAATTTCTAAAAATAGAATAATTACTTGTATGCATGAGATTTTCATGCAAACTGAGTTTTCACGCACTCTAATCTAGAAAGATTAGCAACAAATAGTTAGAATTTGACGTGCTAAAATGACATCAATATAGATAGTTTTAGTTAGCGTGCGCGAAAATTTCGTTTGCGCTGAAATCTCATGCATACAAGTAGTTAATCAATTGACTTTACATTCAAGAAAAAAAAAAAACTAAAGTTATTAATAAAAGCAATAAAAATTAACTTGAATTATGCGCGAAAGCAATAGTATCACTAACAGTGTGACAATGCAAAAATTGTATTTACTATCTATTTATCTTGCAACAGCGTTGCATTCTGATTGCATAGTAACATGACTATCTACTTCGTCATGTAATTTGAACAGACTTCAAATGTAAACTTTTCGCTTGTAAGATAAAAAATCAATCTTATATTCTTCGCTTGAATGATTACATGCTTTGCGTGAATTGCGCAAAGATTGATGTCTGTTAAGTAATCAGTATTTGAATTGCAAAATCAATTGCAAAATTGATTGTAAAATTGATCATGAAACTAATCTTTGTACATTGTAATCAGTCATGCTTTCATTGTCTTCTGCAATGTCTTTATAGCTTTTGATTGAAAGCGAAGATTGACTTCAATCAATTCATGATACACTTTGCAAATTACACGCTGAAACGACAGCTTTGAAATAAGTAAGTCGATTGTTCTTTGATATCAATGAATTTCACGAAGTATCACAGTTTCTCTGCAATATTTTCGCATTTTCTTGAGCTTGATAAGATCACTTTTTATGATGATATTGATAACACAAGCTGACTCAATGAGTTGAACATTCTAACATATGATCAACGTCTTTGAAATTACTTTTGCAATTCTTTTTGCAATCTAGTAAGTCTCAAACTTACTTTGATGAGCTTCATCTTTCTGTCATCAGTTCTCGACTTCACTATTGATTGTTTTCAAGACATCTTTTCAACAAATTGCTTGTTATAAGATTTTTACTGAATGATGATTGTTAGAAATCAGCATAGAGCGAGTCAATATGAGTGTCATTTAACTAGAAAATAAATGCTAAGAAAGAAAGATAGCTACAGAAAAGAAGCTGACTACATATATGTATTTCTCAGTTAACGCTAGACTTAATAGAGACTAGTCAAGATGACGAAGCGAGAATAAATCTGACAAAACTAGAAGACTGAGTCTGACAAGACTAGAATCATGACATTACTCTTTCTCTTCAACAATTCATGTTCACATGAATGTATTTTCTGCTCAACTTGATTGATTGCTCAATCATGATTTCACAGACTCAGATTCATTAAATTCTGATTGACTGAATAGTTGAAAGTGCTTCTAGCGCGATTTGTTTGAATATCAAATATGAAAATCATCAACTATCTTCTGAGCATTTATAAATTTGTTGTCATCAGCGTTGTATCAATTGAGATCATTGTCATAGTCATTTCATTTGACTTTATACTGAAGTCGTCTTTGATATCAACGAAAATTCAATATATCATCAATTTTTCATTCGTCTTCGTCATTTATCACTATTAACTTGAGAGACTCATTCTTTTGATCAGGCAAGAAATCATCAACGACAAGACGAAGCAGATCAGAGTGAAATACATCATGAACATGCATAGTCTTTGATAATTTCAACTTATATGACGAGTCAACAAGATCTAGATTGATGAAGAGATCAAGCATTTTGTCGTCTAGCTTCTTGAAAGATTTCGCTGTAATGATGTTTCATTCATTCAGAAACATCTTTGATTCAATCTCATAATCAACTTCTTTTCTATGCTTATTAGCTTGTTGAATCATTTGTTTTCTTGTTTTAACTAGAGATTTGCAAGTAAACGTCAAAATCTTGTTCATATGTTCAGATATATTCTCAACTTTAGTTGCTTGCAAGCATTCATGAAAGCTTTCATATTCAATTGTATCGAGTTCGAAGCTCATATGAAAATGAAAGTCTTTGTTTAAAAAGAAAGAGATCGAGAAAATGACTGAGAACAGAGCATTATTGTCAACAAACTCGATCATGAGTAGTAACTTAGCTCAGTCATTCTGCATGTATAAACAGAAGAATCAAAGATATCTTTCGACGTTCTGATTGACTCATTCACTTTGATCATTGATTTGAGAATGATAGACAGTGAATAGTTGAAGATTAATGCTCAGTCTCTTGCAAAGAAACTTTCATAAAATGAAGATAAATTGAGAGTCTCAATTTGAAACAATGAAATTGAGTAAATCATGTATTTGATATATTCACTGAAGCATTAGTTCAGCTGTTTTTTCTGCTGTGATTTCTTCATCATCAGTAGAACAAGAAATATAATGTCGTTTCTTTGACAGTTTACATATCACTGTTAATATGATGTTTTTGTCTTCAGAAGAGAGTAAATCGATGATGAAATTCATGATTATGTTCTTTCATTGCTGTTCAAGTATGAGTAAAGAATGTAGTAATTCATTGAATTTATCTCAAAGAGCTTTTGATTGCTGACAAATGTAGCAGTTTTGAATATATTTATCTATTGTCTTTTGCATTGAGAATCAATAGTAGTATCTTCTTATTGCTTTCATCATTCTAAGAATTTCGAAATGATCAATAAAAGATTGATCATGAACTTTTCAAATTAACTTTATTTGAAGATGCTCATTGAAGAGAACTCATAGAAGATTATCTCGATATAATATTTTGTTCTGAACTCAACAATTTCTTAATTTAGTATCTTCATATTGAGCTTCATCTTTTAATATGACTTCACGAAGTAGCGTACAATTCTCATCAATTTCATTAGTTTCAAGAATTTGTTTATAGATTGATTTCTGAATGTTCTTCTTTAAATCAGCAATTTTCATTCAATTCAAAGTCAGAATAGTGATTCATTGATAGCAAATGCACTCATCTTCTGAACTTCTAGAAACTGAATTGACTTGATGAATCAATGCATTGACTTTGATGTTTTATTTGTCTGAGCGATACATGATTTTGAAGTTGAAGTCAACGAGCTTTTGTACTCAATGCATTTGACATCTACTTAGCTTTTTATCTTTCATTAATGACGTTAAAGCTTGATGATCAGTGAACATCTTGATGAATAACTCAGTCAATTTCAGCTCAGATCGTCAATGCTTGAAGACACAAATGATTGTTAGTAATTTCTTGTCATAGATCTCATAATTGCACTCAGCGAGACTCAGATTCTTGCTGTAATAAATCATTGAATGCAATGTTTCTTCGTCGTCGTACTGAGAAAGTATGTCATCATTGACGTAGTTGAATGAGTCTGTTTCAAGAATAGTCTTTCTATTCTGATCAAAATGATGAAGAATAGAGACTTCAATTATTCATTTCTTCATATAATCAAAGATCATTTGACAAGCTTAATGTTAGAAGTCAATCTAGAGCGAGTCATAGAAGTGTCATTTAACTAATAGATAAATGCTAAGAAAGAAAAGTATCTACAGAAAAGAACTTGATTCTTATATGTGTATTTCTCAGCTCTGTGCTAAACTCGATTAGAATGAAATCAGATGAAGACTAGTTGAAGAATAGATGAAGACTAGTTGAAGAATAAACGAAGACTAAAATTGTGACATTATTTTTTCTTCTTGACTATTCATGTTCGCATGAATGTTGTTTCTTAGTGCGCTTTTCTTGAATATTTGATATGAAAGTTGTTAATCATCTCTTGAGCGTTCATAAATTCGTTGTTGTCAGCGTTATATCAGTTGAAATCATTGTCATAGTTCTTTCATTTGACTTGATATTGAAGTCGTCTTCTATAGCGTTGAAAGTTCAGTATATCATCGATTTCTCATTCATCTTCATCGTTTATCACTATTGACTTTGAAAATTTATTCTTTTGATCAGACAGAGAATCATTGACGACAGAATGAAGAAGCTCTGAATGAAATACATCATGTATACACATAGTCTTTGATAGTTTCAACTTATAGAATGAGTCAACAAACTCAGTGATCTGAAATGAGTCGAGCATCTTGTCATTCAATTTTTTGAAAGATCTCGCTGTAACGATGTTTTGTTCATTCAGAAACATCTTTGATTCAATCTTATAATTGATCTTCTTTCTATGCTTATTAAATTGATTCATCATTTGTTCTCATGTTTTGATCAGAGCTTCACGAGCAAAGATCAAAGTTTTGTTCATTTGTTCAGATATATTCTTGACTCGATTGATCTGCAAGCGTTCGCGAATGCTTTCATACTCGATGATGTCAGAGTTGAAGTTCATATGAGAATGAAAGTTCTTGTTCATGAAGAAGAAAGTCAAGAAGATGACTGATAACAAGACGTTATTGTTGACAAACTCGATCATGAGTAGTCACTTAGATCAGTCGTTCTGCATATATGAACAGAAGAATCAAAGATAACGCTTGATGTTCTGATTGACTTGTTCGCTTTGATCATTGATCTGAGAATAATAGACGATAAACAATTGAAGAAAAATGCTCAGTCGTTTGCAAAGAAACTTTCATAGTATAGAGATGAATTGCAAACTTCGATCAGATACTATGAAGCTTGATAAATCATGAGTTCAATATACTCATTGAATCAGCATTTCAGCTGTCTTTTCAGCTGTGATATCTTCATCATCAATGATGCAAAAGATATAATGTCTTTCTTTTGACAATCTGCAGATGACAGTCAGAATAGCGTTGTAATCATACGAATCAGATAAATTGATAATGAAGTTCATTGCTATGTCTTGTCATCGCTGTTCAGATATAGATAGAGATTGAAGCAAGTCATTTGATTTATTTCTTGATGTCTTTGAACGTTGACATACGTAGCAGTTTCAAATATATCAATCTATCGTTTTTCGCATAGAAGATCAATAGTAATTTCGCTTTATGATCTTCACTGTTCTAAGAATTTCAGAATGATCGATCGATGACTGATCATGTATCTCACGAATCAGATTCATTTGCAGAAGTTTATTGAACGAAACTCATAGCTGACTATCTTTGTATAAGATTTCATTCTGAACTCAACAATTCTTCAGCTTGATGTCTTTGCATTGTGCTTCGTCTCTTGCTATTGCTTCGCGAAGTAGCATACAATTCTCGTCGATTTCATTAGTCTCAAGAATTTGTTTATAGATTGATTGATCATTATTCTTCTTTAGATCAACGATCTTCATTCAATTCAATGTTAAAATAGTAGTTCTTTGATATTGAATGCGTTTATCATCGAGATTTTTAGACACAAAGTCAGCTCAACGAGTTAATGCATCGATCTTAATGTTCTGTTTATCAGATCAATACATTATTTTGAAGTTGAAATCAGCTAACTTCTGAACTCAACACATCTGTCGTTGACTCAGCTTCTTATCTTTCATCAATGAGATGAGTGCTTGATGATTAATGAACATCTTGATAGAAATGTCAGTCAACTTCAGTTCGAGTCATCAATGCTCAAATGCTTGAATGATGATCAGCAGTTTCTTATCATATATTTCGTAGTTGCACTCAGCAGAAGACATGTTCTTGCTATAGAAAGCAATTGAATGTAGTACTTCTTCATCATCATATTGAGAGAGAACTTCGTCGTTTACGTAATCAAATGAGTCAGTTTTCAGAATAGTCTTATGAGTCTGATCAAAGTGACAAAGTATAGAAGTCTTAATCATACATCTCTTCATGTGATTGAATGCAGTCTGACAAGTCTCATTTCATTTAAATATGATCTTCTTTTGAGTGAGTTGAATCATTGAATGAACAATCTTCGAAAAGTTCTTGATGAAGCATCGATAGAAATTGTTAGAGATCAGCATAGAGCGAGTTATATGAGTGTAATGTAACGAGTATATAAATGCTAAGAAAGAAAAGTATCTAGAAGAGAAGAGTCGACTATCTATATGACTCAGAAAAACATAAGCTAACTCTGAATAAAGTTGACTTCGAAACAATTCGATAGTCTAGTGACGAGCAATCGACGATAGTCATGAACATAGTCATTGACATAGTCATCAACATAGCTATCAACATAGATGCGTAGCTAGAATCGTAACAGTATTCTCTTTCTTCAACGATTCATGTTTGCATGAATGTATTTTCTTAGTCTTGTGTAGAATCGAAATGTCTATTGTAGCAGACTCACTATGCAAGGTAGAAGTGTCATTGAAGCAGACTCACTAGTTGCACAGAAACTTGAAATAGATCGATTCACTGATAAATAGAGCGATGTGAATAGATAAATCATTGCATTGATCATGTCATTGAAGCAGACTCACTTCTGATTCAGATCTACTACATAGTAGAGCTTGTTTCGTTCATTGATTGACTCAATCAAGAGATCAATTATTGTCTGTCTTTGTAGCAAACTCACTTCAAGTGTTGTTCAAGCAGACTAACTATTGAGTGACTGACTTGATGACGAGATTAATATCGAACGCGTCTTTGAAGTAGACTCACTGTCAATTCATCTCTACTACATGCATGTAACAGAGCTTGTCTCGTTCATGCCTTTGTAGCAGACTCACTATCGAACGTGTCATTGAAGCAGACTCACTAGTTGCATGTGAACTGATAGACGAATCGATTCACTGATAGATAGAGTGATGAGAGCAAGTAGATCATTGCATTGAGAATAAATGTCATTGAAGCAGACTCACTAGTTGCATGTGAACATTTGATCAGATTCACTGATAGGTAGAGCGATGTGAGCGAGTAGATCATCGCATTGAAAATAGATGTTATTGTAGCAGACTCACTAGTTGCACATGAACGAGTAGCAGAATCGATTCACTGATGAGTAAAATGATGAGAATGAGTAGATCATCGCATTGAGAGTGTCGTTGAAGCAGACTCACTAAGATTTGCTTCTCAAGATAAAGACTTCACGCAGTTCTAGACTGATCTCTTTGATTGCTCTTTGAAGTAGAGACTTCACGCAGTTCTATGACTGATCTCGTTTGTTCATCAAATTCAAAGAATTTCTTGCGAATCTGAATGAATGATTAATTCGCTGATCTTCTGATCTAGTCGAATGATTTTGATCGTTTGTTTATACTCGCTGATCAGCGCACGAGTTCGAATCTTTTGTTTATTCTCGCTGAGTCAGCTCACGAGAAAGAAGAATGAGTGTTTGCACGATTGCGAGTTGACTAGATCAAAGTCAATAGTCATGCGAATTGAGCAGAGCAAGTCGATGCAGATTATTTCTCTTCGTCTGTAACGAAGAAGCATTTATATAATGTTAGAAATCAGCATAGAGCGAGTCATATAAGTGTAATGTAACGAGTATATAAATGCTAAGAAAGAAAAGTATCTAGAAGAAAAGAGTCGACTATTTATATGACTCAGAGAAACATAAGCTAATTCTGAATAGAGTTGACTTTGAAACAATTCAATAGTCTAGTAACGAGCGATCGACGATAGTCATGAACATAGTCATCGACATAGTTATCAACATAGCTATCAACATAGATGCGTAGCTAGAATCATAACAGAAATTGCAGAAGTCAATGAAGAACTGCATCTGAATGAGATTATTGAGTGTAGATCAATCAACTACTGCTTGTATCTTTCGTGAATTCATCTTAAGTCTCTCGATTGACATCAAAAGTTTCAAAAAGATGATTTTCTGAACATAAAACTTGCATTTATTAATGTCTATCTGTAGATCAGCTTCTTGTAGTCTATTCAAGATCAATCATACATGTTGCTTGTGTTTCTTCAAGATCTTGCTGTAGATGATAATGTCATCTAGATAAATCTAACAAAACTGATGAAGATATTTGAACAGCACGTCGTTCATATAATGTTGATAGAACGTCAATTCATTGATTAATTCAAAGAACATTACATGATATTTGTATGAGTTGAAGAAGATGATAAAGATAGTCAGATCTTCGCTATCTGAATGCAGTTGCAGTTTATTGAACGTGACAATGATGTTCAATCGAGTCAGATATTTGCTTTCTTGTATATGAATGAAAGTCTCATCTATCAAGAGCAAAGAATAGCGATTTTGTTTGATCAAAGCATTGAGCTTTCTGTAATCGACGCAGAAACGCAGACTTTCGTCTTTCTTTTCAATGAACAAGATGAGTGAGATGTATGATGCAAAGCTGAAGAAAATGAATTCTTTGTTCAGATGTTTGATCAGATACTTCTTTATCTTCTGAAGCTTGTGATCAAACATCTGATATAGTCTGCTTCGCAAGAGCATTTCTTCATCGATCAACTCAATTTTGTGATCGTAGAAACGATGCAATGATAGCTGATTAATCATTGCTCGATCGAAGATGTCTAGATAGTCATGATATTCAGAGAAAAGCTTGATCTTGACTTGCTCAAGAGCTTCAGCGTGAGAAAGCTTATGCAGATTCACTTCTTCAGACTTGTTTTCAGCTGTAGTTATGAGTCAATCGATTTTCAAGATGATAACAGCAAAGATCTTGACATCTGAACGTTTGACTAACATTTTATATGTCGCTGTCTTTATCATTGCTATGTTCGTTGAATCTGACGTCGATTTAAAGATTTTGACGTTAGTTAAAGTCACGTCATGCGATTTTAACTGTTCAATCAAGCTCTTCTTTTGACTGAAAGAGAGTGATTTCTGACTGAATTGAGATGTAATGAAAGTGAAAAATCTCTTTAGTATATGAGTAGAAGTTAAGCTCTTCTGTTTCGTGATTATTCTATGACTTGAGAGTAGAATAATCAATTTCTGACTAGAAATGAAATTTGAAAATTGAAGAAAATCGATTTGCATATCTATTACTAGATCAATTTTGTTCATTCATGTTTTTTTAAAAATGATTTGATGTTGATTTAATTGAATAATCAACATAGAAGCTGTGTCAATCATATGATCTTGAACAGTCAGATTCAAATAAATGACATGAGTAATGAGTTTCTTAACATAATGATTGTCAAATTCTCGAATTGACTTCGCTTTGATCAAAGTCAGAGACTCAATTTGCAACTAATCACAAACAATCTGCGCGATCACTTCATTAATGAATGAATAGTCAGCAGCTTCGATGTCTATCAATGACTTCAATGAGTAACTAATTTCATTGCTAGAAAGTACACATTCAGTAATCAAAGATTCAGAAGCAAAAGAATCATCTGACATGCTCATTGTTGAAGAAATTAACACATCTTTCATTGCATCTTTGATGAAAGTTTCTAGTTTTTTGCCTCGTTATCTTCAAAAGAAGACATTTTCTCATTCTCTTTATTCTTTGAAATGATGATTTCATGTAGACGAGAAGTGAATGCATAAGATGTTGAAATATTGATCTTGTTCTGAGAACAGTTCTTGAATAAGTGATCTGAGATCTTGCAGATATAGCAGACGATAGATGATCTGACTGACTCAGAGATAGAAAAGATAGTTGACTTGATATATTTGATTATTGAAGTCATCACTGCTGACAATGAAGTAGCAGCACATTTATCAGATACAACAGTGACTTTGACAATGACAGTGCAAAGCTGACTGTGTAGCTGATAGTTGACTTGTTGTTTATTATTCACATCTTGAAGAAAGATTTTTAAGCAAATGAGCAAAGTAAAGTTCTTTGTACAGACTGATAAAGCATTCTGCAAGCAATTGTTAATCTTATTCTGAAGATCATTCATCAGAATGCAATCGTTGTAATCTAGATAGCTGAATAGCTTCATAAAGTTGAAGTAGAAAACATTGAAAGACTTGTCTGTTTATTTAAGAGCGTTGTACTTGCAATGACACTTTCGATTTTTATTCAGTTCATCGTATATTTCTTTCAGATGCTCAAATAGCTCGTTGATCGAGATGTATGAATGCAAAGCATCATGTCAACGTTGAGCGAAAATATATTCAGCAACATCATCTTCTAGTTTAGATATCACATAGACAATACAGATACTTTCATTATCAAAGTGATCAACATTTGTCTGAAGCTTATCATTCATCTTGATTCTTCAGCTATTTTATGTTGATTCATCTTCATCAATAAATACAGATGAATTCGAAAACTTAAAAGACTTATGATGATCATTATTGAATAGAGTGAACGAGTCACATCAAGTATGATTCTCGATAGATTGATGAGATAAAGATTTCATAGAAGCTCGAGATTCAGTAGATTGACAAGATCAAGATTGATTCGCTGAACGCTATTTCTTTTTTAGACTCAAGACTTTCTTTCATAGTTCAATGATAGTCTTTTCTTGAGTGTCTATTGTCATTTGATTGATCTCTAGCTCATCAAGTCTCTTGATGTGATCAACTTGAACATCGATTCATTGTTTGTTGAGTTTCAAAGTCATGTTTCGTTGATCTTTTAGCTCGATCAGCATCTTGATAATTTTGTCTGACTGATCAATAGCTCATTGACGAAGTTGTTGACTCATGTTGATGTTTCATGAGATAGCGACATTCTGAGATTCAGCTGAAGCATTGAAAGAAATAATGAAAATGCATCTGCTAGCAATGCTTCTAAGCAGATGAGCTGTTTGTGACTCGACTGATTCAAAGTTGCATGTCATTGTGAGAAAGATAAATAAATAGATTGAATTGTAATAAAGTTGAGTGATTGATTTGATAAATTTGAGTAAATTTGAGTAAATTTGAAGATGTGTTTTAATAAAAGTAATTCAAAGAATTTCTTGCGAATTTTCTGAATAGAAGTAGATTATTTCATATCATTTACATGTCGATAGCAGAGTAGTTGATTAGCATTTATTTACTGTTAGAGATCAATCTAGAGCGAGTCATAGAAATGTCATTTAACTAATAAATAAATGCTAAGAAAGAAAAGTATCTACAGAAAAGAACTCGATTCTTATATGTGTGTTTCTCAGCTCTGTGCTAAACTCAATTAGAATGAAATCAGACGAAGACTAGTTGAAGAATAGATGAAGATTAGTTAAAGAATAGATGAAGACTAGTTAAAGAATAAACGAAGACTAGAATCATGATACTTAATCTCATTCAAATATCATTTCTTTTTGAGTTAGTTGAATCAGAGAATGAACAATCTTCGAAAAGTTCTTTATAAAACGTCGATAAAAGTTACAGAAGTCAATGAAGAACTGCATCTGAGTGAGATTTGTAGAAGTAAATCATTTGATTATTGCTTATACTTTTCTGAGATTCATCTTTAGTTCTTTAATGAATAGTAATAGTTTCAGAAAGAAGATCTTCTAAACATGAAACTTGCATTTGTTTATATTCATCTGTAGATCAATCTCTCGTAGTTTATGTAGAACTAGTTATATGTATTTCTTATGTTTCTTCAGTGTTTTGCTGTAAATGATAATGTCATCTAGATAGATCTGACAAAACTGATGTAGATAATTGTTACGAGCGTATCAAGACTGATTAGAGCTAGTCAACGATCTAGTCGAGATCTGATTTAGATCTGACTTAGGTTTGACTCAGATATGACTCAACATTCTTTTTCTTTCTCAACATCTTGTTCATCTACATCATCTTCTTTTCATGTTACAAACACATCTCTTTCGAGTCTAGCGCAGTCTCTGAACATTACATAAATAGAAGCTCTTGTATCAATCTTCTTCTGTATTCTTAATATTCAGTTATAGCTATCTCTAAAGATCAAGCACTATCAATTCTGATCTTCATTGATTGTATCATTTAAGCACGATTCTGACAATAATCAAACAGCACGTCGTTCATATAATGTTGATAGAAAGTTGAGTCGTTGATTAATTTGAAAGACATCACGTGATATTTGTAGAAGTCAAAAGAGGTAATAAAGATAGTCAAATCTTCGCTATTTGAATGCATGCGTAGTTTGTTGAAGATGACTATTATATTCAATCAAGTTAAATACTTGCTATCTTGAATACAAGCGAAAGTTTCATTTATTAAGAATAGAGAGTAGTGATCTCGTTTGATCAAAGCATTGAGCTTTTTATAATTAATGCAGAAACGCAGACTATCGTCTTTCTTTTCAATGAATAGTATGAGTGAAGCGTATGAGATCGAGCTGAAAGATATAAAGTTCTTATTCAGATGTTCAATCAGATAATTCTTCATCTTTTGAAGTTTGTAATCAAACATATGATAGAGATAACTTCGAGAAAATATTTTCTCGTCTGTCAACTCAATTTTGTGATCATAGAGATGATGAGAAGATAGTTGATCAGTCATAGCTCGATCAAACACATTTAAATAGTCATGATATTTCAAAGAAAGCTTAGCTTTGACTTCTTTCAAGATTTCTTCATGTGAAAGCTTTTGTAGATTTACATCTTCAAGTTTATTTCTAGCTATTTTTAGAAGTTGATTGATTTTCGTGATGATGATTGCAAAAGTAGTCACATTCAATCATTTGACTAGTGATTTATATGCTGCAGTCTCTATCATTGCTATGTTCATTGAATTGAAAGATGAAGCGAAGTTGATTGAATTAAATGATTTCATGATTTTACTGAATGAAGATGACTTCTTGCTGAGTTGAGTGACAACAAAAGAAATAAATCTCTTTAATATTTGAGTAGAGATTGAACTCTTCTGTTCTATCACAATTTTCTTAATGACAGAAAGAAAGATTGAACTAGCATTAATATGAGTCTTTGAATCAGAAAATTGAAGATGATCATTTCTCATATCAATCATTATCTCAATCTTATTCATTCATGTTTTTTCAAGAATCATCTGATGCTGATTCAATCAAGCAATTAGCATAAAGATGAAATGTTTTATATGATCTTGAACAGTCAGATTTGAATAAATTGCATGAGTAATGAGCTTTTTTGCATAATGATCATTGAATTTTCTTATTGACTTGAGCTTGATTAAAAATAATGATTCAATTTGCAAATGATTACAAACATTCAGCATGATTAATTCATCAATGAACGAATAGTCAGCTGCTTCAATGTCAATCAATGACTTTAATGAGTAACTAATTTCATTGCTAAATAATACACATTCAATAGTCAAAGATTTTGAAACAAAGAGATCATTTAAGCTGCTCATTGTTGAAGAAATTAACACATCTTTCATCACGTCTTTGATGAAAGTCACTAGTTTTTTGTCTCATTCTTTGATTTCTCTGTAAATAATTTCTTCTCTTCTTTCAACATGATGATCTCATTGAGACAAGAAGTGAATGCACAAGATGTTGAAGTACTAGTCTTCAGCTGAGAGCAATTCTTTGAAAGATGACTCGATACTTTGCAGTTGAAGCAGATGATTGACATTCTTGATCATTCAGATTCAAGAATGAAAAAAGTAATGAGTTGAACATAGTTAGTAATTGAGACTAAAACTGATGTCAATGAAGAAATAAAACGTTTTTTCGAAGCTGCTATTGATTTGACTGTTCATTGCTCATCACGTAGCTGATAATTGACTTATTGTTTGTTATTCACATCTTGAAGAAAGATCTTGAGCTTATCAAGTGAGCTAAACTTTATGAGACAAACTGATAACACATTCTGAAGATGATTGTTGATTTTATTCTGAATGTCGTTCATCAAAGTGATATCATCGTAGTTCAGAAAGCTGAATATTCTAGTGAATTCTGAATAGAAAGAGCTGAAGAGCTTGTTGAGCTGCTTCAGAGCAACGTATTTGCAACGACACTTTCGAATCAGATTCTGATCTTTAAAAATTTCTTTCAGATGTTTCAGTAACTTTGATAGTGATTGATAAAATGAGAAAGCATCAACATGATGCTTTGCATAAATTTGCTGATCAGCATCATCTTTTAGTCTGAAAATCACATAAACAATATGAATCTTTTCAGTAGAGTAATGATTCGCGTTGACATCGAGTTTGTCAGCTATTTTGATGTTTCATGTCTCTCAGATAAAATCATCTGTTTCGATGAAGATGAGTGAATTCGAAAGCTTGATGAACTTGTGATGATCATTTTCGTTTTCAGATAGAGTAAAAGACTCTCGTTGAAAGTGAGCTTTGAAAGTCGAGCTTCATTCAACTTTCTGATTGACTCGTTGCTCAGCTGACTGAGTATCTTGACGAGACATAGATTGATTGACTTGACGTTGTTTCACTCTGAAGTTCAATCACTCATCTTGTAACTGATTGATCTTTTTCTCTAGCTCATCATTTTTATCAAAAGCAACTTTTAGTTGTTTTACTTTCTTTTTGTGATTTTCTTGTACAAGAAGTCAATATTCATTGAGTTGTAAAGTCAAGTCTTGCTGACTTCGAAGCTCATTCAGCATATTGATGACTTCGCTGAGTTAATTGCTGACTCAATGAAACAATTGTTTCTTGATGTTTATGTTTCATGTGATGACAGCTTTCTCAGCTTCAACTGAAGCATCAATGAGTAGAAGTGAAACTCTTTTACTGACAGTGCTTTTAAGCAGATGAGTTGTTCAAAACTCAACTGACTTGACATTGTGTATCATGATGAGAGAAGATAGAAGTTGTTGAGATAAAAGTAAATGAAAGATTGATGTTTTGAATTGATGTTTTTTGATGAGTGAAAATTCAAAGAATTTCTTGTGAATTTCAAATAATAATTAAGTGCTTTATTCAAAGAATTTCTTGCAAATAGAATGATGAAAATGAGTGTAGAATCGAAGAATTTCTTGCAATCTAAAATGATGATGCAAATTTGAAGAATTTCTTGCAAATTTTTCTTACTGAATAAATTGTTTCATATCATTTATTCATCGATAGCAGAGTAGTAAATGATGAGCATTTATCTAATGTTATAAATCAGCATAGAGCGAGTCAATATGAGTGTCATTTAACTAGAAGATAAATGCTAAGAAAGAAAGATAGTTATAGAAAAGAAGCTGACTACATATATGTATTTCTCAGTCGACATTAAACTCAATAGAAACTAGTTAAAATGACAAAGCGAGAATAAATCTGACAAGACTAGAAGACTGAGTCTGACAAGACTAGAATCATGACAATGATGAGAATGATGATGATGAGAATGATGATGATATGCTTGACAATGATGATTCTGAACTGCTTGATAATCATGATTTATTGTTTGACTCATGATTGAAATTTGATCTTGTAAACTTGAATTTAAAATTCGTTGCAATATTATTTCTACTTTGCAATCAGTTTTGCAATCAATTCAAGAGTAATAAGAAACGAAACATGTACATAAATTTGTGCAAGTTGAAGAGTTCATTTGAATTCAAAATTGAGTTCAAAATCTCGTCAGTTGCAAAATCAAAAGTGCTGAGTAACGTTTTGTTATTGATGTTAAGCTCATTATTTCTGTATTGCAATCAGTTTTGCAATCTTTTATAAACTTGTGAAGCTGATACATAACTTACTGAACTGTTGCAATCATGATTGTAGTATGTTGTTGTTTGAAGATGATTGTTACAAAGAAGAAAAAAAGTTGATGATTACATGATTGAATTAATGTTAATGATCTAAATCTTAAAATCTTAAATCAAGATATTGAAGTTTAAAGTTCATATTTTATTATTGCAATTGAACTTCATTATTTTAACTCACAATCATCATCTAGATTACTAAAATATTACGTTTACACTTTCATTACTACTTTATATCATTATTGCAATGATGTCAATTAATAAACGCAAGATAAATGATAATTATTTCAATAATTCTCATTTGAAAAAGATTAGAAGTTGAGTCAAAAGAATAATGAATGATGAAAAAGAAATAGAAGATGTTAAAAACAGAGATAGAAACATTCATTTCTATTGAATTAAGCAATTCAAAAAATTGAATGTTTATCTACAAGCATTAAATGATGATCATGAGTTCTTGTTGACTGCGCATGTAAATAGCAAATGAAATCAACGATATTTTTTGCAATTCTTTTTGCAATCAAATATTAATAAATTTATAGAATTGCAAAAGAAAATACAATGAATCATGTAAGAGTGCATCTCAATGTCGCAAGTTTCAATCAAGATTCTTCAGTACTAAGTGCTTGTTTCAATATGAATGTGAAGAATTCTCAATGAAAGAAGTTCTTTGACATCAATGATCTTCAGACAAAAGAATGATATCAGATGAATGACTTGCTTCTGAAAGAAAAGTTCAAGATGATGATGAATGAAGAAATGATGAATGACTTGAATGTCATCAGAAAAGCATTGACAGTGAAGATTCTTTGACAGTTTCAGAATTTCTGAAAAGACGTAGCATGTTGTCTTATTGTGTAAGTTTTGACAGTTCTTTTTATAATCTTGTTTACAACATGATTATTATTTCTTTTACTATTTGAATTTTGCTTTTGATTTTGCTTTTGATGTTGCAATCAATTTTGCAATCAATTTTGCAATCAATTTTGCAACTTGTATTTCAATATTTATACTAACATTGTGATGTATAAAAAAGCAGAAAGCAATCAGTATCATCGAGTCTTCTTTCAAAATTATCATATCTCTCAAGATTGCAAATTGACATCAAAGCACTTTCAAGAATCATTCATCACATTTGAGAAAACTTTATGACGTGTAATATGATCAAGAAGAAAGATGATTAAAAACAAGTCATGCAAGTGAATTATGCTATCAGATCAGACTGAGAATTGATCGACAAATTTTAACTACAACAAGTATGAATGAACATCAAATATTTCACACAAATTGACATGTGAAATCTGAAAAGTAATATTCAAAATTAAGAAGTCAAGTAATCTTTTTGATTCTTTTAATGTTCATATTTTAGAAATTGAGTGTTTCTAAATCAATGATCTAGCTAGTTTTGCAATCACAAGCTGATAAATAAAATCATTTATTGCATGTGTTAAAAGTCGATCTAAAGCAAGTCATAGAGATGTCATTTAACTAATAGATAAATGCTAAGAAAGAAAAGTATGTACAGATAAAAACTTGAGTTCTTATATGTGTTCTTCTCAACTTTGTGCTAAACTCGAAAGAGTTGACATCTTACACATATGATGCAGAGTCTCAATAACATCATCTCTAGATCAGATTCTCGCTAGACTCAATTAGAATGAAATCAGATGAAGACTAGATGAAGAGTGAATAAAGACTAGAATCATAACATTACTTTTCTTTCTTGACTATTCATGTTCACATGAATGTTATTTCTTAGTGCGCTTTTCTTGAATATTTGATATGAAAGTCATCAATCATCTCTTGAGCGTTCATAAATTCATCATCGTCAGCGTTATATCAGTTGAGATCGTTGTCATAGCTCTTTCATTTAATTCAATATTGAAGTCATCTTCAATATCATTGAAAGTTCAATATATCATTGATTTTTCATTCATCTTCATCATTTATCACTATTGATCTTGAAAATTCATTCTTCTGATCAGACAGAGAATCATTGATGACAAGATGAAGAAGCTTTGAATAAAATACATCATGTATATGCATAGTGTTTGATAGTTTCAATTTATAGAAGAAGTCAACAAAATCTGTAATCTGAAAAAAGTTGAGCATCTTGTCATTCAATTTCTTAAAGAGTTTCGCTGTAATGATGTTTCATTCATTTAGAAACATCTTTGATTCAATCTTGTAATTGATCTTCTTTCTATGTTTGTTAGCTTGATTCATCATTTGTTCTCATGTTTTGATCAGAGCTTTGCGAGCGAAAATCAATGTTTTATTCATGTGATTGAATATATCTTCAACTCAAGCAATCTGCAGACGTTTGCAAGTGCTTTCATACTTAATGATGTCAGAATCAAAGCTCATATGAGAATGAAAGTTCTTATTCATGAAGAAGAAGATCAAGAAAATGATTGAAAACAAGATGTTATTGTTGACAAACTTGATCATGAGTAATCATTTGAATCAGTCGTTCTGCATGTATGAACAGAAGAAACAAAGATATCGCTTGACATTCTGATTGACTCATTCACTTTGATCATCAATCTGAGAATGATAGATGATGAACAATTGAAGAGAAATGCTCAGTTGTTTGCAAAGAGACTTTCAAAGAATGAAGATGAACTGAGAATCTCGATTGAATACAATGAAGCTTGATAAATTGTGAATTCAATATACTCATTGAAGCAACATTTCAGCTGTCTTTTCGACTGTGATATCTTCATCATCAATAATGCAAGAAATATAATGTCTTTCTTTCAATAATCTGCAGATGACAATCAGAATAGCGTTGTAGTTGTACAAATCAGATAAATCAATAATGAAGTTCATGACTATGTTCTGTCATCATTGTTCAGATATAAATAGAGATTGAAGCAAGTCATTTGATTTATTTCTTGATGTCTTTGAACATTGACATACGTAGCAGTTCTGAATATATCGATCTATCGTTTTTCACATAGAAGATCAATAGTAATTTCGCTTTATGACTTTCACAGTTCTAAGAATATCAGAATGATCAACTGATGATTGATCATGTATTTCATGAATCAGATTTATTTGTAGAAGCTTGTTGAACGAAACTCATAGTTGACTATCATGATACAAGATGTCAGAATCGTGTCTAGATGATACAATCAATGAAGATCAGAATTGATAGTGCTTGATCTTTAGAGATAGTTATAACTGAATATTAAGAATACAGAAGAAGATTGATACAAGAGCTTCTATTTATGTAATGTTCAGAGACTGCGCTAGATTTGAAAAAGATGTGTTTGTAACAAGAAAAGAAGATGATGTAGATGTTGATGAAAGAAAAGAACGTTGAAAAAGAAAAAGAGTGTTGAGTCATATCTGAGTCAAATCTGAGTCAGATCTAGATCAGATCTCGACTAGATCATTGACTAGTTCTAATCAGTCTTGATACGCTCGTAACATTATTTTCTTCTTCGAAAATTCATGTTTGCATGAATGTAGTTTCTTTGCTCACTTTTGTTGATAGTTATTTCGATATTTAGCGCGATTTGCTTGAATATAGCTCATGAAATTCGTTCAAAACTTTCTCTGAGTCATCGAATTTTTCTTTATCAACATAGTATCATTTGTCGTTTCTATCTAGATCTTTTCATTTGACTTTGTACTGTATTCGACCTCGATAGCGTCTGAAGTTCAATATATCGTCTATCTCTCAGTGTTCATCGTCTTCAATAGTGATTGATCTGAATGATTCTGAATGTTGTTCTGATAGAGAATCTTCTGAATACGATCGTAGTAGCTTCGAGCTGAATATCGAATGCAGATGCTTCATGCTGACTGATAAATGAAGATGATAGAAGATATTTATTTTAGCAGTGATTTGATACAGATTTAGCTGTTTGTCTTTCAAATCTTTGCAGAGTCTCGTTGTTTTAATGTTTCTGAAAGATAGTCAAATTCAGTTATCTACTTCATATGTGACGTCTCGTCTATGTTTATTGATCTGAACTTCGATGATCAGCTTCGTCTTTTTCAATTGTTGACGATCGAAGCTCAGTAGCTCTTTCATTCAAATGACAATATCATCTGCTTTTCTAGCTTCAAGTCGTTCA
>JAABUS010003145.1_pt1 | contig 27807 bp, 25 predicted proteins | sample 5560161 | NCBI WGS metagenome assembly JAABUS01 (sample SAMN10711885, study PRJNA513376) | rock metagenome | isolation source: Antarctica rocks | place: Antarctica: Victoria Land, Trio Nunatak nord | collected 2016-01-04
CATTTTTTTCTAACCGTTTAAAACTGATGCCTGAACCGGCCCGCTGGGATGAGAGTTTATCAAAACTTAATAAGCTGTATAATGATGATTATATGAGTAAGGAAACGTTTGGAAAAATAAAATGTCCTGTATTGGTAATGAGCGGGGACAGGGATACATATCATTCGGTAGAAGATGTCGTAACGTGTGCAAAGGCAATACCTGATGCCCGGTTATCTATTATTCCCGGTTGCCCTCATGTAGTATTCTTTTGCAATTTCCCGGCTGTGTGGGAGTCGTTAGCGCCTTTTTTAAAATAACAATTTGCTCCAAAAAAAGCGATTTTCAATTTTAAAAAAACCCAGGAACAAAAATCATACAACACCTAAAAATGATTAACTAATTAAAAATGATGTATTGCGCCCTCTCCGCGAGTGTTAGGGTGAAGCAACGGTATCGAAAACGAACAGCTTTTTGTATCAAAATAGAACAAGCATTTATAATGCTTCCTAATCAAAATATTGATTATCAGTTACTTTTAAAATTGGTTTTATGTTTGAAAAGATAATTGCCTTAACCGGCTTCTAAGCATAAATGATATACCCATGTTAAAAAATTATTTCAAAATCGCCTGGCGGAATATTATTAAGAGCCGTTTCTATTCTGTTATAAATATAATCGGTTTATCTGCAGGTATTGCATTTACGTTATTAATCAGTGCGTATATATGGAACCAGTTACAGGTAAATAGAACCCTTAAAAATTCTGACAGGCAATACATTATTCAAAGCAAATGGAAAGACCCAAATAAAGGTTTTTACCTGGCAACACTTGGTCCGCTGGCAAAAGCTTTAAAAGAAAATTATCCAAATCTTATTGCTAACTATTATCGCTATGATGGTGTTACGTCCAATATTTCAAAAGGAGACAAAAGCTTTAGGGAAAATATCCAGATAGGAGACAGTACAATGCTTTCCATGTATGGCTTTTCTTTGTTGCATGGTAATGCTGCAACAGCTTTGCATGAACCTTTTACATCTGTTATAACTATTGATAAAGCCCTGAAATATTTTGGCAAAACTGATGTGGTGGGTCAAACCATTACAATAGAAAATTTTTTAGGCTCTAAACATGATTTTAAAATTACCGGTGTATTAAATGCATTGTCAAAGAACTCGGTAACAACGCTTATAGATGATTATCCAGGTGATTTTTATGTTTCTGAAGCTAACCTTAATTTTTTTGGAAGAAACATGAGTTGGCGGAATTCTTTTATTGTAAACTATATCGAGTTGCAAAAAGGAGTAACACCAAAAGATATTGAGAAACCAATCGCTCATCTTATAAAGCTGAATGCGCCGCCGCATATAGCTGCTGATTTAATTTGTAATGCGGTTTCGTTAAAAGATTTTTATCTTACTGCCAATAACAGTCTTGTACAAAAAATGATGTATGCATTATCTGCTATTGCTTTATTTATTTTATTGATGGCGATTATCAATTTCATCAATATGTCTGTAAGCAGGTCTGCTTCAAGAATGCGGGAAATTGGTATAAGAAAAGTGTTTGGCGGAATGAAAAGACAGTTGGTATTTCAGTTTCTTATTGAATCAATAATCATTGTATTTTTTGCAACCATAGTTGCTTTCATTATCTATGGATTAACAAGAAATTTATTCAGCAGTATATTAACTGATGATATTCCTTCAATAAGTGATTTCCCTTTATATTTTATAGGTTGTCCTGTTCTGTTTATTTTGATAATTGGATTTATTGCCGGCATATATCCTGCTTTTATTTTATCATCTTTAAAATCTGTTGATTCATTGAAGGGAAAGCTTACTTCAGTTAAAGAAAATGTGTTGCTGCGAAAGTCGCTTATAGCATTTCAATTTGTGACTTCCATTGTTGCATTTATCGGCGCTATTATCATTTCAAAACAAATCAATCTCTTTTTAAATAGTAACCTGGGTTATAATAAAGATTACATTCTTTCTGCACAATTGCCTCGTGACTGGACGCAACAAGGTGTGCGAAAAATGGAAAATATACGTAACCAGTTTACTGCAATGCCCGGCATAAATAGCGTTTCCCTTTCCTATGAAATACCGGATGGGAATAACAGTGGAGGGGCATCCATTTTTAAGTTTGGTTCAGATTCTACGCAAGCTATAACAGCCCAGGCATTAACCACAGATGAAAATTATTTAGCTGCTTATAAAATTCCTTTACAAGCAGGTTCTTTTTTTGAAGGACATGCACTTGATTCAGGAAAAATAATTTTGAATGAATCAGCCATTCATGCACTTGGATGGAAAAATACAAGTGATGCAATTGGTCAACAAATAAGAATCTCAGCAGACCCAACCATATTTACCATTAAAGGCATAACCAACGATTTTAATTTTGGTTCTATGCAGCAAAAAGTAGCGCCCATTATTTTTTTTAATGTAGAATTTGCACCTATTTATCGTTACCTGTCATTTAAAATACAAACGGGAAATATTACTACAACAATAGAGGCTATACAAAAGAAATGGTCTGCACTTATGCCCGGTACTCCGTTTGAATATAAATTTATGGATGACACTTTAGCCAAACTCTATAAATCAGAAATACAATTAAAGAAAGCATCTTACACTGCAACCATACTTGCATTAATTATCGTATTGCTTGGTGTGCTTGGCTTAATATCCTTAAGTATTCAAAAGCGCACAAAAGAAATTGGCATTAGAAAAGTTTTAGGCTCTTCTGTTGCAGGCATCCTGTCATTATTCATGAAAGAATTTTTGTGGATTATAATAATTGCTGGTTCGGTTGCCTGCCCGTTAGCATACATTATCATGAAGCGTTGGCTGAACGAATATGCTTACAGAATAGATATTACCTATCAGCCATTTCTTATTTCAATGATTGTATTAGGTTTTATAACAGCTTTGGTTATTTGCTTACAGGCAATAAAAGCAGCTATTGCAAACCCGGTGAAGAGTTTGAGGACGGAATGATAGAACCACGATTTATTGGATGAAAAATGATTAAGAGGAAATAGTTTGAAACTGTGATTTTTGAGATTATTGAAATTTTGGAAAGCTTTTGTAAGTAAACGAAATTATTTTGCCTCTTCTCTGCAAGGAGAGCGCCTGGGTGAGGGCGACCGTGTCAAAAGGTGCAGCTTTATGTATCGAAATAGAGCGCTATATGACTGTATAAAGCAGGGGTCGCAAACCCGATAAAGAGTTTGAGAACGGAATAAACATTTCTTAAGCAAAATGAAATAAGATGAAAACGATACAATTTTTCATTCTCTGTATAATAACTGTTCAATCCCTGATTGCTCAGGATACAATTACCTTAAAAAATGGAAAAGTTATCCCTGGCAAAATCATCAGTATAAGTTATGGCATTGAACTATTGATAGCAAAAGATACAATGAAATATACTGCTGATGAGGTTGCTTCACTCATGTTTGGCAGCACAAATAAGAATTGCCCATGCGATGACACGAATAGCAGTTCCGGTTCTTACAAAGTAATCCGTGGAAATACAAAAGGCGATGATCCCTGTAAAGATTTATATAAACAGAATGAAAGCGCAGATAAGATAAAACCAAGCTCTTTAAAAAGCAGAAACAGCAGGCATTAATCTCTTAATAAAAATTATATGTACAAAAACTATTTCATTGTCGCTTTCAGAAATTTTCGGCGCAACAAAATATTTACTGCTATTAATGTTCTTGGGTTAGCCATTGGTATAAGCGCAGCTCTGGTTATTTATCTCATAGTATTTTTTGATTTCAGCTTTGATAAATTCCACAAAGACGGCAATCGTATTTACCGTGTTGTTTCTGATATGAATTTTTCAGGTGAGCCTTACCATAATTCCGGTGTGCCCTATCCTCTACCGGCAGCAACAAGAAATGAAGTAACGGGCATTGAAGATGTAACCCAATTTTATTTGTATTATCAACCAAAGATATCTCTTGAAAACGCTGCCAATACAAAACCTTTGGTTTTAAAAGATCAGCCAACAACAATTTTTGCTGATAATCATTATTTTTCCTTCATATCTTACCAATGGCTTGCTGGCTCACCAAAAACAGCTTTAAGCGAACCGTTCAAGGTAATATTAGCAGAAACAGTTGCCAAAACATATTTTCCAAATTTAAATAACCAGCAAATAATTGGAAAACAGGTTGTTTACAACGACTCCATAAAAACAACAGTTTCAGGCATTGTAAAAGACCTTGACGAAACCACCGACTTTACATTCAAACAATTTATTTCTTTAGCAACAGTGCCTGCAAGTGGGTTAAAAGATAATATGGGTGCAGATCAATGGGGCAGTACAAATTCTGCATCGCAATGTTTTTTAAAACTGTCTAAAGGTGCACAGGTATCACATATTGAAAAGGGGCTTGAGGTTTTGAAAAATAAATACCGCAAGGATGATAATAATACAGGAGTAACTACGCAATATCATTTACAACCTTTAAGTAATATTCATTTTAATGCAGATTATGATAATTTTACTCAACGCCGGGCTCATAAACCTACACTTTATGGATTGTTAGCAGTTGCCTTGTTTTTATTGCTGCTGGGCTGTATTAATTTTATTAACCTTACCACCGCACAGGCTTCGCAAAGAGCAAAAGAAATTGGCATTAGAAAAACATTAGGCAGCTCAAAAAAACAATTGATCATTCAGTTTTTAAGTGAAACATTCTTACTGACTTTAATTGCCGCTGTTTTATCTGCTCTGCTTACACCTTTCATTTTAAAAGTGTTTGCTGATTTTATTCCTCCTGAATTACATTTCAATTTTTTTAATCAGCCAAATCTCATGTTGTTCCTGGTTTTATTAGTTATAACAGTAAGTCTTTTATCAGGCTTTTATCCTGCATTAATTCTTTCAGGCTACCAACCCGCAACAGTTTTAAAAAACCAGGCATTTACACATTCAGGCAAAACACGGAAAGCCTGGCTGCGCAAGACTTTAACCATTTCTCAATTTGTAATAGCGCAGGTTTTTATTATGGCGACTTTAATAGTAAGCAAACAAATTCATTATTCATTAAACAAAGACCTGGGCTTTAAAAAAGACGCAATTATGTACTTTAATTCGCCTTTCAATTTCAATTCTTTCAAACTCAATATTCCTGAGAAAAAACGCTTTGCTTTATTCGATAAGTTAAAAACAATTCCTGAAATAAAAGCGATAAGCATGGCAGGCCCTCCTCCTGCTTCAGATAATACTATGTCCGGAACAATTGTTTATAAAGACGGTAAAAAAGAAATCAGCACTAATGTATACTTCAAATGGGCCGATCCCAATTATATTCCACTTTATAAAATGAGATTATTAGCGGGGAAAAATCTGGGGGCCAGCGATACTAGCAAAGAGTTGATTATTAATGAAACCTATGCACATATATTAGGTTTTCGAAATCCGGAAGATGCTGTAGGTAAAACTCCTTTTTTGGGAGCCAAAAAATGTTCCGGTTGTCGGCGTGGTAAAAGATTTCAATCAAACATCTTTGCATGAACCCATTAAACCTATTGCATTAACAGCCGCATCAAACAATGGTACTACATTTCATATTGCTTTGCAACCTCAAAATGCAGACGGAACAACATGGAAAACCGCCATTAGTAAAATTAAAAAAGCGTATAAAGAATTATATCCCGAAGAAGAATTTGATTACAAATTTGTTGATGAAAGCATCGCAGCTTTTTATAAAAGCGAACAAAACATTTCACAATTGCTGAAGTGGGCAACAGGGCTTTGCATTCTTATCAGTTGTCTTGGTTTATTAGGCCTGGTGATGTATACAACCAACCTGCGTACAAAAGAAGTTGGCATTCGTAAAGTGTTCGGCGCATCAGTATCGCAGATTATTACGCTCATATCAAAAGATTTTATAAAGCTGGTATTAATTGCATTCTTAATTGCAACGCCGCTTGCCTGGTGGGCGATGTACATATGGCTGCAAAATTTTGCCTATAGAACAAACATAAGCTGGTGGATATTTTTAGCATCGGGCATATCTGTAATTATCGCTTCAGTTATTACTCTAAGTGTACAAACAATAAAAACAGCAAGAACTAATCCGGTAAAGAGTTTGAGAACAGAGTAATAGAACGACGATTTTTTGGATTGAAAGGATTATGAGGAAATTGAATAATTTAGCGTCATCAGATAATCTTCTGTTATCACGCGTATAATTAAATGCGTTCGCTCATCCGGTATACTTGCGAACTGTTCATATATGTCACCTTCTCTGTCTTCTACAAATGTAACAGATGCGGCCTTCGATAAATGTTGCTTGCTTTGCAGGCAGGCTTTTATCCATTTGTAGGATTCCTTCTCCTCTATTGGCAGCTTCTTATAATCCCTTTGCTGCTTATATTCCATATCTTCATCGCGGTGCCATAGCTCAATATCTGAAAAACCTAAACATGTTTCAGTGTTGGTGTCAAGCACTAAACTCCCATGACGGAAAAAACCCAAATTTTCGTTATTCCCTGTTAACCCAATACCACTGGCACGTTCAATACGACTGCGGTGATTATCCAGATTAATTTCTGTCGTGTCCTCTATAACCAGCACATCCTTAGCCTCACATAAATAGCTGCTTCTTTCTTTGGCTGTATCTATCAATATCTCTTCTTCTACTTTCACATTGGACAAAAAACGGTAGGCTGCTTTTTGTTCACCTTCAGTCATCGTAATCTCATGTACACTGCTTGACCCCCCAAATATAATACGGATGAAAGTTGGGCAGCACGCTTATCTAAACGCTTGTCGCTAAACTTGACCATATAATTTTCTCTTTGACTAATACTCATATCGTTTTTGTTCCAAAATTAGACGCATATTTGTGTCCTAATGGGAGTTCCTAAAGGAGAGGGGCGGGGTGAGGTTAATCCATTTCAACCATTGCCTTAATGACACCTGTTGCCGGGTTAAGCCAGCTTTGAAATTCATCTTTCACCTTGTCAAACAATACATGATGAGTAATGTAGGTTGTTGGATTTACAAGTCCTTTCTTCATACATACAATAACATGTTCAAAATCTTGCCGCGTTGCATTACGGCTGCTCATTAATGCAGCTTCACGTTTGTGAAATTCAGGATGACTGAAAGAGATATCACCTTTCTGCAAACCAATTAAAACATACCGGGCACCATGAGCCATGAATTGAAAAGCTTTGTTAATAGCGCTAAGGTTACCCGTTGCATCAATTACCACTGTTAGCATATCGCCATTTGTTATTTCCGACAATTGCTCTATTACATTAGCACTTAGTGCATTTACAGTATGTTCAACTTTTAGCTGGTCTTTACAAAACTGCAATCTCATGTCGTTAATATCTAAAGCTATCACTTTACTTCCTGCAATACGTGCAAATTCCATTGTTCCTAATCCTATCGGACCAGCCCCAACAACCAATATAAATTCGTTTTGTTTTACATCTGCCCTTCGTATTCCATGTGCCCCAATTGCCAGGGACTCCACCAAAGCAAGTTCATCATAGCTAAGGCCTTCTCCATGTATGAGCAGATTGGAAGGAACAGATAAATATTCAACCATACCGCCATTAATATGAACTCCGCAAACCCTGATATTAGCACAACAATTTGGTTTTTCTGAACGGCAGGCTATACATTTTCCACAATTAAAGTATGGAATAAAAGTAACTGCCTCTCCGGTTTCAAAACCAGGTGCATCATCAAACTCAACGAGTTCACCTGCTAATTCGTGACCCAGTATTCTTGGATAATTAAAAAATGGCTGTGTGCCTTCATAAGCATGCAGATCAGTTCCGCAAATACCTATCCGCTTAATCTTAATAATAGCAGAACCTTTTTCTAAAAATGGCTTTTCGCTCTGTGTGTATTCTAATATACCTGGAGTAGTACAAACTAACGTTTTCATTACAATCTGATTAGTTTGAGATAGTTTTAAATTTGTTTTACAAATAAGAATAGTCTTCACTTATAAGCCTTTTCGCTTTCATTTGTGCCCAAAACTCCTTCGGTATCTTAGCGTAAGCCATGTCTATGTTTTCTTTAACCCTTTCAGGATTGGTAGTGCTTAAGGCGATACTTACTACTCCCGGAGCACTAAGAGCAAACTGAACACATGCCTCGGCAGGCTTAATATTAAACTCTTTGCACAATTCAAAGAAATCATTTCTCCATTTAAACAAAGCTTTATTTTCTTCCTGATCAGACTTCATCAGCTTATAATCGTAATAATCTCCGCCTATTAAAAAGCCGGAATGAAAAACGGCTGAATTTATAATTTGAACGCCTTTTTGCTTTAGTGTTTCCATAAATTGAAGCAACTCTTTAGGATGGCTTTTAATTGTCATGCTGTTGGCTACCATTGCCCAGTCGAGATTTATATCATGAGATATTTTTTCAATTGATTTCCAGTTTTTTGCTCCAACTCCTATAGCTTTTACTTTCCCCGTGCTTTTTAAATCATTAAGGGCTCTGTAAGCCTCTAAAATCTCATCGTATAATTTGTTAGCTTCTGCTTCATTTTTTGCCGTTGCCAGGTATTCATCCGGATCATGCACGGAAACCAGTTGAGGGATGTAACCTTCGAGCAAATTATTACCCTGATCAAAACACTCTATAATACCATCGTAACTTATATGTTGAACAGCATCGTACTTTAAATCTTTCCAAACACCCACCTCAAATGTAGGTTCAGGGGTTTTTAACTCTGTTCGTACCCAGGCCAATTTGTTGCTGATGATAACATCTTCGGGTTTTACCTGTAACTCCCTCAAACATTTACCTAGTGATTCTAAAGCAAGACCTGCTCCGTATTTTCCCGCCGAATCAAAAACAACTGATCCTTTGGAATGGACAAAAACCTCTTTGACTATTTCACATTTGACGGCTTCATCTAAAGCGACAAATAAATTTCCCAGGCCACTGGTACCAAATATAACAGGAGGAATTTTCAGGTCCATATTTTTAAAAAAGATCGTTTACACTATTTTAATACTACAAGATTAATGGATAAAACTACATTAATCTTGCAACGGTTAAAGATAAAGCTATTAATTGTCGGTTAAATCAAACTAAGTGATGAGGCGATTTTGTAAATAACGGTTTAGGTATTGTAGAAGGCAGGGAATTTCAGCACTACTGCTCAGTAGAATTAAAGGTTCAAGTACTTCCGTCAGCCCAATATATATATTAGCAAGCCCTGCTTTTAGCAATTCCATGTCGGGCGTTTGTTGTTCTTACTTGTTGTAAGATTGTCTATGTAATTGGAGTATTTTTGTCTGAACATTTGCCTGGAAGTAAACTTCCTATTATGTAAATGCTGCCTTTTGAAGATGCTTTAAAGAAATATCAATGTATTTTGGATTTGTAAACAAACTACGCTTCCTATCACTCCATTCTTCTAATTTTTGAGAAACCATTTGTCTTTCAAAAGTTTTTTGTTTAATAACTATATAATCAATAGAAGATAGTAGCTCAAGTGCAAAATCAGAGTAAAACCCGTTCAAAAATTGTATTGTTTTTTTTGCAATATCTAAAAGTTCTTGTCTGCTTTCAATATGATTTTTAACCGTCTCATAACCATCAGCGACTAATGTCAATGGTTCAAACGGCTTTTTATTCATATCGCTATATCCCATTATATAACTTCCATTTATGGCATTCAATACAAACCTTACTTTACCCGAATATGGTCCGTAAAAATTAGGTTCGTAGTCAAGTTTAAAATACTTTTTTGCTCCAAATCTTTGCAAAAAGTAGCAAACCTTTTCACTTGAAAATTCTGATACATACTCACCATTTTTTATCAAGTCGTATAGTACATAAAGCAACAAGGCTCTTGCATCTGTAAGTTTAACTCTTTCCTTTTTTAAATGTTCCTTTATTAGGGCTGTGGGTTCGTACACATATATTTCAATATCCAGAGGGCTTAGCTTTTGTTCGATTAATTTTTTTACTCTTTCCCATTCTAATCCGCCATTTCCTGCACCGAGAGGCGGAATTGCTATACTTTTTACTTGATTTGTTTCAATTACACGAATCAAATCATCTAATCCATTTTCGATATAGCTGTATTCCGAAGGTTTTCTCCAATCTATTTTTGTTGGGAAATTTATAATTATTTTTTCTCCGGAACTTAGGTTGCTGTCCCGGGTAATAAATAATTTTCCGACGACTATTTCCGCTTTTTTACAAGCTTCAGCATAAGCTTTAAAATTATTGGGATAAGCTTTCTTGAACTGCAATGCAATACCTTTTCCCATAATACCTATTGTATTCACAGTGTTAACCAAGGCTTGTGCATTACTTTCCAAAATATTTCCTGTTATGTAATTTATCATGGTTTAATCTTATTAATAATAAGCATTTGGGATTATTTTTATTTTTTCTTCTTTAATTCCCATATCTGCTAATTTTTCTTTAGCTGATTCATTATAGCAACCAAAACCGATTATGTAATTGGGCGGAAGGTCATCTGAAACTAAAAATTCTGCCTGTTTTTTACGTTTAATATTTAAATTTTCCTGTCCTCCCCAATACGCAGCCTTAATAGCATTCCAATCGACTAATATGGCGAGGTCATTTATTTTACTCATGTCGTAAAATGTAGTTAAGTTGTCAGTTGCGTGACCATCTGAAAAATAACAAACTTTATTCAATTGAATGATACGGTTTACCGAACATACTAGGTACACTATGTCTTTGGCTGGGGTTGCTCGCTCAACAAAATTTCCACCATTTTGCATTACATACAGCATTGGCATTTTAATTCCAAAATAAAAGGGAATAAAATCTCCTAATATAATTGTAGGGGAATTAAAATTTAAAAAATCACCGTTATCTACACTCACCTCTTTAGTGCTTCTTGTGTCTATCAAACTAATATCTCCTATTGTAATAAAATTGGGATTGGAATTAAAGGAATTTTTATGAGTAATGCCATACTGTAGAATATGGGTCACATTTTCAATATGTGTCATACGATAAACTTTTATTTGGGCCAAATTCATTTATTAAATTCCTATTTTTCATTAAGTATCAAATATACCATTTAGTTTGCTTTGGTAGTCAGTCTTGACCATGACCCCACATTATGATGTATTAAGCTCAAATATTTTATCCATCAAAACCCACTTTTCTCCCTGTCTTGCCCAAGGCAGCGGTTGTTGAAATTTCCACACAAACTGCTCCCATTCCTGAACTTTGTTATTTGCAGCATCCATTGCTGCTTTGCGTTCAAAGCTGAAAGTTTCATCAGTTTCCATGATCATAAAGAGCCTGTTTCCAATGCGGTAAATTTCCATATTGGTAATGCCAGCTTCAGTTATGCTTTTCATTATTTCATGCCTGCGATTTTCAGGTTTATGCCAATACTCATATTCTTCAATTGATTCAGGATTGTCAACTAAATCCAGTGCTAAACAATATCTTTTCATAATTTATATCTAAATAAGATCATCTTGTGTGCAATTTATTCTTCTTTTTACAAAACAATCATTTATATCCTTATTACAAATAAAAGTTGTGCTCCCTAAAATGCTATGTCTAATTATATTGCTGATAATTATATTGCGGATAATAATTTTACTGAGGGCAGGGTTTAATTAACATTATACTCTAATCATATTTGAAAATTATAAGTGAAATTGCCTGGGTATATTTAGAATTTTAAAGAACAGAAAATGAAATATTGGCTTTTGCTTATTTCTCTTGTATTATTTTCCATTGATGTTTCTCTTGCTCAAGGCAATCCTGCAGCCCGTTATGAAATTGATGCAAAACGCGTAGGAGTAAACCCTATAGATAAAGACGCTTTACCGCGAAGTCGCGAATTCATTCGGTTAGACAGTACCTATTATGTAGGCTACATGCTCGAAGGAATGTATAAATCTGATAAAAGCAGTGATTTTATTGGTTTTAAATATGCTATTCCATCTTTGAGAAAAGCATTTGTATTGCTGCAAAAAGATTATGGAAGAAGTCTGAAAGTCATATTTAACTCACCGCAGGAGTATATGCAATCAATGAACCGTTATCTTGATTTCCTGGAGATTTCTAATACGCTGCGCGAATGCTATGATAATATTGAAATGCCCGATAGCGTAATGTGGGTTTTAAATAATATTTCAAAATATAACTTCCCCAAAGATCATCTTGGCGTAAACACTATAAAGGCATGGACTTATCATCGTAACCGGTTCTTCACTTCTGAAAAGTTTCCCTTTTTAAAAAACACTGTTGAAGAAAATGAAAAGGAAGCATTTAACTACTGTTATTATGCACTTGGAAGAATACAAAAAAACCGGTCAAAAAACGATGTATGGTTTGGGCCCGGACAGGCAGAAACGGATAAGCTGAATGTATATCACTATCTCGCATTGCTGCATTGCTACAATAAAAACTACGACAGCAGCGAATACTATTATCAAAGACTTGCTGAGAGCGGCACTGTTTCGTGGAATAACTATGGCAATATGAAACTGGAAATGGGTGAATTTGCAGTTTCTCATGAATATTTGGACCGGGACAAATATAAGTATATGCAGAAAACGCTCAAAGAGCCTTTTTACTATATCCCTATGCTCGATGTATATGCAGGGCGAACTAAAGATGCAATGACGTTGTGCAAGCAAGCTATTGTAAATGCAGGCTCAACTCCCGGCTTTGGCTGGTACAACATTGCACTGTGCCGGAGTTATATGTATGATGGGCAGCTTGACAGTGCGGAATATGTTCTTCAAAAAGCGGCTGATTTTAAAGAGGTACATATTGGCACTACACTTACCCAAAGCCAGTACGATTTTACCATCAATCTTTTAAAATTACAGTTAAACGAAAGGAAGGGTGCATTGGTAAAGTTTGAAAATACAGGTTGGTGGTACTCTCTTTCGGATCTGTACAAAGTTGCGTCTCTTAAAATTCAAAAGATGCTGATTCAGTATGTTCTTATTAATCAATTGTTGGCTAATCCTGAAAGAGACCGTACAATGTATGACTTATTCTGCGGGGAAAGCACTACTTCCTTTGATGAAGATTATTATCTCATAAAAGACTTCAGCCCTTCTTACTTCGTAAAAAAATATGAAAACTATCAGAAGACCGATAACCGCCAGAACCTCCAACGATATTTCAGGTTATTAACTCACCAGATGCAATGGATGAATGGGGACGAAGACAAAGCATTTGAAGGATATCAGCAGATGATAAAGGAGGTCAGGTTAGATACATCTTCCGAAAAACTTTTTTTGGCGAGATTATACGAAGGTTTATCAAAAGGTTATGACGAAGAAGGCAATGAAAAGGATTATAATTTTTATGCAAATGCATTATATGAAGAATATCCGCAATTGCTGCCCTTTAGTGGAATAACCATAAAGATGAAATTAATTACCAATGGGGTCAATGACGAACAGACAGAAAAAGTAATAAAAGAATTAAAGCATTGTAATGTACAATGGGTAGCTGATGCTGACGCAAATACTCCCATCGCTAACATAGCTTTTATAAAAAAAGGTGACAAATACGAGGCGACAGTAAATGTAAGAAGCGGTCTGAATAAAATTGCAGTAAGTAATGAAAGAATGATTTTTAAAAACATAGAAGGAGCCGGTAAAGAACTGGCTTTACGATTATTTGGGAAAAGCGGCGCAATGGTGTTTGAGAAAATAGATGCAGGAAATTAACCTCATCTCCTGCCCTATCAATAAGCAATATTTTTTGTATTAACTTGTCAACTGATGGGCACTTTTCTGCCTGGTAAAAACAATCAATAATATAATTCCGCTAATGACTAAAAATGCTGCGATTAATTCTGCCTGGGTGGGATTAATGCCGAAAAAGTGATATTTTGTATTCACTCTTATAAGTTCAATAAGAAATCTTTCTATTCCGTTTACAATTAAATAAATGGCGGTTAATACTCCGGGAGTTTTTATCTTTTTGCGAATGCTCCATAAAAAAGCGAACAAAAGCAAGGAAGCGATAATCTCATATAAAGGAGTTGGAAAAACACCGTTTGGTAACTGTGCACAATATTGTCCCACGCAACCCGGAATTTGAATTCCTTCTCCTATTACATTATGCGGATATGTATATGCCCACATCCAGTCTGGCAGCCAGCTAAAAGGTTTGGGATGAGTATTCACTATACCCCAATCACCGTCACCTGCAACCTGGCAACCTATACGCCCGATACCGTAGGCAATCATCATTGCAGGTGCAAATGCATCTGCAACATGAATAGGCTTCATATTGTTTTTTTTGCAGTACTGCCATATAGCAATAGTAGCGCAGATCAAACCGCCGTAAAAAGTTAATCCACTGAATGATATAAGAGAACCGACAGGATCCCTTATCAGATCATCAAGATTCTCAAGATTATGAAAAATTTTTGCTCCCAAAAATCCGAAGATGAAGGCGTAAATAACCATATCTCCTACCCTGTCGTGCGGCCATATTCGTACGGTTCTCTCCTCAGGTTTTGAAAGCTTTAGCTTATTCTTTTCCTGCCATTTCAAAAAAGCAAATACAAGACCCGCAATAATGCCTGCCACCCAACTTCCTCTCCAGGATAAAATATAAGATTGAGTATCTATAAGTTCATTTCGGTCTATAAAAGCACCAATAAGCTTATAACCCATAATGAACCCAAGAAAAAAATTTAAGAGTAATTCGCCTGCTGATGCAGGTTTACCAACAATTATTTTTTCTTCTTTATAGGTAAGTAATCCTTCTTTACTTTTTCTTTTGAGTTCTACCGTTAATACTGCGGCGGCAGCAATAAATGAGAGGGCAACAAAAAATCCGAAAGTATTTACAAGTTTAAAGCCTGATAATTCAACTCCAAACAAATCTTTGAAGGCGTAATATAAATTAGGATACATTGATTAATATAAGTTGAAATGAAAAGTACGAATTGCAATGTTAACTACAATCCCTCATACAAATTTTGTAATGGTAAAAACTAAGGATAATATAACTAAAAACCTCCCCCATAGAAATGGAGGAGGTTATATTTACTAACCCATCCATGCTAAAAAGCTGTGTAACCACATGGATGAAGACTTACATATCATTAATTGCTTTTAGCAATATTCTTCAAAAGCTGCGATAAGGTTTCGGGCAATTACCTGAGCTGGCCGTCCTTCAATCTGATGTCTTTCAATAAAGTGAACCAATGATCCATCTTTAAATAATGCAATTGCGGGCGAGGATGGAGGATAAGGTAACAAATGCTCACGAACCTTTTGTATAGCTGCAGTATCAAAACCTGCAAAACTGGTAGTTAAGTTGTCTGGTTTTTTGTTTGCATTTGCTACAGCCATCAATACACCGGGGCGTGCAGATCCTGCACTGCATCCGCATACGCTGTTTACCATTACCAAAGTAGTTCCTTCTTTATTTATATACTCGTCTACAAGTTCAGGAGTGTCAAGGTCTTCAAAGCCATTATCAGTAAGCTCTGCTTTCATTGGTAATACTATTTCTTCTGGGTACATTTCTTTTTATTTAGATGAAAATCTTTAAGTTTTATAGAAAGCAAAAATACGATGAAATGAACTAAAGAAGCAAAAAAGGAAATGTTAATGGTAATAATGGCAGTAAAAAGCTTGTAAAGTAGACAACATGTCACATAAAAAGAATAAAATCTGCCTCTTTCTCTCAATTTCGAAAAAGGTATGTCGTTTGATTTATATCCGGCAAACAAACAAAAATTAAAAATTATGATAGTCGCAAAAACTTATCCAGTAAGCAAAAACTTAACTAATGTATTCGATGAATTATTTAATTCTTTGCCTTCAGCACCGGGAAATAATGTAAGAAGCAATGCAACTCCTGTAAACATTACTGAAAGTGAGACCGGTTATAATCTTGAGTTTAATGCACCCGGCAGAAACAAAGAAGATTTTAAAATCAATGTAGACAAAGGTTTATTAACTGTCAGTTACGAAAAGAAAGACATGGCAGAAACTAAAGAACTGAAATCTATAAGAAAAGAATTTTCTTTCCAGAGTTTTAAACGTTCTTTTAGTCTTGATGAAAAAATAAATACAGAAGCAATTGAAGCTAAATACGAAAATGGAATTCTAAAAGTGTTTCTTCCTAAAAAAGAAGAAGTTAAAATCGCTCCTAAAGAAATTTCTGTACAATAATTGATTAAACATTTCGTATAATAAACAGTCAATACAATTTAGCAATTAAGATTGTTTCATAGCAGTTGGTTTTGGTTTTGAAAAAAAACCCGGTGTTTTTACACCGGGTTTATTTTTTTCTTAAATCGTTTAACCTCTCGTTTATCGTACATATTGAGTTGTAATTTCACCTGTAAATTATATTATGAAAAAATGTATTCTCATCTTAATGTCTATTATAAGATTTGTTTATAATGCAGATGCACAGGTTCCAAAAGAAAAAACTTTATTGTGGGAGGTTTCCGGGAAAGGAATCACAAAACCATCATGGTTATTTGGAACTATACATTTGATGTGTTCGGACCAAATGAAGATGCCTAAAATTGTAGAAGAAAAATTCAATACTTCTCGCAGTTTGTTCTTAGAAATAGATATGGATGACCCAAATATGATGAAAGAAATGATGCTGGGCATGCAAATGAAAGACTCATCCACATTAGAAAATTTAATGGGAAATAGATTTGACTCTGTCAGCGCTATTTTTCAAACTGCAACGGGCATGCCTTTAAAAATGCTTAATACTGCAAAACCATTCCTGCTAATGTCAATGTTGTATCCTTCCTTATTGGCATGTACACCTGTTAGCTGGGAAAGTGTATTTCAAAAGATGGCGCAGGAAAAAGGTATAGAGATACAAGGACTGGAAAAGCTGGAAGACCAGATGAACATTATTGAAAAAATCCCTTACAAAGTGCAGTCTGATATGTTTGTAAAAATGCTTCTTAATATAGACAGCTCAAAAAAAGATTTTAATAAAATGCTCAATGTATATAAGCAAAAAGATATAAACGAGCTAAACATACTTACCACCAAAGAAGAGGATTTTGGAGAATATACCAACATCCTTTTAGATGACCGCAATCATAACTGGATACCTGTCATCGGGGAACAGGCTAAAAAAATGCCTACGTTTTTCGCCTTTGGTGCGGGCCATATGGGAGGTGAAAAAGGGGTTATTAATTTATTAAGAAAAGCGGGTTATACAGTAAAACCGATTTATTATTAAGAACCACGATTTATCGGATTATTTTATAGATTTTATCGGAATTAGGAGAACCACGATTTATTTGATTATGCTGCATTAATTAAGCAGAATCACAAAGTGTAATTCATATCCCTTTCCATAACGACCTTGTTATTATTGAATACAAAAAGCTTACATCAGTATTACATAAAGTTGGTTAACCGCGCATTAATATCAAAAAAAATTTAAAATAATCCACACCTTCACAAACTTTTACTGTAATAATTTCTTCAATTTCCGTTTCAATTAATAAATATGAAGCTTTAATAAAACACTGATACAGTAACATTCACTCAATTTTTGCACCTTTGCTCCGAACTATAAATTTGCCTCATGGAGTTTTTGCGACAGTTATTTAAAGACCAGTCCTACGATCCTCAAAACTTTTTTCTTATAGCAGGACCATGTGTTGTTGAAAGTGAAGAATTAGTGATGGAAGTAGCAGATGACGTTTATTCGATTTGTAAAAAATTGGGTATTCCCTATATCTTCAAGGCTTCTTATAGAAAGGCCAACCGTACAAGCGGTTCATCCTTTACGGGCATAGGCGACGAGACTGCAATGAAACTTGTAAAAAAAGTTGGCGAACACTTTTGTTTACCCACCACATCAGATATACATGCACATGAAGAAGCTGCACAGGCAGCAAAGTATATAGATATTTTGCAAATACCGGCGTTTTTGTGCAGGCAAACAGATTTACTGGTTGCAGCAGCAGAAACGGGAAAAATAGTCAACGTAAAAAAAGGGCAATTTGTAAGTGGAGATGCAATGAAGTTTGCCGCAGATAAAATACGCAAAGCAGGTAATGATAAAGTAATGCTTACAGAAAGAGGCACCACTTTTGGCTACCAGGATCTTATTGTGGATTACAGAAATATTCCTATAATGCAGGCTATCAACGTACCCGTCGTAATGGATTGTACTCATAGCCTTCAACAGCCCAATCAAACGACAGGTGTAACAGGTGGAAATCCTCAATTAATAGGTACCATCGCAAAAGCTGCTATAGCTGCTGGAGCAGACGGATTATTTATTGAAACGCACCCAAACCCATCATCAGCTAAAAGCGACGGAGCTAATATGCTTCATTTAAGCAAACTCGAAGAATTGCTGATGAGATTGGTTAAGATCAGGAAAGCGGTGGTGAGTTGAGGAGATAATACCAGCAGCAGGTTACCGGTTACCAGTTGTAGGGTTGCAGGTTGCAGATTACAGGTTAACCTTGTTTCTTGTAACTTGTATCCTGCAACCGGTATCTGGTTTACTCAAAGCTCGTCGCTCAAGGCTAATAGCTCACAGCTTCCTCTACCACTTCTCTATTCCTAATAATTTTTTTCCTAAAGAAGATAATTCTGCAGTTGGATATTTTGTTTTTTCCCAATTGCGCGGATCGCCTGGAAATGCAAAACCTTCAGGAGCTCGTCTTTCTCTCCACGATGCAATTCTCCATTGGCGTAATTCTTCATTGTCTTCCTGGGCAGGCATCATAGATATATATTGGGCAATACGAACTTTATCAGCACTTCTGTTGGGCCTGATGCCATGAGGTTGCAGGCTGTTGAAAATCAGGAGGTCTCCTGCTTCCATTTTCACTTTTACAATTTCAAAACCTGTAACATCAGGTTTAAAATGATCCCGGCTTTCCGGTTGGGTCAACTTCCAGGTATCATAGGTTCGGTATAATTCAGGCACACATTGAAAACCACCCATATTCTCATCGGTCTGATCTGCTAAAGCTAAAACACCTTGTACGTTCTGTGGTTTTGTTTCAGGATCATAATCCCAATGAATAAAGCCTTTATATTCGAAACCAGGGCGAATAGGAAAATTTAAATTTGCTCTGTCTATAGTTACCCACAGTTTATCTGTACCCCATATGTCTGTAAAGGCTTCATAAACCGATGGATATTGACGGTTATCCCACAAATACTGGTGATTGTAAATTTCCACCATTCCTGTGTTGGTAAGCTCTTTCATTTTCATTTCTGCGCGTGGAGGCGCATACCATGTTTCCGGATTATTGGGGTCTTTTTCTTCAAACTCCCAAAGGAAATCTGCTAAATGTTTAACCTGCTCTTTTGGCACAGCATTCTTAATAACAATATAACCATTGTATTGCCAGAACTGCCAGTCTTCTTCGCTCAACACACGTAAAGGTTTTCCATTGCTGCGGTCATTTAGTTTAATATTACTGCTTTTTGCTGTGGAGGGATTACCGGGAATGTCTTTGTGAGCATTGTCAGGAGCCATAGTCGGTGTCATAGCGGGTGCCATCGTCTGTTGTTGCATATAAAGAATATTTAAGTAATTAATACATCAAAGCTACTTTGCTAAATTAGACAAAGCAAAGTCTGTAATGACCACTTTTTGTTCTGTATTGACGTAATTCTTCTAAAATTACTAAAAATATATACTTTAATAAAAGAATAAAGTAATGATGAAAATTAAAAGGGAAGAAATTGTACCTGATCGCGGCAGTTCATTTAAAATACTGCTTACGCCAAGATTGAATGAAACTTTTTTGTGGCATCTTCATCAGAAGAGGTTTCTTTGAGATTGCTGTTGTTTGTTCAAATTGTGAAAGTCGAAGTGCAACGATAAGATGAACATTACTTTGAAAACAGTCGTGTGAAGTCCCGATAATTGAAAAATCAAGGAAGAACGTCTGCCTTTCAGAATGGTGCAGGCACCAAAACAAAAAAGCGCTCTACACATGGAGCTTTTTAAATATGGGACCCTCTTTCCTCTTTACTTATTTGCGTTCCAATCAGCAGGTTTTATCCTTTCCCCAAAAGAAAAGAATAACCGGTACCGACTGTACTTAAAGTTTAAGAAGATTATAGATTTTCCTTCAGCCTCTACAGGCTTTAAATAAAAATTTACTTCAGGATCGCGTGGCATTACTGAATGTTATTTTTTTAAGATAATACAAGTGTCCCTAAAAGTGTCCCTAAAACTTTATTTTATTTTCTTTAAACTTATTAACAAGATAAGGTTTATGGATGGTAACCCTTATTTGTATTAACATTTATATAGTCGAGTATATTTGATTAGATAAGATGTTAGTGCTGTACGCTCTAAAAATAATTAAGCCTTTATTCAATTACTTGAGACGTTTTCGTTCTTATCAGCAAAGTTTCTCTAAAAATAAACTTTAATCATTAATATGTCTTTATTACCCAAAGGCATTCATAACAAATGTAGTGACACTGCCGCTGCTACTAAAACAACGCATTAAAAGCCATAAAAATAATTTACTCGTCTCTTTTTTCTAAATTATGCTGTTTCTCCAAAGCAGATGACTTTGAATTGGCTTTGTAGTTACTGGCAAGTGTAAATAAAAAGAAGATTAAGCCTATAACGAATATAATAAACAGGATAAGCATTATGTTAAGATAGAACAAATCTCCGATATTACAAGTAACTCAGGCATTAAATTACAAAACGATCAGTACCAAAAGCTTTTCAGAATTTCCTATCGGAAAAGAATAACTTGTTCTATCGTGTTAGCTGCATGAGGTTTTCAGATTTTAGCATTGGGAAAAACCTCTTCTAACTTTCGGTCTACGCTGCAAAATCGCTCTCTTTATTCTAACTTTTTCCGATACAATACAAATTCTATTTCTTGCTGTACTTCACTTCCTGCTGCAACGCCTCAATAGCATTGGCAAGATAAACAAAAGGGGCATTCCAGTTGATGGCTATTTCATTAGAAGCATAGGAGCAATCCAAGTCTGAAAAAGTAGTTTCCGGCTCAGAAAACTCATACTTGCATCCATCCTGCTTACCTGGGTTTGGGCCTCCCGATAACAAACCAGGAACAGGATCGGTAACACCATCAGCAACAGATGGCCGGTGATGCGGATGCATTATTGACTTGCTGCCTGCGCCAGAGAGAAATGAATATCCCGTTGCATTTCTTCCCAGCAGGTAATCGAGGTTGGTCAAAGCATTATCTATATATTTTTTATCTTTTGTTAGAAAGTATGCATTTATCAAAACAATGCCCTGGTTGGCTGCATCAGAGTTGCTTCCCCAATGAAAGTCTTTTGGAGTTTGTCCCATAACGGTTTGAAAAGCATTGGCAGGCACATTCGAAATATATTTATCTGCCATTTGCACTAAACGCTGTTTTACCAGTTGAATGTCTTTTTGTGTAAATACAGGCAATTTATTCTTAAATCGTAATAAAGTATAGCAACCCAACATTTTTACATTGCTCCACGATGGCAAGGAAAGAGTGTCTTTTTTTTGCGCGGTAAAAACATTGTAATATCTCTTGTTTTTTGTTGTAACAAATAATTCTGCTGCTGCCCATGTCCATTCATCGGTAAAGGTTTTATCGCCATATCCTCCGGTAGTTATTTTAGGTTCATACTTTTTATTAATAGTATTCTGGTCATATTCCATAGCCGGATTTTTTTCAGCCCATTGCCATGCTTTTAAAGCGGCTTGTAAACAACTGTTTGATAAACCTGGCAACTGCTTTTGGTACTTCTGTAAAATACGGCTTGACTGCGCAGCTACTGCAGCAAAATCTAATGTTGCTGCCACTCCTTTTTGTACCACATATCTTGGCGCTGTTGTAACCCCAGGCATTACCATACCATCAAAGGCAGCATTGGTACACTTATTATACACCCCGCCATCATTAAGGTCTTGCATAGAAAGCATCCAGCGAAGGTTATAAATCAGTTCATTCAACAAATCAGATATTGCATCATTGCTTTCAGGAATATTAGTCTTTAACGTATCAAAGTAGGTTGAAAAGTCTTCATAGGCTGATAACATAGTTCCCATAGTTATACCGGAATTGACAATATATTTATTGTAATCTCCTGCATCGTACCAGCCACCAGGTGTTGAAATTTTCGTTCCGGCAGGTCGTTCTTTACTTGCCGCAGAAGGATGAATATAAACTGCTGTATCCGGGTGTCCTGCAGAGCGGTGCCATTTACCTGCATACTTTTCATTGAGCGGCATAGAAACGCGCTGGTAATAATAACCTTTTAAACCTGCAACAGCAGCCTGGTGGTTAACGGAGTTACCTATGTCAAAAACATAAGAATGACCGACACCGGGAATGAGAACAAAAAAAGTTCCATTCGTTTGTAATGAAGAAAAATCAGCAACCCTTGTTTTGGTTGATGAATTAGCAGACTGCTTTTCTTCACTTAACTTTCCGGTGAACAAAGTATCTCTGATATTTGTAGAAGTAATGTAAAAAGTTTGTGCATCTGTGCTGCCGGTAACTATGGCGATCTTTGGTGCGTTTGTATAATAGCCAAGCTGGTTAACTTTAATTCTGTCGCTTACAGTTTGTGAATATGAGATAATGGAGAGTAATAATGTCATGAACAGCAGGGATAATTTTTTTTTTTTAAACCACAGAGACAAATAGGCACACAGATACACAGAGAGAAATATATAATTTCGCATGAGAGTTTTATTCTTTTGAAGGTTTGATCCCGGATATATAACTTCAATCATTTTTAATTATTTTATATGCAATACCGTTTATTAAAAGGAACAAAAGTATCAGAAATCGGGTTAGGCACCTGGCAGTTGGGAAGTGCTGACTGGGGTGCAGTGGATGATAAGGAAGCATTTGCAATTTTAAAAGCATTTACGACCAATGGAGGTAATTTTATTGATACTGCTGACGTATATGGCATGGGCATAAGTGAAAAGGTAATTGGAAGATTTAAAAAAACTGTGAATGAGCAAATATATGTTGCCACAAAATTAGGCCGCAGAAGCGATAAAGGATTTGGATGGCCGGAAAACTTTACCTATGACGGAATGAAACGGCAAGTGGAAAGTTCATTAGAAAATCTTGATATACCACAATTGTTTCTTGAGCAATTGCATTGTATTCCTGCCGAAGATCTGCGCAAAGGAGATGTTTTTAAGCACCTTAGAAAACTGCAGGATGAAAAATATATAGCCCATTGGGGAGTAAGTGTTGAGACCAGTGAGGAAGCCTTGTTATGTTTTGAACAGGAAGGCCTGGCTTCGTTACAAATTATCTTTAATCTGTTCAGGCAGCATGTGGCAGACGAAGTGTTTGCCATTGCAAAAGAGCGGGATGTGGCAATCATTGTACGCGTACCACTTGCCAGTGGTCTGCTTACAGGCAAGTTCAATGAGAATACAAGCTTTGGTGAAAAAGATCACAGGAACTTTAATGCAAATGGTGAAGCTTTCAATGCTGGAGAAACATTTTCCGGAATTGAATTTTCAAAAGGTATAGAACTGACAAACGAGATGGCGGCTTTACTGCCTCCCGAAGACCTTGCGCAACTGGCAATCAGGTGGATACTAGACCATAAAGAAGTAACTACAGTCATACCGGGCGCATCAAAAGTATCGCAGGTAGAATGTAATGTAGCAGCTTCAGCTTTAAAACCTTTGCCCGAAGAAACGCATCGCAATCTGAGAGCATTGTACGATGAAAAGATAAAACCAATTATTCGCGGTCATTATTGATCGCAGATTATTTTAACTTCTATCATAAGTAAAATATATTTATGGTACGAGCTGCATTTCACTGCTCAATATTGTTCCCGTTAAGCAGGACAAGCTGTGTTATTTACTTTTGCGGCAAATCTTTATTCAGCTTTCTTAAATTTTTGTTTTAAACGTTCTAAGTTATCAGCGATAAAATCTGCGTTATTAGCGAAATCAGCGGGAAAATTTTTGAGGCCCGCAGATGACGCAAATAAGCGCAGAAAAGAAAATCTACTAACTTTTATTTTGTCCCCGACTACAGAGGGTTAATGACATTGTCAAGTGGAATTACACAACTTATAATTTTATTGATTAAGGCTTGCGTATACCAATGTTTCAAACTTTGATGCAATATCTCCATGACTGTTTGGATTATGCTGTGTCATTATAAGGCATACCATGTGTTGTTTCGGGTCTGCCCAGTAGGTTGTGCCATAGTAGCCGCCCCATGCAAATGAGCCTTCACTTCGAGGAGTTCGTGCAGCAGATTTTGCCGAAGTGATTCCAAAACCCAAACCGAAATTGTCAACACCATTATAAAGGAAGTCAAGCTGGCCGCGTGTCATCAGTTGCACTGATCGCGGAGCCAGAATTCTATGTTTGTTGTAGATACCGCCATTAAGCATCATTTGCAAAAAAATAGCATAATCAAATGCTGTGGAAGACAGACCTGCACCACCTGAAAAATAATTTTTCTTCATCAGCGGATAATCAGGATCAATATGACGAAATGTGTGACTCCATTTAATAATATGGTGCAGAGAGTCTTCTGTATAAACCGGCGCAAGGCGGTTAGCTTTCGTTTGAGGCAGATTAAAATAAGTATCTTTCATACCCAGAGGATCGAAAATATTTTTACGAAAAAAATATTCGAGATTCATGCCGCTGATCACTTCAATTAAACAGCCTAAAAGATCTGAGTTTAAACCGTATTGAAACTGCTCACCCGGCTGAAACATTAAGGGCAACTTTGCCAGTGCTTTCATTTTATTGAGAAGGCTTTCATTAAAATAACCAAGCCCGGAAGGAATAACGGCTTTTGCATAAACAGCGTTGGCCGTCGGTGTGCCGATGTCAGCATATCCAAGACCTGAAGTATGCGTAAGCAAATCGCGAAATGTAATGTTTCTTTTAGCAGGTATAGTTGTGTATGTAGTATCTCCGGTGTTATATTTATTTATAACTACGGGATCTTTGAATTCGGGAATAAAATCTGCAATGGGTTCATCGAGCAGCAGCTTTCCTTGCTCGTAAAGGATCATTATACCCACACTGGTAATTGCTTTCGTCTGGCTCATAATGCGGAAAATGGCATCTTTTTGCAGAGGTTTCTTTGTTTCGGCATCTGCATATCCATACCCTTTATACTGAATAAGCTGGTTATCTTTTACCACAAGTGTTACTGCACTCTTTAACCAGTTTTTACTGATGTAATCATTAATGAGCGTATCAATTCTTTGTAAACGACTATAATTTACGGTCAGATTTTGTTTTGCATCAGCAGAAATTTCCTGCGCGTTAGCAAACGGAGTTAATAATGAAAATGATATGACAGCACAGATAGTATTCAGAGAATAAAATTTCATTGGGAGGCTTTTATTTAAAGTGAAAGATACTATGATTTATACGGAAATGTATTTGTCTTACACCGTTTTCTGCAAAAACTCTTATAGCTTTTACCGGCACTGTTTTCATGTTCCTTAGAAAAATGTGATGCTGTGGTATATGAATTGCAATAATAGAATGAACCTAAAAAATTATCGCATGAAAAATATTCTGATTTTTGCAGGCATTGCCGGTCTTGCTGCTGCTATTGCCATTTATTTTGTAAGTGAAAACGTTAAGGATTCATATGAAGACGACGACTCCTATGTTACGGATGAAGACATAGCTGCATATGATCTAAGAGAAAATACGGGCCCTGCTTACAATGTTGATGAAGGTTTTAAATCTGCTTATTAAAATTACGGATGCCTGAATACATCATAAACGTAAGTGAAGTAGAAGACCTGCAAACCACAAGCGATGTATCGGAGCTAAATAAAATGTTTGCAAGAGCACAAAGTACTGTGGTACAGGGCGGAACAATCATTTTGGTCCGTCGTACTGCTGATGGTTCAATATATAAGTTTGATAAAATAACAACTGAAGCTGATCTTGAAAATTATAAAGAAACAATATTTAAATATCTATAGCAACTCCCTTTGTTAACTGTAGTTTTAAAAAGCATTTTCTAATCTATTTCTTAGTATATTACGGATTTTCAAAAATTGAGGAAAAAAGTAGTAATTGCTTGAAGTTCTGACTCGTGTGCCGCTTCGTCACTTACTTGTTTTCTGCCCGCAATAGGGACAAAAAACAAAAAGTTTTTCTAGCTGGCTAAAACAGTTTTCACACGTAACTGTTTTTTCCACTACAGATTTTATTGGAATGCTTGTTTTAACTGTATAAGTATCCGGAATTTCTTTTAAAAAACTTGATTCATTACCTTTTAAAGTAAGGAGAAATAATTTTTCTTTTGCTCTTGTAATTGCAACATAAAATAATCTTCGTTCTTCCTCTAAAAGCAGGTCGTGGTTTGCTTTTTTTATTATCTGAAAAATTCGGTCTTCCAGCCAAATGTCAGGAAAGCCTCCGTAGCCTTCGGTAAGCCCGATGATAAAAACGACTTTTGCTTCAAGTCCTTTCGCCGCATGTATTGTTTTTCCCTGAACTCTTATTCCTTCACTTCTCAATTGGAAAAAATAAGGCGAATACATTTTGCTCCTGCGATAAAGAAATAAAATGTCTTCATTACCCGTTCCTTCATTTAAAAATTTTCTAACTTCAGCCACTGCGAATTGAATATTTTCTTCTTCGCTGTTGCCTGCAAACACAACGATTTTATGCTCAGACATCTTTGATGCCTGAATATCTTTTTCTACTTTGAACTTATTATGTTTTATTACTTCATTGCTTGCCCCAACAATATTTTGAGTGCTCCTGTAATTCAGGTTTAGTTTGATTATTGCAGCGTTTGAAAAGTGTTTTTCAAAGTCAATAATGTAACTCACATTTGAACCTCTGAAACCATAAATACTTTGCCAATCGTCGCCAACACAGAATAATTGTGTCTGCTCGGTAAGCAATAATTTAATTAACTCTACCTGTAAATTATTTACATCCTGAAATTCATCAACTAAAATGTATTGATATTTGCTTTTGTATTTGTTTGCAATATCAGGATGATTTTTAAATAAAGAAATACTTGTAGAAATTAAGTCATTGAAATCAAGATATGATTTATTAATGCAGTATTGTTTGTATTTGTTAACTATCGGAATTGCCAGTTCATAAAAATTTCTAACTCTTTCATGCGGGTCTTTTCCTGCATTTTCCAAAACGGTATCAAGGTCAATATTTTCTACCTTTATCATATCGGTTATACGCATGATTTGTGTAACAAAATCTTTTACATCCTCATGGTAGCCATTAAATTCTTCTTTGTATGAAAGCCAAACAGTTTCGTGATAATTTGCAGGCAGACGATTTTTTACAACTCTGTCTAAAGTATGATTAAACAAGGCAGAGTCCCTGGTCATGCTTTCGTATGTTTTCACCAGCAACAAATTTCCTTTCTCAAATTGCTCTTCTTTGTTTTTGGTTGAAAAACTTTTGTTGCTTACATGCTCGATATAAAGGTTGGCCTCGGGAATATAGAAGTCGGGATGAAATGCAAAGTCTTTAATATTCAGCAAAGGTTCATATTGGTATTTAATACTGTGGCGATATAGCCAATCAGCAATAAATTGTTCTGATTTGGAGCGAACTTTAGTCCCGTCGAGTGTTGTAAAGTACCTGCCATCTTTAGGTAAGTTTTTTTTCTGATAATTTTCCAAATGAATTTTGTCAATCACATAATCCAAAATGTACCGTTTCAGGTTAAGCAGATATTCGTTATTACTGCATTCTTCAATTAAGAGTTTATGGAATACTTCAAACACAGTTTCGGGAGCAACATATTTTGATAATTCATCTTCTTCATCACGCTTCTCATCCATTATAATTTTGAATTTGTTATCAAACTCATTTACT
>JAABUS010003146.1_pt1 | contig 27783 bp, 23 predicted proteins | sample 5560161 | NCBI WGS metagenome assembly JAABUS01 (sample SAMN10711885, study PRJNA513376) | rock metagenome | isolation source: Antarctica rocks | place: Antarctica: Victoria Land, Trio Nunatak nord | collected 2016-01-04
CCAAAAAAGTGGTTGAAATCCTACGAAGTAAGAAGACTTCTTAAGATTTCTCCCGGTACTTTACAGACTTTAAAGTCAACCGGCATTATTCCTTACACCAAAATAGGAGGTGTGCATTTTTACGATTACGAGGACATACAAAGCCTCCTCGAGTCAGGTAAAATTAATAATAAATCCAGGCAGTGAAATGCCGTAGAAAGACGGCAAGTTATCCCGCTTATCAGATGGACTTTTGTTGATGATAAGGCTAAATTTTTCTTTTTTTTTACTAGCAAAATAGCAGCAAAATTTCTGTAGGAAATTGTTGCGTTCGGCAAAGTGAAAAAGGTTTTAAAAACGTAGATCCAATGGATGAGAAGCATTAAATTTTTGAAGACCTTTTACAGGTCACTTTTCTCATTGTTTCTACCGAAAATTTTAAGAAGAAATCACAATTGATTTATCATGCTGGATTTGTTTTGTGAGGGATAAAAAAATATCATCTTTTACAAAGTTATACGGGCAAATGAATTACTGCTTGGAACCCTGTTAGAAGCAGACAAGATATTATGAAAAGGACTCCTTTTTTCGATTGAAAACCGGAAGATAAAATGGAATTTATACCGGAATTACAAAACACGCAAACAATGATAAAATGATTTTGAAAAGGTGCTAGGCTTTTTTTACGATCAGGAAAAAGGTAAGGCTTATCGGTAGTAAAGTCTCAAAGATTAAAAGTTCTAACTAATTCTAAAAAGCAAATAAAGTAAGAACATGAAGACTTAGGTTTTTAATACTTCAGGAGGTGAAAGGATTGCCTCGTTCCTGCAATCGGCCAGATGTACGGTTGTTAAACAACCGATCTGGCCGCTATCCTCCAAAGTCGGGCGGTTGATTGAAAGACAAAGAAATGTATTTGATTTATAAACGTGAAAATGATTAGTGATGGAAAAGAAAAACATAAACAGAAGTCGCATAGTAGGCTTAAGGCTTTCCCAGGAAGAGTTCGAACAAATTGACACGAAATGCAAGAAAAGTAATGCTGGTAAATTAAGTGAATTCATTCGCAAAATACTCTTTAATAAGCCTATAACTGTCTATCAAAGAAACCAATCTTTGGATGACTTTATGGTAGAGATGATTAAGCTTAGAAGCGACCTGAATAGCATTGGAAATAATTTTAATCAGGCTGTAAAAAAGCTGCATGCTCTCCAGCAAATTGCGGAATTCAGGAACTGGTTTACCGCTTTCGAATTGGAGAAAAAGATCTTGTTTAATAAGGTCGATGAAATAAAAAATCGTATCAATAAAATAGCAGACGAATGGTTGCAGTAATCCATAGCAGCAGCAGTCTTCGAAACAGTTTGAACTACAATGAGCAGAAGGTAAATCAGCAGGTGGCTACCTGTCTTTTTGCCGGAAATTATCCCAAGGATGCAGAGGATTTAAGCTTTTACCAGAAGCTCAACAGGCTGCAAAACCAAGCTGCCTTAAATGTCAGGGCTAAGGTAAATGCTGTTCATATTTCCCTGAATTTTGACCCTTCAGAAAAGCTTTCCAATGAACTCTTAAAGGAAATTTCTGAAACTTATTTACAGAAACTTGGCTTTGAAGGGCAGCCTTATTTACTGTACCAGCATTACGACAGCGGGCATCCGCATGTTCATATTGTAACCACTAATATTAAGGCGGATGGCAAACGGATTGAACTGCATAATCTGGGGAGAAATCAATCTGAAAAAGCCCGAAAAGAAATTGAGCAATCATTTGGATTAGTTAAGGCAAAGGAGAGCAGGCAACGGCAGGCATACCAGCTCAGACCAGCTTATGCTGAAAAGATACTGTATGGAAAAAGGGAAACGAAAAGAGCGATTACAAATGTGCTGAATGCCGTTTTACATACTTATAAATATACCTCACTTCCAGCGTTAAATGCAGTCTTGCAACAATATAATGTAATAGCAGACAGAGGTAATGAAAACTCGCGGGTATTAAAAAATAATGGACTTGTATACCGCATACTGGATGCTAACGGAAATAAGGTAGGTGTTCCTGTTAAAGCAAGTGATTTTTATAATAAGCCTGGTTTAGCTTACCTGGAAACTAAATTTAAACTTAATGACACAGTCAGGCCATCTGACAAATCACGGGTGAAGAATACAATTGACTTAGCTTTATTAACAAATCCAAATCATACCATTGAGAGCTTAAAAAATTCTATTGAAAAGAAAGGAATGCATGCAGTTGTAAGACAAAACCCAGATGGAATAATCTATGGTATCACCTATGTCGACCATCAAACAAAATGTGTCTTTAACGGCAGTGACTTGGGGAAACAATACAGCGCCAAAGGACTCCAGGAAAGATGCAAGCTTATTGAGAAATTGCAGCCTGAAAAAGAAGTTCAACAATTGTCAGTAAAGATGTCGATAGCCGGAAACTTTCCAGCAAAAATTGAACAAATAGATGTAAATACCTATGCAACCTCATCAATAGTATCTAAAGGATTGGAAGATTTATTAGATCCTGTGCATGTCAATAACTCCGTCCTTCAAGAGTTCGGTAAACTTAAAAAGAAGAAAAGAAAACAAATTAAAAACAGACTTTAAAGATCTCTATAGTATACAGCAAAGAAAAGAGGAACCAAACGGGTACTGATATTGCCATTGCAAAGTCAGACATGATTTTTATAAAGCAATTTTAATCGCCCCTCAGCTGCATATTAACTTCTAACACTTATAAGTTTTAGAAAAAACTGTAGGGTAAGCTTAATTGTTCTTCAGTAGTTGAAAAAAGTCAAAAAAAGACTGGTTAAATTAGTAATTTCGTTGTGCTCGTTATATCAATTTAATTGATTTTTTGAATTCTTCAAATTCACGATAAGCTGTTTGATTCTGAGCCAAAGATTGATGACAATTAAAGTCATAATAGAAATCATTATGCTCTGCCTTTAATACTTTCAGTTCAACCTTTAGGGGTTTATCAAGCTCAATATGTTCGAAAAGATATTCTGCATCAAATTCGTAAAACTTACAACCCGAAATATAATAAGGGTCATGACGTCTTACTACAGTAAAGCCGTTTAGTAATTGATTTACTGCATATTCAGACGTTTCGATTAATTCTTCAAAGCTTTCATGTCCCAAATGTTCTAACTCCTTAACTGGAGTTATATTCAGAGTAATTGTTGGAGAAAATACTCCTTTATATTCCGGTCCGTCTTGATGGTGTTTTGTGGCAATACAAATTGGTTCACCCAACTTAGCCCAAACTTCGTCTTTGCTTTCATCCCAACCATTTCCAAGAATCTGTTCATTTTTCAACCGGCCAAAATCTTTTACATTTACAAATTCCCAGGAAGGCGGTTTATAAAAAAGAATCCCTAATTTTTTATTGATGTAGACATCGACCGACGTAACTACTGCCTGTAAAGGATTAACAACTACTCCGGTTAAAGCCAAAGTTGTCAATTTCAAAAATTCACGTTTACCTATTCCCATTTTTATTTTACGGTTAGTTGCTTACAACAATTAGTAGTAAATATATGAATGTTTTTTAATCAAAGAGTCATCAATGCTGTTTCCTGCTTTTGCTGCTTTTTAAGCTCATCCTTCGTGCGTCTTTTTCATCTTAGGCCAGATGAATGAAAGATTTGCAGAGAGTAAAATACTTTCCAATAAGTTGTGTTTTGAAAGTCACATTAATTCTATTATATTAGGCTTAAAGCAATAATAACTATATGAAAGAAAATCGTTATAGCATGAATTACATGATGATGGATGAAGTTCAGGACTGGATTCAAAAGGATGAACACCTATCTAATCTATTAAATAATATTAAAAGTAACAGTCAAAGTGATGAGGAAATCGCATTAGCAACGTATTATCACGTAGCTGAACTGTTTCATCTGCCTTTAACTTTCAGTGATATTCAAGAAGATTCTTCTGAGGCAGATGAAGAGCTTGACAAGGAGTTACACTCTGTTTTTGAGGAACTTGCTTATATTAATTACCTGGCACCTAACCAAAATATTCTCGATAAGGTTCTTCTTGCATTATACACTGTTTATAAAGGCTCCCACCTTAGTATTAAGGAAGTTGCTCAAAAAAAATACGGGAGCAAGGAAAAGACTCCTAAACGTTATTCTATTTTTTTCTTTGGAAGCGATATTGATGCCCGCATAAGTTTTGATATTCAAAAAGAGTTTAATAGCTGGCCAGATTCTGGGGCTGTTGCCAGGATAGCCTTTGAGGTATATGCAGCAAAGTAGAATTTGGCTTGATTAATTAAACTGTATTATAGTGAAAATTTAGATTCACAAGGTTTGGTAAACCTTAAAAAGGGCCGGTTTAAGAGCAACCTTTCAAGGGGTAAACCTACGTCAGAACTGAAGTATTTTTTTGTAGAGTAGAGAGTAATACTTGAAATTCTTCTTCTTCATTATTACAATTGATAAGGAAACAAAGAACCGGACATGAAGTATCATGCCCTGACACTAAAACTGTTTTAATACCATTTGTCTTTAATTTTTCAAATAGTTTTCTGCTTTTATCAGGCTTCAAGTTGCAGGTGCATTGGACAGGAAAGATTCCTCCTCTTAGTTGTATTCCTGATTGACTTATCGCTTTTTTTAGTAAGAATACATTAGTTAATAGTTTTCTTCTTCTTTGATCACCAGAAGCACAGTTGATAGATAAAGCATTTATTCCTGCGCATATATGCGCAATACTTACAGGACTAGAGGTAACTCTTGTTTCACTGTTTTCTATAAGTTGGGAAATGAATGTTTTATTTCCACTAAGTACAGCCATAGGTACTCCAAACCCTTTTGCAAGTGAAATAATAGAAATAATACAAGGGTTACTAACGTTTAACCATTTTAATGTTCCGCCACCACCATTCCCATACATTGCATTTGTAATTTTTTCTCCGAGTATGCCAAATGCCTGTGTATCGTCAATTATTATGTTCCCTCCTAATGGACTTACAAGTTTTGCATAATCTTCAATCGGAGCTATCTGACCGCATTGTGTACACCAGCCGTCCGTTATGACAATAGGAGTTGAATACTTTTGAAGCTTTCCCTTAATAAGCTCTGCAAGATGATTTGCATTCAAATGGTTAAATAAATAAACAGGAACTTTTTTCACACTTAATCTTTCGACACCATACCTGGATACGGGATAAGCTTTTTCATCTATAAAAACAGTAATTTTTTGATTGCTTAAGAAGCCGTATAAGCCCCAATAAAGATGCAAAGTGGAAGGAGCCAAACATCCCATTTCAAGTCCTTGCATTTGGGCTATGGTTAGGCTTATTTTTTTGCTTTGTTTAGGTTCATAAAGTGCCGCAGGTACACCGGTTGTAAGCTGTGACCATTTTAAAAGTTCTGCACTTTCATGCTTCATTGCGAGATACAGAGAAGAAGTAAAATCAATCATATTTTAATTATATTAAAGATAGCAGTCTAAGCAATTTTTAACCTTAAAAGAAGGAATATATACAAATTAAACTATTGAAACAATCTTTCAGATTATGCCGCCTTCTTTAAAATACTCTGATCATCTTGATGTGTTAAGCGTAAAAAGTTACCAGACAACATCATTTCCTCTTCCTGAAAACTGGCTTTAAGAAAGTAAATTTTAGATAATTCTACTCCCGGATGTAGCCAGGGCCCATCAGAACCGAACAAAATCTTTGTTGCTCCAGCTCGTTCATATGCCATTTTAAGGAGGTCAAATCTTTTTACCCCGGAGCAATCGGTATAAATATTTTTATGCCTTACTAAATGATCTATAAAAGATAGCTGAGCTTTCCAGTCATCAGAAAAAGTTCCTAAATGCGGAATGATAAAATTTATATCGGGATATTCTTTTGCGATCAGTTCTACTCCCGAAACTTCTCCCATTACATCATATAAAACCGGTAGAGAAAATGCCCTTGCTGCTTCGCAGATTTCTCTGGAAATACGGGCATCATACCGATGGACTTTAATACCGCAAAAGCCATACTCTTCTACTGCTGTTTTAACCATCCTGAAGATTCTTCCTTTATTTGCAATTGCATTTAAAAAAGCATAACCATAAAACCGGTGACGATTACTATTCACAATTTTAGCAACTTCATAGTTAGCTTTTGCATAATCAGAGTGAAAGGCTGCAAATAAAACGGTTTTGATTATGCCTGCATCCGTACACCATTGCAGGTAATCTTTGAGCGGGGCATTAGTATCCCATGGACCAATAAGGCCATCACCTTTTCCAGCATGGCAATGGGAATCAATAATGAGCATAAGATTTAATTTTGGTAGCAGTAATACTTACTCTATCCAGTATTCATTTTACCAATATTTATAATAAAGTTTATTATGGTGTCTATACCTCTGAAAAAGTTAGGTAAATAAAATTTTTCATCAGGTGCGTGCATATTATCGCCAGCCTGGGCAAAACCCATAAGCACTACAGGAGCATGAAGAATGGTATGCAGATAATCTACTGCCGGTATCGTTCCGCCGGACCTTATTAAACACGGCTTCACATTAAATACCTTTTCATAAGCATTAGATGCGGCAATTATATACTTATTATCTCTTGTAAAGCCTACTGGGTATCCCGGCGAACTGTATTTTACCTGAAAACCAATTCCTGCGGGTATTCTTTCTTCTATATGCCGGTTTAACAAAGCCTGAACAGTTTCAGGTTTTTGCCCCATTGCAAGCCTGAAATTTAATTTTGCTCCAGCAGTAGATGGTATTACATTCTTCACACCTTCGCCCTGGTAGCCTCCGGAGATTCCTGTAACAGAAAGTGATGGCCTTATTGTTGTTTTTTCATATAAGCTGTATCCTTTTTCTCCCCACATTGTATCTGTTCCTGCATCTCTCAATATGTCCTTGTCAGAAGGGCCATTATTAAGCATAAAATTTCTTTCCTCGCTGCTTATTTGTGTAACATCATTATAAAAATCTTTTATTGCAATAGAATGATCAGTGTTATGTAAAGAATTTAGAAAATCACTTAAAACGATTGTTGCATTAGGTACGCAGCCTCCAAATGTGCCTGAGTGCAAATCTTTCTCTGAGGTTTGTACTTTGATTTCTGCATTCAAAGCTCCACGCAAAGAGTAAGTAATTGCAGGAATATCTTCTGATAACATTTTAGTATCTGATACTACTACTGCATCACACTTTAGCATTTTTGCGTTCTCAATTATAAACTCCTGTAAGCCTGCACTGCCGATCTCCTCTGCCCCTTCAATTAAAAACTTTACGTTTACCGGTAATAAGCCTGTTCTTTTAATAAGTTTTTCAATGGCTTTTAGGTGAATAAAAAGTTGTCCTTTGTCATCCGATGCTCCTCTTCCGTAAATATGATCTCCTTTAATAATTGCTTTGAAAGGATGACTGTGCCATTTATTTACAGGATCAACAGGCTGCACATCGTAGTGACCGTAAAATAAAATGGTTTTAAGAGAAGGAAGGGAGACATATTCTGCATAGACGATTGGATGAAGCTTTGTTGTATGAATTTTTACGGTTTGCAATCCTATTTCTTTTAAATAATTGTAAAGCCAGATTGCGCAATCTTTTAATGCTTCTTTGGATGACTCTGCGCTAATGCTGGGAAAGCTTAGGAAGGACTTAAGCTGATTAATACATATTATAGTTTCTTGCTTCATTTCTAATTTCATTACCGGCATTTACTGCCGTTCATAATCTCAGCCTAAAGGCTAAGTAGCTTCTACAGGCAAGGTAGTTAGTCGTATCAGGTCGGCGCAGCATTGCTTTCAGCTTTGACGCTTACAACTTTTTCAAAAATAATCACTCATTAGCTTTTCTAAGAACTTGCGAGCTTCTTCTTCATTCTTATGGTAATGACCCTCTGGATGTTGCCTTGCTTCTATGCTAAACTGCTCCCATAATTTTTATAGTATCTTTTTCCTCGGCACATTTTTTCCAAGTCGATTCAGAAGGCCAAAAATGTATTTATTAAAGACTTTCCGCAATTTTGGCGCATTAGCCGAGGATTTATTTGCATTCCTCTCATGTATGGGCCTTATTTTTTCATCAGGATACGGACGATTTGTATGCGTTGCTCCATAAGAGTTTCGCCGTTTTTTTCTTCTGATACCTCTTTCATCAATATTGTACTCCCGTGTATCATAATCCTCAGATAAATATTCTCTGTCGTTTGTTTTCTCATCTGCCTCCATAAAAATTTCCTGCATAATTGATAGTTCACGAGCAGATTTTAAAGAAGATTTGTCTTTATTTCCTTCATCAGTTAAAACAGTAATTTGATGTTTCTCATTTATTCTCTTATCATGTTCTACATCTTGAGGATCAGCTGTTTTAGTCATGATTGCAACGGCAGCATTTTTTGCAAATCTTTTTATTTTATCCCAAAATTCAAACTCTTGCTCGGTACTTAAGCCAAACTCTTTTACAGTACTGTCAAGCATTTCCATTTCTTCCTGATTACTTGCCCTATATTGTTGCTTATACGAGTTACCATTAGATAGTATTATACCGTTTTCTTGAAAAATTTCATTTAATAAAGTGTTCATGTCATTTAATTTTTAAGCTATCAATCAACTGATTATTATGTACACTAAATGCTGTTTTTCTGTAGAAAACTATAGAGAAGCGTTGAAATTTGAAACACCATCATTATTATAGCAGTAACGAGTAGAACATTATTGGAGTCTCCTGTACAAGTTTAGTTTAGGTAATGGTTAAGAAACTTTTGTTCTAATTTGTTTGTGTTTTCCAAAAATATCTTATAACCTACGTCTTACAGAAAAGTGTCTGAATAACAAACAATAAAAAATCGACCTTTATCATTTAGAAAAGGTGTCTATTCAAACTCTCCTCCAATTCTGTTGTTTCTAATAAAATTTTGGCAATCTTGGCATACATAACCCGCATTGCCTCCCTTATCGTTTGGGTCGCCCACAGCTCCTCTACTCCACCTTATCCCAATAGCCTTTAAGTTGCGTAAATAGGTTGCAATGTTAACTTCTGCATGAGGAGGTTTTTTTTCATTTCTAAGTGTCTGTGGAGCCACTGCAATTCCCAGGCGTTTTAGCTCAGTTATTTGTGCAGGTTTCCAATCTGCGCCAGAATTAATACCTCCGACTAGTATCTTTCTCCCATCAGGCATTTGTGCTAAGGCAATCTCTACTGTTGCTCCACGCATCTGCCCCTTACCTTTAATCATATTAGCCAAATATGTCAGACCTTTTGGCTGCGCTGCTATTGCTACAGTTTCGCTTGTCATGGCTCGTACAACTGGTTGCATTAAGTTTGATCTTTTATTACCTCTGCCACTCTTAAATGAGGATGAACCTGATCGGGTTTCGCTATCCATTTCCTGTTGATCATCTGTAATATATCGTCGCCGGAATAAATTACTATTAAAAGGCTGTAAACCAAATTCATTAAAAATCTCATTTAATAATGTGTTCATAAATTCTGTTTTGCAGTTAATAGATAATATAGTCTGCATTGCTGGTATCCCATACTGGTTACTATTACATTTTTAAATTTTGGAGCATGCATTAATCTGGCTTCTATGGTTTTTACAAGCCACTAACTACCATTCAAGCAACTCCTATTGATGCCCACACTCATTAATAGCACAACCACAAATCCTACAAGCATCTTGTACAGAAATTGCTGGAGTATCAGCCCGGTCAGTAGCAAAAGACGTTGAAGAGGGTTGCGGTGGAATAGCTGTATTTCTGAAATAACTCCAACCTCTTCTTCGTATTCCTGCAGGGGAAATGTTATTTGAATTTGTATATGCTGATTGTGCAGATGTATTAGCAAGTTGAACATCCATTGAAGGATTCATCGAATCATGATAATATTTACTCCATCCCCTTACAAGCTTTGAGTCTTGTTTTCTTACACCTGCGTTACTAAACCTCTTTCTTGCTGGTTCAAAGCTTGCCGTACTTGTATTTAATGATTTCCCATTACTTTTCCGATATTTACCCCAACCTCTTAATGGTTTATGCGATAATGAAGTTGCCTGAGTTATATGTGGTTCTGTTTGCGCTGTACTATTTTCACCAGGTTGCCTTTGGGCTGCTTTTCGGAAACTTCCCCAGCCTCTTACATCTTGGTAGCTTTTGAATGGTAACCCCTTGGCATGTTTTTGACCATGTGCTCCTGGAGCAGATGATAGTTTCTGATTCTTAAAACTTTTCTGATTACTATTCCAACCTATAGAGCGCTTTGGCTGTTGCTTTGAAGTTGATAAACCTAAAAAACTCTTTTGTCGTTGTCCAGGTTTATTAATGGGAGTTGGTTGTAATTTTTTAAGTTGCTGCTGATAATTGCCCCCTCTTCCTGCAAGTGCCTGGCCTGGAGGTGTTGCAAAAGTTGTAGAAGTTGTTGGAAGCTTTACCGCATTTGTTTTAGTTGGTCGCTGCTGTTGATGCTTTGAAGTTGAAAAACCTAAAAAACTTTTTTGTGGTTGTTCAGGTTTATAAGTGGTAGTTGGTTGTGATTTTGTAGGTGGTAGCTGGCTATTCCTCCCTCTTCCTGCCACTGCTTGCTTAGGTTGTGTTGCAGAAGTTATAGTATTTGTTGGAGGTTGTACAACATTTGTGTTAGTTGGGGCCAATGGTTTGTTAGCACCTGTATTATACCCTTGAAGTCCTGCCACTCTAGATTTTTGTTGAATAGGCTTTGCTGCTGTGTGCCTTTCAAAATTTGACGGTTTGGTAGTATTCGTTTCAAATAACATGAGCTAATATTTAATGATGAATGGATCAACTTATGAAAGTAAAGGCATTAAGAAAATATAGAAATAACTTTAGCTGGAGGGATGGTTAATGGCTTTTTTGGATACAGAGCAATAACCTTTGCTTGCTGTTGTGCTTCATTGTTAACAGTTTTTGTGTGTTTGTTAGAGCCAATTCTTTTTTCATTGAGACTTTTAATAAGAAACAAGCAGGTGGTCGTATAATGTTTCATATAAGCCTTTTTAAAAAACGTTTAAATATAATACGGCGGCAGTAATCCGTAGTAGTAATTCTACTTTCTATAAGCAATTACAAAAACATATTTTGCGGATATCTATGCTCTTCTTATCCGGGACTTATCTTGTAAAAGCCGTTGTTGTATGAGAAAAGCCGGTTGAAGGGCAAAATTATTTGTTGATTGAATTTGTTCTGCGGACATATCAACACCGGTTACAGCGCGGTAGGAGTGGATATAACGTTGAATGCTGTTACGGAATTCCTGTGCCCAGTTAGCGGCATTATGTCTATCTAACGTTACATCGCTCCAATTGCCATAACGTATGGAAAGGAGAATTAATTCACCGTGAACAGCCAATTCGTAATAGTGCACAATTCCGGTTCCGCTCCAGCCTTGTATATTTCGCATTGTATCTACACGGTCCATCCAGGTTTCCGGGTATGGAACCATTACTTTACCACCCAAAAATTCACGCATCTCTGGGCGGGACAGTATATATTGTTGCATCATCATTTCGTGCCGGGCTGTCCAGGTAAGGTTGCCATAGGCATTGTGGTTTCCTTCGGCTAACAGCAAATGCACTTCTTTTAAAGAATTTAAAATAGGAAAGGCATCGGCAATACGGGTAGTATCATCCGACTCACGAAAGAAAAATACACACTGGTTTAAAAGGCTGTGAAATGCCTCGAGAAACGGCACCCGGGAATCGACAGGTGTAATGCGGGGTACGGCACTACCGGTTAGTGTTAAGCCATATTCATGATCATACTCGTACACCCGGCGGGGGAGCGATAAGCGGTGTTGTTCATCCTGAATATAACCCCATAAAATATGGCTTAACGGGCGTAAAGGATCTACGTCAAAGCGCAGCAATGGATCTACATACCTGTTACCCTTAATATTTTGAAAACGAAGGTTAATAACATTTAATGTTTGAACCAGCATACCTTGTTCCATCCAATAACTCCAAATAAGTTCAATCATAAAAGGATTAAACAATCTTTCCTGTTCAAGCCTATCGCAATCATCGTTAGGAGAAGGATCAAATTTGGCTGTATCAAATTTTAGATCGTCTTTAATACGGTCAATCACTAAATCGTAATATGGCAGTTTATTTGAATTACCTACGTATCCCGATAATTCGTTGATGGTAAAACCAAATTTAGCCAGCATGTAAAACTCCGTTGCAAACTTTATCAGATTATACTCTTCAGTTTTAATAAACGGAGATCTATTCCTTACCAGCTTTCTATCGAAACCTGGTCGTCCTGCAACGTTGTCTCCATTACAAATAATTGCATCAATAATTTTTCCGTATTCACTAAATCTTAGCGAATGTTTTTTTATGGCAGTCCAAAGAAGCTGGTCATTTCTTGGTTCTGCATCTGGCCTGCCTAACCGTACATTAACAAAATTGTCTTCTGCTTCTGCAAAAAATTCTAAAGAGCCTATAGAATTTGGAGGTGATCCCGGAGCGTTAAAATCAGAACTGTCATAAATGACAACTATATTTTCATCGTGAATAAACCTTGAAAAAGGAATCGAAAATTGGTAGATAGCTTCAGTTATCGTGCCTTTTTTAGGTTTACGAATAGGTTCTTCCGTATATCTTATGTCCTCTGCTGCTGACGTTTTTTCATCTGGCTTCTTTATGTGAAATGGACCTTTATTATTGATTTGAACAGAAAATGGTTTTTCCTTAATTTTTTCTTTGTCTGTTATTTCAGGTTTTAAATCATGAATACTAATTTCTAACATTTCCTCATCTTCATTCGTATTCCAATTAATTTTATAGACGCTTGTTTCATTTTCTGTATTCGGTTTTCTAAATTTTAACCTTGTTATTTTATCTTTCATAAATGTGTTTTTAATCAGTAATTAAATTTTTAATTTCGTGAATGATCTTTTTGGATTCTTTCTTTGTCCGGTTTTCAGAACGTAAGAAAGCCCACCTGGTTAGCCAGTCTGATAATACTTTGCTTTCTGCAGGGGCTGATATATTAGCGTCTGCATGTGCCTGGCCAATTACTGCAAAAACCAATGAGGGCCTTGCATTGCTGATGGCATCAGGAGAAAAACGCCAGGTGTTGTATAAAAACTGAAGTCGCGAAGGCTGTCTTGTTTTGTAAGGAAAGATATCAACCAGTTTTTTACCTTTTAATATCGGAGGACTATGATTAATCATCATTTGAATAAACTTTGGCATTGTTCTGTTAAGTGCCTCAATAATTGCTAAACTTTTTTCATCCAACTTATTCAGAGGATACATATATTCCCATAATCGTTCAATGCGTTGCCACTGCTCGTGAGGATACATGGTATCACCAAAAGCAAGACTTAATTTTACACGTATCCAGGGAAATGGATGAGGGTCATCTAACTTTATCCTAAACATGAAGTATCTGGGAAGACTTACTACACTTATCAATCCAAGCGTAGCTCCAATTCCTAAATAGCCCATTGCCCAAAAGTCTGCAACAATTTCTGATAGCCAGCGGTAGTAAAGATCCCAGGCTCCCCATACTGACGGATCAGTACTTCTTGCCTGCCTGAATTTTATTTCTCTTCGGATAGAATTTACAAGGTCAAGTGAAGCAGCTCCCTGATGACCTACTTCGTGAATAAGTGAAGATGCTATGCCACTGCCTACCATTCTTTCTCTTGGCACCTGTATCACAGCAACCGGGCTTAGCTCGCCACCCGGCAACCTCGTTCTCGCTTTGCGGATAGCAGCGCCATGACCTCGTTCGAGATAGCATATAACAGGTGGCGCTGTAAAATAATTACCATTGATAGCTAAAGCATCCGCAGCTAAAGCATCCAATCCTGCCACCCAAACACCTGTATCAGTTTCACCTCTTTGCGAAATAACATCAGCAAAAATATCCAATTCATCGAGCAATGCATTGAACCGTAATTTTAACAGGGCAAACTTGCCTTGCAATTCTTCAGTTGGAATAGTATCACTTGCAGGATGCCTGATCATTTTGATAAAATCATTTACCCCCTTTTTTAACTCTTTGTTGCCCGCCACAATAAGATCGGTAATACTCTTTAGGGCTTCATCCGATATGTTTGCTGCCACTACCATAGGCATTGTTAGAGCAAAGGGTTTTACCATTTGTAGCCTGCTGAGTAATGATAGTGCTTCATTTACCAAGAACTGAGTAGAAAATATATTACGGTTCATAATAAATCAGAGGTTAAGGATGATCTGATTGCCTTCTTTGTACCATGTTCCGGAAGCTTGCTCGCCAGAGGCAGAATTATCGTAGTCAGAATTATCAGAACTTCCACTACCATTATAATTATTGTTCATATTATAATTGCTGGTTGACGGCCGGCTATTAGACCTTCCATAAACTGGCCTTCTTCTTAATAGACCTGGTGCAAACCTTTTGGCAGATGCTACAACGGCATTTCTGGCTACCTGACGAGGATATGCACGAAACTTTGGATTACGTGCAGCTTGGCGCACAGCATTATTAGCAAAACGAACATATGCTTTTGATAGCTCAAACTCTTTGTCTTCATTACTTAGCCCTTCCAATTCCATTTCAAAAAGATTACTTGCAAACGATCCTAACTTATTTCCAATCATTCCGCCTACAGGCCCGCCAAATACAGAGCCTAAAGCTCCACCTGCGATAGGAAGTGCTTTTTTAGCTGCTGATTTTAGAATTCCTCCTAAAGCTTGGCCAGCAGAAGAATTAGCAAAACTTTTTACAGCCCCGGCAGCTCTGCTAATCAGCTTTCCAAGAAACTGTTCTAATTCTGCTTCATTAGAAACTCCTAATAATTCAGTAGCCAATTCCATTTCGAAGGTTTCCTGATTAAGCTCATTGCTTCCATAACCTGCTTCTCCCTGGTATTCGCCCTGATACTCTCCTGACATACCACCAGGTTCTCCAGGCCTCCCATTTAATTCGTTTAAAAACTCATCTTCGCCTTCCATTTCCTGGTTGCCATATTCTCCCTGATACTCATAGCTTTCTGGATTCATTTCGTAACTTTCGTTGTTGTATTCGTAATTGGCTTCGCCAACGGTGCGATCAATATTGTGCATAAATTAAATTTTTAAGAAGATTAATTAATTGTTTAAAATTGGTTGCCGGCATAGAGATATTGCCCAAACTCATGCCATAAAGTTTTTACTGCTTTTTTGCTATTCATTACGAAATTTTTTTCGTTTGCGTTAGTAAAAGCCTCAAAACCACTGCAATTTTTTTCGGTATTTACTTTATTTATCTCTGCCAAATAGATAACCTTAAATTTTAATTTTCTCTGCTTGGAAATATCAATCTTCTTTATTATTTTGTTGCTGCTTACCCCAAAAATGTGTTAGAGTATTAGTCTATAAGAATACTCTTAATTGCCATTATTCCATCCTTACAAAAAAATATTGCTATAATAAAAGTATTATGAGTAAGCAAACTAACTTTAATGAAGTTTGGTTTATAGATTTATCAAATCATTCTTCCTTATTAAATAAACTATCTAGGGCTTTTAAGAATAGTAATATCATATTTCAACAATGGCAGAAAACAACAATCGCACAACTTGGTATTATTCTTATTGCAGGTGACGAAAGTTATGATCAACTAATTTCTATTTTAAACATTCAATTGAAGCATCGTAATAACAGGATTATAGTTCTTAATGCTTCTTCTGTTAAAATCACTTATCAAACAGTTTTTAAAATTTTAAATTACGGGGCTGAATATTTTTACGAAGGAGATGCTGCTGTTGATGAAACATTAGAATCTATAATTGAGAAGTTTGCGCGGTGGCGTAATGTAGAAATAATGCTGAATGCTCCTGCAGTAAATAAAAATATCATTGGTAAAAGCCCCGATATGAAAAAGCTTTTGCGGGGTATTATTGAAGTAGGCGCCTACTCTGATGTATCCGTTTTAATTCAGGAAGAAAGAGGTACCGGAAAAGAACTTATTGCAAGGTTGATCCATGAATTAGATAAAAAAAGAAGTAATTCAAACCTTGTTTTGATAGATTGTACCACTATACGACCTGAGTTGTCCGGAAGTGAATTTTTTGGTCATGAAAAAGGTTCTTATACCGGAGCAGATAATACAAGAGAAGGTGCTTTTGCACTAGCAAATAATGGTATACTTTTTCTGGATGAAGTCGGTGAAACTCCTTTGCCTATGCAGGCCGAATTATTAAGGATTATCCAGGAAGGAGTGTATAAAAAATTAGGAAGTAATGTTTGGAAACAAACTAACTTCAGATTGGTTTGTGCAACTAACAGGGATCTTACAGAGGAATGTGAGAAAGGAAGTTTTAGAAAAGATTTAAATGATAGAATTTCTATCTGGAAGTGCTATATGCCAACACTGAATGAAAGGAAAGAAGATATTCCTCTATTAGCAGAATTCTTTTTTAAGGAAAAATTTCCAGATAAAATGCCACCTATAGACGATGGTTTGATGTATTTTTTAAAAGAGAGAGATTATCCCGGTAAGACCTCATACCCAATAATCCAATCATAAAATATTATCTTTTAGACAAAAAAATCACCCTTGGAGCAAAACTTAATCTTGCTAGCAATTATGCAAAGGGAGATATTATAGTACATTGGGACGATGATGATTGGTATGCACCTCGAAGATTACAATACCAGGTAGATACACTAAAGAATACAGGAACTGATTTATGTGGTATTAACAATTTACTCTACTATGATTTGCGGAATAAAAAGGCTTTTCAATATATCTATCCATCTAAACATCGAGTATGGTTGCTGGGAAGCTCTTTATGTTATAAGAAGGAACTATGGTATAGTAATAAATTTGCTGAAATAGATATTGGTGAAGATGGTCTATTTGTTTGGCGAACACCTTCAGATCGCATTAGTGTCCTTTCTGATTCAAGCTTTTCTGTTCATATGATTCATGATAAAAATATCAGCCCTAAAAAAACAGATGGTAACTGGTGGCACACTTATCCTGTAGAAAAAATTCAAACAATTATGCTTAGTGACTGGCACTTGTATAACAGCCTTTGCTATGAGTTGAGTGAAGGAAAAAGTTAAGGTAGATAGGGTTATAGTTAGCAAATTTTAAAGTATTTAATCTTATTTTGGTAAAAGGTTATGGGCAATATCGTCCTCTGCAATATCAAGGCAAACGCAGTTTTTTTGCTTTGCATAGCTGATGGAATATTCTTAATGGGTTAAAGCAGGCACTAATAAAATAAAAGCAAGATTCGATAAAAACTTAAATGTTACGAATCGGAAGGTTATTAAATACGTGAAAACACTTTTAAATGCTAAGAAGTTTACTCCCTTTTTTAAATTGATATGCGGGCAATTTATAGATTAAAAAGATTAAACCGCATTTTAAACCTTCTTTACTAAGTATATTTACCTGTCGATACAATTTTTATGACAAGAGAGGAAAAATTTATGAAGGAAGAATGCCTTTACCCTTACTTCATCATAAGCAACATTATAACTTTGTATTTTCGCGATTATACACTTACAAGCTAATACAAAGTACTGCAAAATTGCAATGTTTTCAAGCAAATTTCTTACTTTAATCAAAATGGATGGAGTAAACTGTTTTTGTTACCAATCTGCCGGCTCTTATAAAAATTCCTAACAAATAATTCACATGCAGCATCAAGAAGATATACATAGCAGCTTCAATAGTAGATTTGCCCATTAATTAATGCAGAAATTACTTAATTTTTAATGCTCCCAATATTATTTTATAATCAGTTAGACAGCAAGAGTGTACAGAAAAACTTTGATAAGGTTTTGCTGCAATTAAGCAAAGGCGACTTCAAAAGCGCTGATGTGCGCAAAATGACTAACGCAGGGTATTACCGTGCAAAGCTGAATATTAAAGACCGTTTGTTGTTTACGTTTGCATCTTATAATCAAAAAAAATACCTGCTGTTGCTGGAGGTGATAGAGCATCATGATTATTCCAAATCAAGATTTTTGAGAGGCGCACAACAACCACGTGAAGAAGATTTACAACCTTTGAGCCGTGCAGAAGATGTACCGCAAAACGAAATAAAACAACTTAACTACATAAATGAATTGGGACAATCTATTCACGTACTTAATAAATTTATTTCTTTTGACGATACACAACAGGCTATCTTCCAGGTACATCCTCCGTTGATTATTATTGGCTCGGCGGGCAGCGGCAAAACTGTATTGGTATTGGAAAAACTGAAACAGCTTAAAGGCAATGTAGCCTATATTTCTCTTAGCAATTACCTGGTAGAAAACGCACGTAAAATATATTTTTCAAACGGGTATGAGAATGAAGACAGCGAAGTTGACTTCCTGTCTTTTTACCAGTATTTAGAATCATGGCAGATACCGGAAGGCAAAGAAATTAATTTCAGGGCTTTTGAGCAGTGGTTTAACAGGCATGCGCAACATGTAAAAATAAACGAGCCTTACCGGGTATATGAAGAGTTTAAAGGTGTGCTGACAGGCTCGCCTTTACATACCGCCTTTTTAAGCAAAGAAGAATATTTAGCTCTGGGAATTAAGCAATCTATTTTTACTGCAGATATGCGCGAGCAGGTGTATGATCTGTTTATCAAATATCTGCAATGGATGAAAGAAAATAATTATTACGACAGTAATATGCTTTCATTCGAGTACCTGCAACTGGTAAAGCCACGTTATGACTATATAATGATAGATGAGGTGCAGGACATTACCGGTATTCAGTTAAAATGCATTATGCAGTCGCTTAATAATAACTCCCATTTTATCCTTACTGGTGACAGCAATCAGATTGTTCATCCCAACTTTTTTTCATGGTCCAAAATTAAAAGTTACCTGTACCAGCATGGTACTGATAACAGGCAGGTAAGAATTCTGCAGACAAATTACCGTAATTCACCCCAGGTAGTGAAGTTGTCAAATACCTTACTTAAAATAAAAAACCTGCGGTTTGGCTCTATTGATAAAGAAAGCAACTATCTCGTCAATACTATTTCTGCACAACAGGGCGAAGTGCTGCTGATGCAGGATGATGATAAAGTGAAAGGCGAGTTGAACCGTAAGACTCAAAACTCAACGCATTATGCTGTAATTGTTGCTGATAATCATTTGAAAGAAGAAGCACGGCGTTATTTTAAAACCCCGCTTATTTTCTCGGTACAGGAAGCCAAGGGTCTTGAATATGAAAATGTCATATTGCTGAATTTTATTTCTGCGAATCCCGCAGAGTTTAAAGAAATTATCAATGGCGTAAAGGCAGAAGATTTGCCGGGTGACTCTTTGCAATATGCGCGGCCTGCAGATAAAAGTGATAAAGATGCAGAAATATACAAATTTTTTATAAACTCTTTTTATGTAGCCATTACCAGGTCGGTTAAAAATATTTATTTGTTTGAGAAGCAGGTTAATCATGCTGCATTGGAATTGTTGGCTTTGAAAGAAATGACAAAGCCTCTGCAGGTAGCTGAACAAAAATCAGATAAACACGAATGGCTCGAGGAAGCCCGCCGTCTGGAAGAGCAAGGCAAGCATGAGCAGGCCGAACAGATAAGGGCTAAATATTTAGGCTACGAATATATAAGCGACGAACAATTAGAACAGATAAAATTACTTGCACTCGACTCTTCAAAAAAGGAACATGAAGTAAAAAAGGAAAGAAAGCAACTATTTCAATATGCTCTTACCCATTACAAGATCGAATGGATAGACCAATTAGCCAGACTGCAATTTCAACGGGCGATGCAGTACATGAAGGAATTACGTAACGATGGTAAAGAATATGCTAAAAACTGTCGCCTTGGCCGCAAAGAAGATGTGAAAAGGGTAGTGCAGAAATATGGTCCTGATTTTGCCGCTCCGGATACTTCCCTTACTGGTCTTATGATTTCTCTCTATAATGGACAGGATGCGGTTGTTGATCTGTTACTGCAATCACAGGCTAATATCAGTACACATACTGCTAAAGACCTGCTGCCGGTTGATTATTTGCTGCAAGGTTACTATAAAAGTACAATCCATCGTCAACTACTTTTAGCCGGTAAAAATACACTTACAAAATATTGGAATATTGTAAAACCTCCTTCAATTGTTATAAGGGAAACGAACAGAAGGTTAACCATTGGTTCGCATTCCATGGCATTTTTCCTGCTTATATGTATGCGCTGCATAGAACACGAAATGGCGGAAAAAGTTACAGTTAAATTTACAGACACGAGCCGTACTGATATTAATATGGGAGTTTTTACTATGGATGATGTTATAAAGTACGTGGAATGCATGCCTGATGAAATACTTCCTCCTTATCGCAAGCAAAGAGCCTATGTTAATTCAATATTGGCAAGCCATGAAACAGACAGGGATAACCCGTATAATAAAAGACTGTTTAAAAGGGTAAAAAGAGGCTGTTATGTTGTAAACGCTACGCTTGATTATAAAAATGTAAGTTGAAAATGCGACTCCTTTCGATTTAAGAATAACAGCGTATTTTTCACGCAATTGTTATTAAAACTTACTTAATGCATTGCTTCTGCCATATCCATTTTTTTGCCTTTATTTCCTTTTACCATCAATACAAAAGGAATGCATACCAAAAACATTACTCCTAAATAAAGAAATGCATCCCTGTAAGATAAAACAGCAGCCTGTTTTGTTACCATATAATCAAGAGACTTATAAGCAGTTTGTAAGGCATGGTCAGATGAAATGCCTTTAGTCATAAAGTTGTGTTGTATTCCCGTAACCCTTTGTTGTACATTAGGGTTATTAATATCTAACTTACTTACAAGATCACTGCGATGATCCATGTTTTGCCTGGCTAAAAAAGTAGTTATTGTTGCGACTCCAAATGAACCTCCTAATTGTCGCATCATTCCTGTGAATGCAGCTCCCTGGCCAATCTGCTGACCTCTTAAAGTAGACAGTGAAAGGGTTGTAATAGGTATAAATAACATACCCATACCGATACCACGAACAATCAGCATCCAGAAAAAGGCATCTTTACCTGTATCAGGAGTTATTATTTTATAACCCCAAAAGCTATAAGTAAAAAACAACAGCATTCCCAATGCTACCAAATATTGCTGTGGTACTCCTCTTTGAAGCAGTTGTCCTATTATCGGCATCATAAAAGCCGTCGTTAATGCTGCCGGTATCATCAGCATTCCTGATTGGGTAGCTGTCCATCCCAAAGTGGCCTGGGTATACAACGGGATTATAAATGTAGAACCATACAGGCCAAAACCTAATATAAAAGACAGCACTGTTCCTACTCTCAGATGTCCGTTTCGTAATACACGCAGATCTACAATAGGATTTTTGAAAGTGAATTCACGCCAGATAAAGAAGAACAGGCCGAAAACAGCAATAACAGAAAAGGCTGTAATAGCAATGCTTTCAAACCAGTCATCATCCTGCCCCCGTTCTAACACATATTGCAAGGAGCCGACAGCGATAGCAAGCAGTGCAATCCCCAGCCAATCCACATCTTTTGCAGCACTCTTTTCACCATATTTCGGACTTCTGACAAACTGAAGGGTAAGCAGAGTTGCAATTATACCAATAGGAATATTAATATAAAATATGTAAGGCCATGAAAATGTATCCGTAATATAACCTCCTAACGGAGGTCCTAATGTGGGTCCGATAATTACCCCTAAACCATAAATTGCCTGTGCCATTCCCCGCTTTTCAACGGGATAGCTTTCAGTTATAATTGTTTGCGAGGTTACCAGCAGAGCACCACCGCCTAATCCCTGCAAAAAACGGAAGGCTACAAGTTCCCAAATGTTATCAGCATTGCCGCAAAGAAAAGAGCAGACTGTAAAAAGTACTATAGAAGCTGCAAAATAATTACTGCGGCCAAATTGCTGAGAAAGCCAGCTTGTCATAGGCACTATAATCACATTGCCAATCGCATATGCGGTAATGACCCAGCCAACCTCGGTCATAGTAGCGCCAAGATTGCCACGCATATCATTTAAAGCCACATTAACAATGGTGGTATCAACTATCTCAAGCAAAGCACATAAAATAGCAGTAATTGTTATGATGACTCTCCTTGTGCCATACTCAACCAACGAATTAGCTTGTTGCATAAAAATCTTATTATAAGAAGTTCTCCTAAGTTTATTTGTTTTTCAAACTACAAAGGCACAAAGGACACAAAGTTGCACAAAGGGCTTTGTGATTCTTAGTGCTCTTAGTGTCTTCGTGGTTCGAATTCAGCTCAACTAGAATTACCAAACGATGCAGTGAGTGAGGGACACAACCGGAGCCGAATAAAGCGCTTCAGATGGTAACAAAAAAATTGTTCTTCCTTAAACTGTATACCTTATTCCTTGTTTTATTTTCTTAATGACTTATTGAACTATTGACCTAATGACTTATTGACTCAATTCCCATTTCCTCTTAATCTGAAAAAATCAAATAAATCGTGGTTCTAAATAAATCGTGGTTCTACAAATTCACATCCACATCTACATTCATTCCGGGTCTCAATTGTTTTATAATTGAATCATCGGCTTTGGTAAATTCAATGCGCACAGGCACCCTCTGAACAACTTTTACAAAATTTCCTGAGGCATTATCAGGAGGCAATAAAGCAAAACGTGCACCTGTAGCAGGAGAAAACGAAGACAGAGTTGCCTCAAAATCATGACCCGGAAAAGCATCTGCGTGTACAATTACTCTTTGACCTGTTTTCATTTTGTCAAACTGAGTTTCCTTAAAATTTGCCACAACCCATAAATCATCATTCAGCACAATGCTAAACAGTGACTGACCAGCCTGTAAAAACTGGTTTGGTTGCACATTTACTTTGGAAACCAATCCATCTGCTGGAGCAGTAATTATTGCATAAGATAAATTTAATTTAGCTTCGTCCACATCCACCTTGCGTTGTTTAATGACAGAACCTGCAATGCCAATTTGTGAGGCAGTAGCGCCACTCTGTGTAGTAACTGCACTTGTCTGCGATGAAGCCTGGTTTTTTTGTTCCTGTAATATTTTTAATTGTTGTTCTGCTGTTTGTTTTGCAGCTAATGCCTGCTCATATTGTTGTTGAGTTATAGAGTGGTCTTTAATCAGGTTAGCATAACGCTCGTAATCCTGGGTAGCTCTCCATAAATTAATTTTTGCAGCTTCAATTTGCGCGTTTATTGTACCGATAGATGCTTGTGAAGTTGCAATATTTGATCTTGCAGCAGTAGTTGTAGTTCTCGCAGCTCCGAGGTTGCTTTGGGCGGTTGTTAATGCAGCTTCAGCCTGCTCCACTTTCAATCTTAAATCTCTTTGATCTAATACAAGCAGCGTGTCGCCCTTGTGTACCCTTTGATTATCTTTTACCCTCACTTCTGCTACATAACCCGAAACACGTGGTATAACGGGGCTTATGTTAGCTTCCACCTGCGCATCATCTGTTTCTTCGTGGTGCTTACCATGTATGTATTTACTTATTCCAAACCATGCACCTGCAATAATCAGGAAAAATAAAATAATGGGAAATATTTTGTTTCGCTTAGGTTTTTCAACAACTTCTTTTGAAATTGTTTCTCTTGTTTTAGTTGATTGTGGTTCCATAAAAAATTCCTTTATTTATGTTTGTTGTTTTATTTATTTTCGGGGATATCTAATAAGCCTGCTGTCAGCAAAAGCTTGTTATATGCTACTGAAGCATCTGCTTTGGAAAAAGCTGAATCTAATTTTGCCTGTAATTGAGCTACATCTGCGTCTAACAAATCTGTGGCTGTTGCTAAAGCATTATTAAATTTGTTTTTTACAATTTTATAATTTTCCTCTGCCTGAGATATGGCCTTTTGATACACTTCTGTTTTCTTTTGACTGAGCAAATAATTTTGGTAAGCCTGGCTAATTTGTAACTGAACTGCATCGAACAGCATTTCTTCATTAGCAGATAATTGCTTCTCTCTGGCTTTTGCCTGTTCAATCTGTGTATTGCTTTTCCAGAAGGATAGATTGTATTTTACACCTAAACCAATATTTACCGCATTGGTAACAGTTAGTATGTCAGGGATATTTGCTGCGATATAACCGCCGGTAAGTGCAATGGAGGGATACTTTTCTCCTTTTGCTGATTTTACTCCTGTACTTGCTGCTTTTTTACGAAAAGAAAGAGCTGATACATCTTTTCTGTTTTGCAGCCCAAGTTGTACATAATCCTCCATGCTTTTTAATTGAACTGATGCTGGTTGTAAATCATCTCCATTTACTAATAACACATTATTATCAGGTAATCCAAGTATCAGGTTCATATTTATATTAGCAAGTTTCCAGTTATTTTCGGCATCCAAAAGCGATAGTTCTGTATTAGACTCCTGTAATTCTGCTTTCAATAAATCGTTTCTCGCCAGCAAACCATTTTTTTCAAGATTAGAAAAATTTTTTACCCTTTGGCGATTGCTTTCTAAATTTTCTTTAACCAGGTCAACTGCTGCTTTTGATTTGTATAAATTTTCATACGCCTCAATTGTGTTTAATATTACTGCTTCCCGGTCATTTTCTGCATCAAGCCGTGCGGCTTCCTGCAGGTATTTTGATGACTCAATGCCATATTTTATTCTTAGACCAGCATAAATGGGTAAAGAAGCATTAGCTATACCATATAATGCTGAAGAAGGTTTTCCTGCATTTTGACTTCCACTGCCTCCCTCTCCGCCGGAGTTTGTTTTGATCTTAACGTTTACATTAGGATTATTTAAACGAAGGTAAGAACCAGAAAATCCAACATTTGGCAGCCTGCGTTCTGCAGCTTCTTTTAATACTGCTGTCGCTTCTTCAATTTTAGCTTTACTGTTTTTTAAACTCTTACTGTTTTTAATACTTAATTCTATAGCCTCCTTCATTGTAACAGAACGCGTCATCTGGGCAAATAAAGCTGCAGGGTCTGCTGCAAGTGTTGCCGTAAATAGTATCAATGCTAATAAAAAATTACGCTTCATAACTTAATAGTGCTTTAAATAAAACTTTTATATGTTCAGTTAATTTTAGTTTGATCTGCTCATAGAGCTGGTTGTCGGAAACATTTTTCAGATTATTATACTCGCGGTAATAATCAAGGGTTAACATCATCTGTGTTACCACACCTATAAGAGTATTCATTAACAGTAATACATCTATATTGTTTTTAAATGCCCCTTTTTGCTGGCCGTCTGTTATCAGCTTGGTAAATTCTTCAACATTTCTTTTTTTTAAGTCGTGAATAAGGTTAATAATCACAGGATTCTTATTAATTACCTGCTCACATAACATAATTTTAAAAAACTGCTTTTTTTCAACGATTCTGCTAATAAAATCTTCGGCAAGCAATTCTACTTTTTGAAGAGGCATTGTTTTGTTGTCATGCAGCAAACTCTCCACTTTCAATTTTATATTTGTAGTTCGTTGTTCAAACAGAGCTTCCATTAATTTTTCCTTCGACCCGAAATAATAAGAGATCATTGCAATATTAACCCCTGCATCATCTGCAAGATCGCGAACAGAAGTGCCGTCATATCCTCGTGCAGAGAACAATCGTTCTGCAGTCTCTATTATTTGCTTCTGTTTTTCATTATACTCCATAGAAGAAATTGAAAGAGCAAAATTAAATAAACGTTTAATTTAAAACAACATTTGTTTAATTATTTTTTATATTAATATGATGTTAGTTTAAATAGTTCTTTTACTAAAACGGCTGCAATGAGTACAGGCGCTCTTTAGGACTTATATTCTTCAGAAAGTCTGATGGCATAATAAGGGGTAAAGCAGGCAACAGCATACAAAGAACCTTTTTTGCACTAAAAAAGTTTGCACTAATAATTGTACAGGCTAACAAAATATCAGCAGTAATTTTATCTTTTTGTAACAAATTATAATGTGATAAGTTTTCTAATCATTAAAATATCCGCGTTTACCTTTATAAAAATTTTTTAAATGATGAAAGCAGTAATAACAATCGTATTTTTTGTATTAATCTCTATAATCTCACAAAAATTATCGGCTCAAAACCCCGAAAATTGGACAACTAAGCAATTAATTGAGCCCTCAGAATTAGCCCAGGTTCTGCAAGCAGAAAAGGATTTACCGGTAATAATTAGTGTTGGGCCGGGTGCAACAATTCCTCATTCTATCGAAACAGGAACTGTAAAAGATCAGGAAAACCTTGATAAATTTAAAAAGGAGCTAAGTACGGTGCCGAAAGAATACAAAATCGTAATTTATTGCGGTTGTTGCCCTTTTGAACATTGCCCGAATGTACGGCCGGCCATTGCAGTTTTGAAGGATATGAAATTTACAAATTACCAGTTACTGAATCTGCCCCATAATATCAAAGCTGATTGGATAGATAAAGGTTATCCTGTTTCCAAACAATAGTTCAATTAATTTTCTTCTGTTTTAATTATAGTTTTTCTTTCAACTCATTTATAGATTTTGTAAGTGTTACAATTTGGTTTTTCAATTCCGTTACATCTTTGGCTGCTGCTGCCGGAGCATTCATCTCTTCTGCGTCCCGTCCTATAAAAAAGGATGCCAGAGTAGCTGTAACATAGCCGAATATAGTATATCCAAATAATGATAATAAAAAAGCAAGGCCTCTGCCTGCTGTTGTTAAAGGCCAAAAGTCACTGCCTGCCGTAATAATCCTCATAGCTGTCCACCACAAGGCCATGCCATAAGTTTCAAAACCGTGGTTAGGATGCTCAACTGCATACATACCCCCTGCGCCACTAAGAGTTACTGCGACCGTTAATGCAGTCACAAAGCCAAACGCTCTTCTCTTCATAGCAGCACTAAGGCTAATCATACTTCTGTTCAGCGATGAAACAACCTTTATAAGCTGGATGCCTTTTACCAAATGAATAAAGCGTAAAATACTAAATAGCCGAAGTGCAGGAATAAGCAATGATATAGTGCTAAGCCAGTTCTTTTTCAGAAAACTCAATTTCACCGGCGCCAAAGCAAACTTTATTAAAAAATCAATGATAAAAATTATCCAGATTATGAAGCTAAAAAATTCCAGTGATTCTGATAATTCCCACATCACTTCAATAATCAGCAGTATAAGCCAGACAAAACCCAGGAGAATCATAGGACCTTCCAAAATCTTTTGAATAGAAGCAAGAAGCTTTCTTCTCTCGTTTATCATCTGTCTTTTCATTCTTCTGTAATTTTTATTTATAAAATTTAAAGTTATCGTTTCGAACAAAAACATAATGATTTTTAAACACCTTCGGGTAAACTTCTTTCAGTCCTACCGGATTTTTTTATCCGAATATCAAGGGCATCTTTAGGCTTTATTATAAAACTCCTGATAAAAATTTTAAACGTCTTTTTATTTCGTCTTTTTTTTCTATAAATAATTCATCATTTTGCTTCCATAATGAAGGTTAATATTATATTAGCATTTTATAAGACAATTTATTTGTAAAGATGTAGTTGTCAATTTTGAGAAATTTCTTATGCTAATGTCTATTGATTTTTATGAATAGAAGGTGCAGCAAGGATGGCTATAGAAAGACAGATATTAATGACTAATTCAGACCCGTTTTTACTTAATAATACTTAATAACATAAGCAGTAGTTGTGTTTTATTCTTAATTAAATAATTCTATCTATATGACAGCAGACTCCATGCTTGATAATAAGCACATATCATTTGAAAAAATACCTGCAGCTATTTATAATGAATCACAACAACCGTCTGCCGTTGTTGCAAGGGAAATAGCAGATATTATTATCCATATAAATGCTGAGGGAAGAAATGCAGTGTTAGGACTAGCAACAGGATCTACTCCTAAAAAAGTGTATAAAGAGTTGATACGCTTACATAAGG
>JAABUS010003147.1_pt1 | contig 27757 bp, 33 predicted proteins | sample 5560161 | NCBI WGS metagenome assembly JAABUS01 (sample SAMN10711885, study PRJNA513376) | rock metagenome | isolation source: Antarctica rocks | place: Antarctica: Victoria Land, Trio Nunatak nord | collected 2016-01-04
AGGAGCACTCCTCTTTCACCGTCTCTATGCATTCTCTTATACACGTATGGGCCAAAGAGCGCCAGGACTTTCAAAGTCAGAGCAAGGCATGGCAGTCAGCCTCGACGGTTATTGCATTCTCATGTCAGGGATGGTATGAATATTGCCCTTTTTTTATGCTTCTTCAACCTCATGTGCGAGCATGTGTGAATCATAATAAAGAAGGCTATACACAACAGATATCTGAAATGGAGACTGCTCAGATACTCTTTCAACTTGCATGTGTTCTTTATAAGATGAGAGATGACAAGTCACTTGATTTGCTGATCTCACAGACTCGTTCGAGACTGCAAGATACAACTAAGGAGAACATTATAATACAAATCGATATCTTCACTGGACGAGTATTAGAACAACAAGGGGATTACGGAACGGCTGTCCAGATTTATAAAGCTGTGACCAAGCGTCAAACCCTAGCACTGACCGACGATCATCCTGACCGGCTTGCCTCGCAGCGCGCCCTCGCCGGCGCTTACGAAGCAAACGGACAGGTCGAAGAGGCCGTTCAACTGCTTAAGCATGTCGTTCAAGTTGAAGAAAAGCTGGCCGACGATCATCCTGACCGGCTTGCCTCGCAGCGCGCCCTCGCCGGCGTTTACGAAGCAAACGGACAGGTCGAAGAGGCCGTTCAACTGCTTGAGCATGTCGTTCAAGTTGAAGAAAAGCTGGCCGACGATCATCCTGACCGGCTTGCCTCGCAGCACGCTCTCGCTCTGGCTTACGAAGCAAACGGACAGATCGAAGAGGCCGTTCAACTGCTTGAGCATGTCGTTCAAGTTCAAGAAAAGCTGGCTGACGATCATCCTTCACGACTTGCCTCGCAGCACGCTCTCGCCGATGCTTATCGAGCAAATGGACAGGTCGAAGAGGCCGTTCATATGCTTGAGCATGTCGTTCAAGTTAAAGAAAAGCTGGCTGACGATCATCCTTCACGACTTGCCTCGCAGCATGCCCTCGCTCTGGCTTATCAAGCAAATGGACAGATCGAAGAGGCCGTTCAACTGCTTGAGCATGTCGTTCAAGTTAAAGAAAAGCTGACCGACGATCATTCTGATCGGCTTGCCTCGCAGCACGCTCTCGCTCTGGCTTATCTAGCAAACGAACAGGTCGGAGAGGCCGTTCAACTGCTTGAGCATGTCGTTCAAGTTGAAGAAAAGCTGGCTGACAATCATCCTTCACGACTTGCCTCGCAACACGCTCTCGCCGATGCTTATCGAGCAAACGAACAGATCGAAGAGGCCGTTCAATTGCTTGAGCATGTCGTTCAAGTTCAAGAAAAGCTGGCTGACAATCATTCTTCACGGCTTGCCTCGCAGCATGCCCTCGCTCTGGCTTATCAAGCAAATGGACAGATCGAAGAGGCCGTTCAACTGCTTGAGCATGTCGTTCAAGTTAAAGAAAAGCTGGCTGACAATCATCCTTCACGGCTTGCCTCGCAGCACGTTCTCGCCGGCGCTTATCAAGCAAACGGACAGGTCGAAGAGGCCGTTCAACTGCTTGAGCATGTCGTTCAAGTTGAAGAAAAGCTAGCCGACGATCATCCTTCACGACTTGCCTCGCAACACGCCCTCGCCATGGCTTATCAAGCAAACGGACAGATTGAAGAGGCCGTTCAACTGCTTAAACATGTCGTTCAAGTTGAAGAAAAGCTGGCTGACAATCATCCTTCACGACTTGCCTCGCAGCATGCCCTCGCTCTGGCTTATCTAGCAAACGGACAGGTCGAAGAGGCCGCTCAACTGCTTGAGCATGTCATTCAAGTTCGAGAAAAGCTGATCGACAATAATACTTAGATTATTGAATAATAATACTTTTCCACAAAGCTTTCCGCATACTTTACACAGCGACAGAGCACTTCAGAGCTACATTTATTTAGATATCGCAAATAATTAGCGAAGCCGGTAGCAGCTTAATCTTATCACTTAGAAAATTGCAAAGGCGTAAAAGAGGGTCTCGCCTAGAGAAAAGAATGTTTATTATAGCAATTAACTGCTTTGCTTTGTCCGCATCAGTCTGCTCTTGTTGCGTTTTCGCTGTACTTGTTCTCTCGCTTCAGATTCCCGCACCAGTCTCTGCGCGTTTCCCATCTCGCTTTCAGGCAGCCAAGTGCTCTTCCAACGCACCTGGTATTCATCGCCCCCTTTTTTGCGCCTTTTCCCAACGAGCCTCACGATCTCCCACTCATCGTCCTCCTCATCCCATGCTGAGCCTTCCTGGCCCAGAGGCTGCGGAGGGAGCGGTGGAGTGATGGCGCGGGGAGGGCTTGCGGGCGCTGCTGCTCGGTGATCATCTTCGCCGACGACCGGCGGTCGCCCACCTGGATGCTGGGGTAGAGCGGTACTTGGAGAGGTCGGGCGATCGATGGGTTCGGTGGTAGGTTCGATAGCATGAGTACTCAAGCAACCGTGCATCTCCGCCTGTTCCTTGGGGGAAAAGCTTTGGAGGACTGCAGGGCCAATCTTAGACTACACGCTCGTGGCCCTGGTAGAACCGCCAGTTTCACCAGGCTTTTCGTCGTCATCTCCAACTATAAGAGGATTCTTTGAAGCATGTCAGAGAGAAGGCCCCGAAGCTGGTCACAAAGGTAGACGGCTCACCTTGACTGTCGCCAGTCTCACTGGATCGACTTGAGCTTATTGTATTCTCGCGCTGCTGCAGGTCTCGCAGAGATGGCGGCCGTCTGAAGACAGGCTTGGGCAGCGAGCGGATCCGTGCGAGAAACTGGTCATAATCGGTACCATCTATGTCGTCGGTAGGATCTTTCGGGGATCATTAGACGCGGTATACAGCGACTAGGGCCTGCGACTGACCTGTACGTCGAACATTGTCCGACCTGGATACACCTTCGGCCCCCTCGTTCAAACCTGCATTATTTGCTGTGCGCTTGGGGAATCTCGAATGCCTATAGCGCACGCGGCCATCGGATCCCCATCTCGTTGATCCTCATCTCTATTGTGTCCGTTACCTATATCTGCCTTCTCTCTTTCTTCATCAGAGTGACCAGCTCTCATATCTTTATAGGCTCCGTCACTTGACTCTATCCATGCGTTGGATATTGACGACGGGACGGAACCAAAGGAGGAGGAGGAGGATCGATGATAGAGCTTTGTATATTTTCGTGAAGGGCGCAGCGTCTATATCGGCGCTATCTGTTAGCATTGAAATCATCGGGAAGAGGTTTCAAGGATCGTACCTAGCGTCTGAACCTGGCACAGAAGTTGTTGGGGTATTAAGGGAACCGTGCTGCACGCTCTGCTTCACAGATATCGAGCCGTTGCTGCTCCGGTGGCTATTGCTGCAGCTGTCGGTCTCCCCACGCTCGTTTTCATTTCGTTCCGCTCCGGGAGCGGGAGCGTTGTTACAGGCCTTTGGGATAGGATGTTCAACGGCGCCGTCAGCCCTTCTATGGCTATGGTTGAAGATTGATACCGCATATGGTGACTCCTGTGCTTCTCCAGCATGACCCAGTAGTTTCCCGAGGGATGGTAAGGCGTCGTCCTTCTCCTCGTCACCGGCCGTGAGAAGGGGCCCAATCGATGGGGAATCTGGAAGTCGTCATTGAACGCCCATCGATATTGAGGACGGTAAATATTACCTCGAGCTTTTTCCGGGCCTCCAAAATTCAGTGCTGGCTCGCTAAACAGATCGCGAGTCCCCTAGCAGAGAGGTAGTCAGATCGAAGTCTAAGAGTCGAGCGCTGGGGCTGATATTTGGTGCAGGGGCCACAGGATTGTCGTGCTTCTTGCTGGCCGTGAAAGCACCACGGTTCCACGTTGCAGCACGGCCTTTACTGGGTCGGCCTGCTGAAGACGAAGGCTGATAGTAGCGAACAGAGTCCATGCTGACAGGGGCCATTGCAGACATGGATGGCAAACCGAAGAGTGTGTCGGCTGGGCTTTTCGTCAAGTGATTCGAAAAGAAGTCTGAGGTTCATCGATCCGGGAAAAGGGCGGTCATATGTACCCACAGACTGGCGGGCCATCCACTGCGACCCTGCCCGCACACAAATCCCGCTACTTCTCCTCCACACCTCAGAGACCACCGATCGCCAATCTCCGCGTATTCGTCGTGTTTCAGGGGCCAAGCCTCGGCGCATCAAGCAGCCACTCGAGCCTCGTATCCGTTCATCCCATGCAGCCCATGCAGCTGGATCACCGCTGCGCCCCTCGCAGACCTCCATATCGTACAGGAGACTTTAGATCCGAGGCCGCCATGGCGAGTTGCAGTCCCGCGTCCTTCACGATGCTCAGCGAAGAACGAGATCCGCGTCTCGAGGCGGAACCGCATATCCCTCAACGGCAGGCTTCTAAAACCACTAATCATCCTCTGACCTCCTCTTGACCTTGGTGCCTCCATCGAGCTCCACCGCAGGAGCTAGCTGTATCTTCGCGATCGCTCGCCTCGCAAAACACTTGACATCGCCCTCACAGCCCTGGATCTCGCTCTTCCGAGGTTCGTCGCTGGTGCTCCACCAATCGTTCGAGGCTCAGCGTCGGCGCAGCTAGAACAATTGGGGCCATGCAGCGAAGTCGGAAGCCCACGCCGAAGTGGTCAGCTTTCAAATACATAGACCAAAGCCCACCTAGCCCGTCCAGCTGAGTGACCATGCAGCGAAGTCGGAAGCCCACGTCAAAGTGGTCAGCTTTCACCTACATAGACCCAAAGCCCACCTAGCTCGCTCAGCTGGGTGACCATGCAGCGAAGTCGAAAGCTCACGTCGAAGTGACCTGCTTTCACAGTTTTGAGTCGTCGAAGTGACCACTTGTTCATATAGACAGTTCACGCGCTCGTATGGGCATTCTATCGGTGTGACTGCACAACGGAAAGATATAAAGCATCGATTTTGGCTAAAAATTATGTAATTTACATTCTTTAGCATACACACAGCGCTACAGTGCTACTATTTAGGTAGATAGTATTGTGTTTCATAGTCTTAGGCTGCATAAGCACGTAAAAACTTGAAGAAATTAAAAAAAAACTAATTTGCGAAATGGGAAATGGTCGTACTTTTGGGGATTTTGTATGCGCATTTTATCGGTGTGACTGCTCAATGAGAAGATATAAAGAATGATTGTGGCTAAATTATATGTAATTTAGCATACACACAGCGCCTAGATAGTGCCATAGCCATAGGCTGCATGCACTTAATGAAGAAATAAAATAAAACAAAATATTTTGAATATTTTACTACAATCCCATCACATCTCTGACTTTTTTCATAGTTTGATTCGCTTTGCTACGCGCACTGTCAGCACCTTTTACAGCTATATCTTCAAGCGTTGAGGAACCATCAGTCATTAACTGGTTGTATCGCGTTCTTACGTCGGCCAGGCCGTCGGAAATTGCATCTGCAACCTTGTCTTTGAAATCCCGCATGCTGAGCACCCTATGTTCTTCAGCAAGCTCTTCGAAAGTCCGCCGCCCGCGATCGAAGTGTTTCATAAGTGCTAGAAGATTCGATACCCCTGGCCGTCCGACTGGATCGTATGATACTCCGGTCGTTGAATCGGTTAGGGCAAGCCGGACCTTTTCACCAATTGCGGTGGGGCTGTCGTTCACGAGAATTCGAGACCGAGGATCTTCATGGGATTTGGACATCTTCAATTTTGGTTCTTGAAGCGACATCACACGTTTCGCGGATGCTTGGAGCTGATTAGCAAATGGGCAACAAGAGGTAACGCGTAGGGCGTACACAGCATCGTAGTCGGTTGTTTCAAAACTTGTTGACCGTAGGCTGCATTGAACCCATTGGCGCACTCTCTTGCAAACTCCAGATGCTGCACCTGATCCTCTCCAACCGGGACATGCGTAGCACTAGAACAATTAGTTATAGAGCCGATATATGAATAGTTTTGATAAGTACCCGTAGAGCAAAATATCGGCCGCTTGTAGCACAGGGTAGGAAAACAATCCAAGCTTTAGCTTTGCTCTAGTATCCGAATCTCCAACTGCCGAATCAGCAGGGAGTGCTAGCTTGCTCTGCCCACCGTCAATTTGTTTTCAACGACAGACGGGTAGTGAGCCAAGGTTCTGACAACGGACCTTCCATTGTGTCATCCTCGAAAGATATCCCACTGAAGCCGTGCAACTGAGAATCCACATCAATTCGGTGTGCGCCGCAACCTGCCGCCTTTAACAGTCGTTCTTCCTCAACAATGAATAACTCGTAGCATCGTCATACATCAGATTGGTAGAAAATGGTCGATCGCTCGGGGTTCAGGCCCACAGCCAGTAATGTGGCCAGTGTCTCTCTTTTCCGCTTCCGCAGCCGTTCTGCATCTTGATACACGGTTATTGCGTGTAGATCAACAATTGAAAATATCAACTGGGTTGTTGGTGTGGCTTCATTTTGCAATGTGACCCATTGTTGGAGTGCACCTAGATAGTTTCCCAGGTGAGGGACGCCGGTAGGTTGTATGCCTGAGAATATTACATCTTGTGAGGAAGGCCGGGTTTGGTTGAAGGATCCACTGTGACGAATGGCCGACCACGATGTTTTCTTTGAAGTCAGACAATGGGCAAGTTGGCGCTTTGGATGCTTGTTCAGCGTAGACAGCATTGCCTATTCACTAGACAAGAAGGAAACAAAAGGTTGAGATGCAGTCAAAATATGATACAACTTGATACAGCTTGTTACACTAAGGTATCTTATGTACTCTAGAATACCTTAGGTCTAAACCTTATTGAGCCTTGACTTGCTACGAGTAAACTGGTAATTTAGTACTTTCGCAGTATGACAGCAGGGACTGGGTATTAAGGTACCTATTGATTAGGAGATTTTCATAGCTGGCCTATTGCGTCCCATGAATAGGTGAGCCTGTTGTTTGTGGTATGCTCAGCCCTCGATGTTCCACTTTATGGTTTATGGGTACGTAGTGCGGCACCTCTGAACTCACGGAGTGACTACTATATGCGTGTACTACTCATTGCCGTATCATCATCCTCGCTTTGCGGCATCATTTGGGTTACTCAGGATTTTGCGGTAGGCATATCTATTGTGAGATTACCAGAACGATGCTCTGGAGTATCTTACACGTATGGGCAGCTACAGGACTTTATACCTATTTCGCGGGAGAATATAGGAATTGCATCGCCTTAATGGATTTCAGCCTAACCACCTCGACCCTTCGTTCGCCTTCGTACGAATGGTATGTTCGACCCGCCGGGTATCATCGACCAAACTAAGCCCTGACGCCAGCATCCCACAAGCTCAACCGAAAAGACAAGGCTGCAAGTGTGCAGCGTAGAAAACATAGTTGTGCACTGCGTACCTCTAGACCTTGCTCATTGGAGCATCCGACGTATGGCGAAAACCTTCACTGTTCATCATTTCGTAAACCCTTTCTGCAGTCTCCAAATTTTTCCGTCTACCGAAGTGTGCCCATTTTGGCTCCAAGCCATGCTTCAAGTTCTCCAGACTAACATCCATCGTCTTCCCAACACCTAAGATTATTATCAGTATGACGTCAGCTCCAGCTTCCGCAACGAAAACGTCCGCACTGACCTAAGCTTTCGTGTTCCCACACATTGGCCTTCATACCCACTCCGTAGTACGCATGTTTCCTTAGGAAGGCTAACCATATCTCTACTGTCTCAAGATGTCCATCTTTAATCTGAATAAGTCGTCTTAATGTGATCCTCTCAAAATTCTCTTGGCTCTTCTTGTGTACGAAATTGCCCCGAGGCACGGTCCATCGCTCAGTAATGCGAGGCAAAGGTATAGGTCCTGCAGCTGGGAGCTTCAAATAATATGCAGCGCGGAGCGCAAAGTCGGCGAAGAATTCAACGTTGCGGACACTGTAGGAGCGTAATTGTAAGTCACACGACGGCAATCCGTACTTCGCCATTCGTTTGAGAGGTTTTAAGTAGATGGCTTGAACACTTCGAGGTAGTCGTATATTTACACTTTCTTCCTCAGCTTCATCTATAGGCACTCTTTGCTTCAGATTAGAAAAGGCTTAGCAGAGTATTTATTTGCGGAGCCCTACTCTGTTGATTCCTGTATGTCCATCTTGACTGGCATTGGTAACCCGGGTCTGTAGTAAAACAATATAAGCATATAATGCTTGCTATGAGCATGGAAGGAAACGGACAATGATGAAGTCGCCGGTTGAGCATCTTCTTCACGTCGAGCGGATGTCGTCGCAAATCCGAGGCGCTGCCACGTTCCTGAGCAAGGAGTCCGGAAACCGGCCCTCTCGATTGTGGTTTTCGAATATCTTATTTCGCCCAAAGAGATTCGAATATACAAAGGAAGTGCCATGATAGTGCTGTCTGTGGGAGTCCGAATTATTTTCCAGTGTTATATTGGTAGCATACATTCGCCAATAAATACTGTAGTACATACTTAAGGTATGTTTTCGTTTATTACCCGCCGCTAATTTTCAGTATCATAAAATAACCACAGAACCTGAGGGTGGCCACTTTAATGTTGTACAGAATCTGCAAGTCACCGTCGTTCGGCAAATGACCGGAAATTCGAGTTTCTATGGTAGATTTGATCAATATTTTGAAATGGAAGACGTAGTATCTCAACAAGCAGCAGAAGCTTGTCATTATCTGCACAGCCAGATACCAATTGAATTACAAAGGCCTGCTGTTGGGATCATATGCGGATCTGGCCTACACGGTCTGGCAGATGTGGTTATATCTCAGCCACGACATGCTCTACATTATAGAGATATTCCACACTTCCCTCTAAGCACAGGTAACCTAGACTCGTCCTCGGCGGGCAATCTCAAAGATGATAACATGCAGCAGTGCAGGGTCATGCGGGACAGCTTCTATTTGGGTTTCTCGAAGCCGATAAAAGATCGGTAGTTCTGATGGTTGGGAGGACCCAGTCAGTGTCAGTCTTGCTTTCTGTTGAAGTGTCGCTCATGTTCCCCCTGTTGTAGCTATTACGAAGGACACACGATACAGACTATTACGTTCCCCATTCGAGTTCTCAAGTTGCTTGGTGTAGATACCATTATAAGTACTGCAGTCTTACTTAGTCTTGGTCTTACACCGTTTTGGAAGTTAACTACTTATTGTCTTAGTTACCAATGCTGCAGGAGGCTTAAATCCCGAATACGCGGTGGGAGACGTGGTCATATTGAACGACGTAAACCACTCTTGTGCATTGCGAAACTTCCGCTCACCTGCCCATAGCATGTTAACTTTGCTGGTCTTGCCGGGGTTCATCCCCTACGCGGACCCAATGCCGACGGATTTGGGATTCGGTTCCCTGCATTATCTGATGCCTACGATCTGGACCTTCGACGTCGGGCACATCAATTATGGAACAATATGAATCCTGGCCTAGGGTCTAGGCGATTGCACGAAGGGGTATATGCGTTCGTTGGAGGTCCTAGGTGATTTCCCATTTGGTTGAGATTGGTATTGGTCATAGCTAACAACGTACAGCTACGAGACGAGAGCCGAGTGCCGCATGCTCAGCAGTTTAGGTGCAGACCTGGTTGGAATGTCGACTGTTCCGGAAATTATAGTGGCACGACATTGCAATATGCGGGTCCTGGCTTTGAGCCTTGTAACTAACAATGCAGTACTCGAGGCGGGTCCGAGGGGAGACGATGCTCAGATCAAAGGTTCGAGCAGAGAGGAGTTATCCAGGGCCATAGAAAAGGGCAAAGCATATCATGAAGAAGTCTTGAATGCCGGGCAGGAAGCCGCCGCAGATGTGCAGGTATGTGCCAAATACACGCTGGTAGGGTCCATTTGCTGAGATCGGAGTCTCTAGCAACTGGTCCAGCTGATTGTCCAAAATTTGATGAGCGCCAATCCTGCATAATGCGGTGATCATTGAAGGCACACTCTAAGAAGCTGAGATCGAAAGATTCGAAGGCCATCGGAAATATCCAATGTACTAAGCGAATCGCGCCCATTATGCATGCTCGGTGATTGTATTATGATATGTCCTAGATGAGAATTTGAGCCGTTGACGGAAATACTATCGCTTGCGGTTCTGGCTTGATCTTTTGGCCCCGAGGTTTTTGTAATAAGCCTTCTTACCGCTCGTCTTGGATATCTGGATATCATTGTATTTGCTCTTGAACCGACCCGTAGAGTCCTCGACAGTCAAGACTTCGTCGACCAATGTCTTCTTGCGGTCCCGGTTGAGAAGCCTAGAGCTAAAGAATTCCGTGGGACCTTCGATGAGAGTGCCAACTTGGGAGAATTCCGGTGCTTTGGCCTTAGCGTTCTCTTTTTTGTAGTGCCTCTTAGGATCAAGCACAGATCGCATCTTGAGAAGCTGGAGATCCCTTCTTATATGGGCTGTGAGGTTCGTGCGTGGTAGATTAAACCATTCGGAACCTGCAGTGGCTTGTTTTTCCTATAACACGATCCATTAGCTCTGACTACGAATTATTGTGAACATGAGAAAATGTCGATCGAGAGAAGCCTCAGAGTAACTATGTACTAAGATCTCACAGGGATGCAGAGCGATTACCCAAGACGGGACCGGAAATTCTGCTTCAAGCAGATTGGGATGTTTTCCTCACAGACTGTTGGTACTCGGTAAAGGGTTTGGGCTAAATACCTTGGCAATTTTGTCCTTCACCTCGATGGGGTCTTCCACACGCCTGCTTTGTTCCGAAAGCCTTCTATCATTGCTACTTAGAAGTCGAGTTGCGTCTGCACGAGCGACGCCACGGTTGGAGGCCACATAAGGCTTCGCCATAGTCCCTGTGTTGAGCGTAGGTAACCTAGCAAGACGTCAACATCTAACGGGGCACGATGGGCGCTGGAGGTCGCACTTGTAGGGCGTGTGCGGCGTAAAATTCTCTGAAAATACCTCTGGCAGGTGTGAATCAGGATTGCGACCTTGTAAACGCAGCTCTGCCCTCTTGAGAAGCTTCTTCATTTGATCGTCTGTGAGGCCATCTTGCTCATAGGCGTAACCCAGGCCATTCTGAAGATCGGTCTTCTCCATCTCCATCTCCATCATGGGAATTGCTTGGTTGATCTGGTAAGGATGAATAGTATGGCTCTAAGGTTCTCCCAGGAAAAAGTTCAAATGCTACCTACGGCTACTGTGTACTCGTAGGTCGCCTAGTAAAATAAGGTACAGGGGGTCTTCCTAGCGTGGGGAACTGCCTTTTGTGCACCTCTGAAGCGACAAATCAAAGACGCCGCACAAGGTACTAAGTACCAATTGTCACTGCCCAACAGTCAACGTGAATGCGCCTTGTTTTCGCCTTAGAAGACTCTGCTCACTGAAGAACTGGTTCAATCCTTCGTTGACAAGCTTTACAGAGGCCTGCATTATCCCTAGGTACCTACATGGTTGATCCTTTCGACAGTATTAGCTGTCAAGTCCTCTAAATCTCAACTTTTGAAGCATCCAATGAACAGTGATACCTTAGAATTCCCAGCCTCAAAACCAAAGAGTGGCATCCCCTTGATAAATACCCGCGTTATCACCTTTTGCTTCCCCAAACCCTAAATACCCGCGTACACGCGATCTCCACCGGGTTGCCTCGATTGCCTCGATTGACCTCGTATAAAGATGGGCCGGAGCGATCAATTCCAGTGAACCCGCCTTCACCGTCTTATTTTCTTTGACCTGCGGCGACACTTCCAACCGACGAAATCGCTGCATTCCCACCTCCATTGTGCCTGCGCAATACTCCGTACAGCGCCGAACCAAACGGGACCATGGAACAAAACCAATCGGGCTCCGGGCAGCAACAGCAACGTCAGCCACCACCGGTATATGACCCTAACAATGGTGGACACTACGGTATGCTGCCTTCCCTGTTTGCTTCAATGTCTGAGAGCAAAGACTGCCACCAAGGTCCTCCAAAACGTTGCTTGGAAACGCAAATGGTTTGCTATTATGAAACTGGCTGATCGATCCTTCTTGAGACAGGCGCAAGTGCAGCAGTATGTACACAGCTCATTTATCGATCTCTTGAAGCTATGTACAGCAGTCAATGGCATTGCTGACGCCCGCAGCTATCAGCGCAAGGGTATGCGCCAATAGCGGATTTATATCAAGGGGCGTGGGCCAATGTACGCAAGACAGCCTCGGACATCATACCCGTCCGTGATATTGAGAACTGATGAGAAGCAGGTCAATCAAGGTCTACATGGCGCCTACCGCGATATTCTATCGACCTACTGGCAACAGACGATCAGCGCGCTCGAGACCGAGACTCACGATTACAAGATTCACCAACTACCTCTTGCGAGAATAAAAAAGGTTATGAAAGCCGATCCGGAAGTGAAGATGATATCTGCCGAGGCGCCCATACTGTTTGCCAAAGGCTGCGACATCTTCATTACGGAACTCACGATGCGTGCGTGGATTCATGCCGAGGAGAACAAACGACGGACACTGCAACGATCAGATATAGCTTCAGCACTGGCTAAGTCGGATATGTTTGATTTTCTAATTGACATTGTCCCTCGAGAAGAGGCTGCGAGCCACGCCAAACGAAATCCAGCGCAAGGCGGAACCAGCACAGTTGGAGGCCCGGCAACGTCAGCCCAACCTAGTGGCCAACTTCTGCCTCCGCAAACCAACGTACAGCAGCAGCCACAGCCTGGCCATCCCCAGCAACAACAACAACACCATATGGGACCGCCCGATTACTCCTCCCTTGGAAACAACCCAATACCACAGGAACAGGAATATCGACCACAGCCGGGAGGGATTTACGCTCCTCAGGTGCCACCAGATCAGACGACTGGGTACGTGCAGCCGCCGCAGCAGATGTTCGAGGGGATGTATGGCTATCCGCAAATGCCACCTCAACAGGTTTGTTACATTTCGCATGTCGCCTTGTTTTCTGGCCACTTCCTTGCGACAATTTTCTTGCGGGTATAGGCTTACGGTGATATTGCAGATGTACCAAGTCAACCAAAGAGGACCCGATCCGTCAGGTGGCCAAGATCCCAGTCATCACTACCAAAGACATGACGGCGGAGAGGGGGATGCAGATGCTGAGGGCGATCGGGATTATGAAGTCGGCTGAGTGCCCGTGCCCGAGGTCTTGGTCACGGGATCTCACACATCTCTTCTGTCAATATCTTCTGTTACCTCAATAACTTGAGCTTCTGCGAGGACTGAGAAAATCTAGTTGGACAGTCTTGAGCGGATCGCATATTATTTTGTCACGTTAGCCACCGTAGATGTTAAAAGCGTATTTTCAAGGGCCAGAGCTCCCTGAATTGGTCAATCTTCTCTCTCAGCGGCTGATTGCATTGCGCTATTCGCTGGCAGTGAAATGATCAATGCTTTGGAGGCTCGGTTGTCGCTTGGTCCCGTTGAGAAGAGTATTCGGTCCAAGCCTACGACAACACTCTAGTGTACAAAGGCATACGTGCCATGAGCAACATCTGGATCTGTAGATCAAACACTATTCTGGCTGGGCCTGACTAGTCTCTTCGCCCCACACTGACAGGAGGCTCCTTCAAGCGGTAAGCTTTTAAGTCTTGCTCGCTTCTAGGGTGTGCGATCGAATGCTACTGTTTTGGGGACGTCGCCAAGTGCTTGGAGCATGATGCTGCATAAGAGAGACTCCTTCATATCTCCGCTTAAGACTTCATGCCAAATCTTGAAGATAATGCGGTAAATTTGTCTGCTTTCGTCGGACTTTGTACATTATGGGTCAGCCTGTGCCATGGTCAGTCAAGATTAGCAACATATTTCCATCGACCGAAAACCCGGAAAGACGGAAAAACGTACTTCTCAAGCATTGCCGGTCCATTAAGAGCATCCACCCTGCCGTACTTTTTGTTCCTCGTCGACACATCATAAAATTCATCCGAATTTTCGGCTTGCATCAGCATTACTGTCTGCTGTAGTTCATCCAGATTCTCTCGTAGTATTGGATTTCCCAACGTATCCACGAATTCAGTAAGGTATTGCACATCCTTGGCAAGAGCCATAACTCCATTGGGATTTATCCGTTTTACTTCTGTAGATAGAGGCAGTGACTGCAAAACAGTCGTTAGAAATTTCGGCTGTCAAGACGATATGAAATAGCTCACAAGTATCATTGTGGCGGCATGACTTAGTGCATCGAAATATATAAGCTCCTTTATCTCCGTTGGTAAACCCAAGAGCACCGAGTTCATAATATTTGACAGGTACCGAGTTAGCGTCTGCATATAGTTGCTAGGTTCTCTTTCGGGAGCCAGTGCCATCCTGTTCGAATGCAATTAGTATTGCAAAGTAGATTACATAGCTGCATACAAGATGTGACGATCGACTGTGTGTTATACCGAACTTACCAGTCATACTCAGCTGTCTCTATCAGGTCATCAATCTTGGAGTTAACGAGCTCAAATATACGCTTTTCAGCGGTCTTCTTGTTGCTGCGAAATTCCTCTGTGGCATTAAGGGTTATGCTTCCACCTGCGGAGGCGGCAGATCTGGCTGCTACGAGTAATAATTCGAGCTCTTGGCACGCAATTTCGAAATGTTCTAAGTTAATAAGAATTTGCACAATCTGGCCAAGGTACTGTGAACTCAAGCGTTCGACTAGAAAGCGACAGACTTTCTCGGACAGTAGTTCATCCAATGACTAGGGCCCATGTTAGCACAGTCTTCCATCTCTGCGAATTATCTGTACAAAATACCTACAGTCTTTAGTGTCTCGTCTATTACTCTCGGATGTTGGAAATGATCGTCGGAGAAGAAGTAGAATTGATTTAAGAAATTCCGTATGTCAATGCAGCAAAGTGGGTACATCTGAGAGAATGGGAGTACACATGGGAACCTATTCTGGGTCAGCCATGACTTTGATTCAGACATTGTTCGAATGATGGTACCTTAGTTCCTCGCGAGCCTTGTCGGGTGTATACCAACTAACGTTTACTACTTTATCGTACTCATCCAGTTTATTGATAGGCATTGGCATGTAGTCATCGGTTGATACAATCTAGAAAAAACGGTCAGAAGAGTGGGGACACCTCGAAGCAAGTGACTTGCCTCTTGGAAATCGTCACTGAACCTTCTCTTTAATAGCTCGGCATATTTTTCGAACAAGGTCAGGAGGAACGCGTCAAGTGCGCCAATGGGGTAATTCCATGACTATTATCCGTTAATTAGGATTGGCGACCGGTCGCAGGGGCGGGATGAGTACTCACATCCATGGTTTGAATGAATAGCGCGATCACAGTTTTGATCTTCAGTAGCACTTCGGCATTGGCGACCTCATGCAGTGCCTTCGAGATCAGCGTGATGGCCGTTTGGCACATGGAGTCCCAAAGCTCGTCGACCTTACAAAAATCAGTTTCGCTCTCTCGTCGACGGTACAGTACAATACCTACGTCTGCTCTAGACCGGAGTCCTGGAGCTTTCCTTATTGTTGCCTTTTCGACGATAGCAAAACCAGCAATCCCTTCTAGTAGCTCACTGAGACTTGCTCCTTCTGGGTCGATTAGAGTTATGGTATGTGGCATTAATAGTTCTTTTTGCTGCCTTCTAGTGGCGGCATACTCAGCTCGAAATCTGTCAGCCTGGCCAAGAGCTTCATGTATATGGAGACATTCAAACAACGGAGTGAAGTCCACCTGCACGTCTTCATTGTTTAGAATGTCAAACTCCTCGTTCTCATCAGACACTAATTCAATTGCAGAATTTAACTTGAAGGTGATTAAAGAAGTTAATCTCTCCGCCCGCTCTTTCTGCCTGGTCCGTCTCTGCTCTGTGTTGTAGAACGCCACTTCGCCCAAAAACTGCGAAGTCTCCCTGATTCGAAAGAGCCATGTATTCAAATCTGTCATGACGGCCTCAGTCATAAGCTTCTTAGTTGCGGGTACGGACTTTTGAATCATCTCTGCTATTTTGTATTGCGTAACTTCTTTCAGATGCACATTCTGCAACTCATCGAGAGCTCGTAAAGCAGAGTAGTGGCTCTTCTCCCCCAAAAGATCATGGACTTGATTAGCTAAGCGAAGAACCTCTAAGCAATCCTGCAAAGCCTGAGTGGCTTCGTCGATGTTTTGCCGTACTTCGCGCGACTCAACCAGGGCCTTCTTCTGTTCTGCCAGCTTCTCAGTGCTGGATTGTATGGACTGGTTGAGCTCGAGGATCTCGGCAGTCAATTTGACGGTGCCCTCTCGCACATGGAGAAGCTGGTTGACCGAGGTGACAAAGCCTTGGTGGTTGGTATTGCATATACCTTCGATTTCTGCTTCACGATCATTGTAATATTGTGTATAATGCTGTAGAAGCTGATGCCCTTCGCCGCCGTTGTTGGCATCTTGGATTGCAGGGATGAGCTGATTGAAGTATTCGTTGTCAGATGGCGACAGCACAGTCTAGGGAAAGGCAAGAGTCAGCAGCGATGCGAATGTTGGGAAATCCAATCTATACCTGTTGCACAGCATAGGCAAGCTCGGTCCGAGTATCCGAGAGCGCAGGCATACCGCGAAGGTTCTACGCTTTTAATGTTTCGACTCTCGAGGCACATAAAAGCATAGAGACCACAATTAACGTAACCGATTGACGGGAGGTACGAGAGTACCTTGAACAGGGAAACGCTCTCGCTACTGTACCCGCCAGGGCCGCGCGACTGTTTGGCTGTCACGTGGCTGTTAAGGTAATCACTGTACCCGCTTGCGGATACTTGTTTCTCGCTTTGGAAATCTCCAAACCTCCATCGTTCCCCCTTCAATATCAGTTTAGTCGCTAAGTCCATACTCGTAGCCGCCCAGCGATGCACCACGCTACTGTTATTATAATAGTGAGCGCTGCTACTGACTAAGGTAAGGTAGGCTCCATCTACCTCCGTATACTACTTGTGGCTAGGTAGGTTGTGTACAACCTTGAACTCCTCAACTCCCCAATCGTTTCTACCTGCGGTATACATCCAGCATCCAGCTATTCATTCTTTGGTAGTGCATACAAAGCGCTTGCTACAAATTCTTATCACTCCCATAAAGTGCACTTGAACCCCCACTGGAGTTAAGAGCCAACTGTAAGACATCTATCCTGCCAGCTCACGAGCAGTATGGCAACAACAAGTAGACACTTGACTTTTCGTCGTATGTACCGTAGCCAATCTCCTTGGCAACTTTCCTACAGAGCTCTGTCTATGTTCTGCATGCTTCCCTCCATACTCCCGTACTCAGAGTCTCATGATCAGGCCTCCTCCACTGGACACCATCTAAAATCTAAAATCGGTTTCGTGCTGTCTGCCCTACTTTGTCTGTTTCCGATGTCCGCTCTGGTAGGGCTTAAGGTACCTTAATGACGTTGTCCATCACCAATCTGGCAGCACACTTTCTCAAAATGGAAGAGTCTGGTACCTTAGGAGTAGAGCTCTAGCTTCGTTTTGGTAAGACTAAATACTTTACCTTACCATATCCTTTCTTACAACACCTCCCCTTCTCCAATTATCCTCAGTGTCTCCAATATATCGTGTGTCGTGATCTGCTTGACTTTGTCCACTTTGTGGGTCTCGATAAGAACTTATCTCAAGTACGTTCACGTGCCTCGTTGTCAATTATCATTTGCACTAGGTATCTCCCAAATTCCCATCCTAATCTTCTGGTTAACCTAAATTCCTTTCCCACTATTGGATCCCGCAAAGTACCTGCAGCTATGGACAACCAGCACCAAGGCTTCTCTGATAGTCCCAATTCATCTGAAGGAGTGGAATCTCACCATGGCACGCCTGCAACCAAGCTCTCCGCTTTCTCTCCCGACGACGTTCAGATAGAGCAGAATTCCGATTCGTGTGATACTAGCAGAAAGTTTGTACCTCCAGTATTCACCCTTCGTCCTGTTCCTGTTAGATCTAGCCCAACAGCCAAAGTGCAAACCTCTACTGTGTTTGGCAACCCAGATCCATTCACCACTGCTTCAACTACGAAGTTCGTCACCAAGAGCTTCCACGATACGCCCAGGCTGTCGCCAATTGCTTCCACGTTCACGCCTATCGGACTCCGAGAAAATGCTTCAGACAGAGCTGGCAATAGTACATCGACGGTGCACTCTCCAACTTTCATGGTTGACGCCAACTTATCCAATGTGGGCTCTTCCGCAGCTCCGTTAGAACCGAAAACCGCTTCTAGCCAGCCTGAGCTCAGGAAGCTCATGTATTCGGTTGCGAACAGTGCTCTGGTGTCTCCCATCAGTCACTCATCTGGTTCATCATCGAAATCATCAAGTACCGGGATTGCGAATGTAAACTTCGGCCAGTTCTCATCCGAAAGCAAGACGTCTAGGTGTTTAATGATTGGCCAAGTAGCGCCAAGCACCTCTGTCGAGGAGTTCGACACATTCTTCAATGTAAGCGGTCGTTACCTGAGCTTGCAGTTTATGGCTAACAGATCGTTGCCACAGGATTACTCATCTCTGAGGCGTGTGGTCCTGTCGGAATTGCTTCCCACCGGCACCATCTATGCCAGCTTTGCCGATATTCGTGACGCCGGCAAAGCATACGACAAGATCCAGAGTGTTCGACAAGACTGGAACGTCCAGCACATTGTTAATACACTGGTCAATACGCAAGATCAGCCTGAGGACTTGACATGCCTCCCTGGATCTATTCATGATGGCCAAATTGTCGTCAAGGCAGACCATTTTGGGCCTGAGTTCTTCCGAGTCGGAGACATTGGATCTCTTGTCAAAGATTTACTCGCCAATTATGGCGATATCAAGGCTTACAGTACTGATCAGGGGACATCCCCATTCGTCACCTATCGAGCTGAGTTCTATAACACCATTGCCGCTGATAACGCGTTGGCATATCTAAATGGTTTCAAGCTTGCTGTACATATTCTCTTAATACCTCCAAGAAGACAGCTAGCTGATCATTGTAGGGCTTTGTGTTGACCATCATGCGGTATCAGCCTCGTAGGGAGAGCATTTCACAGCGGCTCACGAAGGGCCAAGGTCCGTTGGTTATCGGCCAAGAAAACTCTGGCCTGGAAAGCGCCTTCGGGAATATGAGTGTAAGCGGCCGTCAGGACAACTACGACTCCGGGGTCCCGAACACCGCATTCGTCTCGCCATATTTTCTTTCAAACCCAGCCAGTCGGTCCCTCAGCTACCGTAGAGACATCGCTGGTCAACAGTTGCCGTCAGCCCTAGACAACTGCCGTTTCAATGGAAACGTAGCCCGGAGCTCCGGCAGCAGCCCGCAATGGAGCCCTGTCTATAGTCCTTTTCCTGATTGTACTCTACAATCTCCTAGTTGGACAGCTTATAGCCCGGGGGCGTACAGTCCCGGCTCATATAGCCCTGGCATGTATAATCCATATGGGTACAGTCCTGGAGCTATTGGACAAGAGCGTATAGTTCCTCACACGCCACAACCTCGAGCACCATATTATCTCCAACAGCAAAGGGGGCTCACAAAGCTTGTTGGCTGCCAAAACCATGATTATGCCTCAGGGCACCACAACGTGGTTGACGTGGATCGTATCCGCCAAGGAACAGACGTTCGCACGACCGTAAGACAAGTCGGCCCTTGCTTTTGAGGGCACACTAAGACAAGCAATAGATCATGCTCCGAAATATCCCCAACAAAATTGATCAAGTATGCCCCCACCGCTTATATTTCATTCTCCGCTAACAGTCCCCAAGGCCATGCTGAAGGAGATTGTTGACGAGACGAGCCTTGGCAAGTATGATTTTATGTACTTGCGTATCGGTACGTAACTCTCATCTGCCCGCACGTCATGCAGAGCGCAGGCCTCAGTCATTATACAAGACTAGGAAGCTAATCCAGATCCGCAAATCTGATAGATTTTGCAAACAATTGCAAGTAAGTTTGTTTTACGGGTAACAATTACTTGTGGCCTCCACTTTCTCACATCCACAGTGTTGGCTACGCATTCATCAATTTCGAAGATGTAAGTTAGTGCATTATGTTTTGCCTCGGACGCGCGCTGACTCAGTCTAGCCATACTTCATTATTGATGTTTGTATACTCCATAGAAACCCATCCATTTGGTTCAAGGCTGATTTGCGATTAGTTTGTCAATGCCCGAGCAGGACATCGCTGGTCAGAATAGCGAATATGAATGCTCGATCTTGCAAATGACTAACCGTATCTAGGAACCGCTATAATAGTGACAAGGTTGCAGAGGTATCTTATGCTAGTAGGTATAATTTCCGCAGTTTCTGCGAGTTGCTGACGATTTCTACAGCGATACAGGGGAGAGACTGTCTTGTCCAAAAATTCAGGAACAGTTCTGTAATGCTGGAGCATCCATCTTTCCGCCCAAAGGTAGGAACAACGCGACCAATATATCCTTGGATTTTGCTAATGCTCACAGATCTTCAACACCGGTAGTGGTCCAATATCCGGGTCTGAGGATAAATTTCCTGGACCTGACAATCCCTCAAAAATGCGCCGAAGTGTGGAGAATGCTGAGCATGTTGGTAAGCGATATCAATAGAGGACGAATTATAGGACGAGAAACTAATGAAGTGGTCGTGTAGGCTTGTTTGCTCCTCGAGCGGGTCAGAACTTCCGAGATGAGCAGCGTCGCCGGCGCTCCCAGTATGATCGTGGCACCCGTTTGGCTGAGATTGAAGACGCATATTATCTTGACGATCAAGATCACAGAGTCGATAAAAACCATTACAGCAACAGATTCCGAGGACAATCACATTCTGGGTTCAAGGTCTACTAGTCCATGCCTTTTCTGCACGTTCGGGACCGCCAAATTATCCAATGTATCGAACTCACTGTCTCCGTTTACGTTTGGACCGTCAATCTCGATCATTATTCGAATATTGTCAAAAGCATTGGGACATAGAGCTTCAGTTTCTTATTGGCCACGGCGGTATAGAGATGGTCCGTCTCTGTGAAAAGTTTCGGAACATGTCGGTTGTATATGAGAAAAGCTTGGGAATCCTTGAGGTTTCTTTGGTGTCGTTACTTGTATGGATGCATGTTTCCCCTTTCGCGGTCCTAGAGCATTTCACATTGCCGACATGTTCGCTCCACTTGTACTACCATGTCGATGTACTTGTGGCTCTAGCATGTTTTCAACTGGCGTTATCTTAGTAGCTTTCGCTGAACATGCTCATGTTGCTGTACGTGTTCGAGAACTTCAAATTTATTTATAATGCATTAGCTACAATCGACATAATACAACCAAGTGCTTCGGGATAAGCAAAGCATTGTAGATTTCTGCGGACTACGATAATGATAGGTAGAGAATAAATAGCTTGAGGTAGGCGAGATTCAAATCTCAATACCTATTCAGTAATTTATTTTCTTTGCATAACAACTACTCGGTCGGGATATAACCTCACCTTGTCACGCTGGAGTCGTCGAAGCTATATATTAGGGCTGGCATGGATGATAGTATTGCAGCTCGATTGCGCGAGGCCCAGGATGTGATTTGTCTAGTTCACCATCGCAACAAGAATCAGCATCGGCAGGCCCAGTGGTGGAAATGGCTCTCCATGTTGAAGCGGTGCACACAGCAGCTAATCAGGGACCTGGAAATATCCGATTCAGTACGATCCGCCGCCAGGGTCCTCTACATGGAAGAATTTCTATGCCGGCGCTGCTACGTGTGAGCGGATCGCGCTTTTGGCTTCTAATTGTTGATGGGGCGCATGCTGATGGGGCACACAGATCGTTCTCCCATGTAATACAGGACCATCAGTTTTCTTCGCTTGGCATAGTACTAGTCGCACAGCTTGCAAAGATTCAAACGCTCGTTGGTTCTATTAGTTGCTACGAGCAAAAGGGACCATTGACTTTGTTACCTGCCAATGTTTCCGATTCGAATCTTGAATCCCGTATCGAGGACCTAGGGGTGGCCGTAAAACGGATATATTCTGTACCTGTTGACTTGGATGGAATAAAATCTAACCCTTCTTCAGTCGTGGACGAAAGTCTGATAAACGATGGAGCCTCCGAGAAAGGCAATCGAGCAGATTCTGAACGGAGAGGCAGCGAGCACCAAAGTTTGCCAGTTGAGTCATCTACAACCAAGTCAAGCGAGAAGTCTAGGATAGAGCTACGGGTACAATCAACGCCCGCCAGAAGAAAAAAGCAGAAGGCGACCAACGCGATTGATGACCTTTTCCAGGGTCTCATGTGAATCTCTAGACAGTATTGCGACATGTTTACTACCCAGATCCCAACCAGAACAACAGACTTCCATAGAGTACATTAACACAAAGATGCTGCCCAATGCTCCATGCAAGGGTATAAAGATACTTCGGCGAAAACACAGTCCATATGAACAGATGCGTTCTTAACGCTGTGCACGCAAGCATGGTAAATAAGACACTGATAGCTGCGAATGTGGTCAATAGCGCCAAGTGCTGGACCAATATGCCCTTCTGACCTACGCGACGCCCTTTTCCCAGAAGCAGAGGATGTACAGATGTCCAGTACAATGGACCAGCCCAATTACCACAGAAAGTTAGCACACCAACTGCCACCACGTTATATCCGCTGATTCCATTATAAGCATTGGAGAGATCGATAGAGGAGATAGCATTTGATCCCCCGAACGCGAAGAATGACGCATATTGGAAAAGCGTCGTGGTTAACGTTGTTTCGTTGGCAGTGAGATCAAGTAGTTTCAACGCGCCAAGCTGCATGTCGAAGAGGAGGAACAGGGGTATGTTGGTGACTCGAGATTGAGTTATAAGAAAGAGAGTGAAGAGATCATGGAGTGGCCATATAATGCCTAGGCGAAAGTTTTAGTATCTTGCGGTCGTCCTACAGTGTGGGCAATACCTTCACCATTCTCTTCTGCCGATGCTTCAAAAGCCTTCGCAAGCATCGTCAACGACACAAGAGTGCCAATCCCTATGAAGACCACCCTGGCCTGAACCACTAGCGATATTTCCTCCATTGGCCTTAGGAAGTCTGTTTGAAGGCCGACCAATAGCTCAGGAGCCTCTGCTTTTGTGAAGACTATCTTCATTCCTAGAGTTGCGACGCACAATGCGATGGAGGAGGCAGCCGAAATATGTCGACTTATTCCGGGGAGAACCTTCCGCGCTAGCCGCTGCGTAATATTGAAGTAAGTCCCAAGAACCAGGAACCATAGTACTCGATTGTGCAGGGGGAGTATCGTTCTGGCGATGTCAGGTTCACCAGCATGCTTCTGGCCAGTTTGGTTCCACCCTCGAACCATCCGCACAATGGCAAGAACTGTTATCGCTGAGATAGATGGTATTATACGCTGCTTTGTACCTCTAAGAGCTCGACCATCAGTTTGGAAATCGGCTTGAAGAACGAGATCATGCACTAACGCCTTCACAAGCAGCCAGCCAAGCCAGGACGAGGTGGCCCAATACCAAAACTGTTGCTCTTCCTCAACGTAGCTGCTCGCGAACATCATAACGCCGTAAGAGATGGCGATCGGAGCCATCCATAATCCGGTAGATCTTGCGTCCTGTATCACTTCCCCGTAAACGAACAGTGCTGCCATCATCGCAAGCCAATCAATCCCTATGCCAGCATAGAGTCTCGAGAGGTTGTAGTTACTGGCAGTGCCACTCATGATCTCTTGGGCACGTTTCAAAAACTAGTCGTCATCAGCATGAGCTGGACATTGCTTCGTGCCAGACTTACAGCGGTCAAGGCCCGTAGTACTTCAACAGCGTTGGTCTGGGTCCTAGAATCAAGTGCGTGGGTCACCTGTGACCACATGCAGCTTAGAATCTCCCCATCGGACTCCTCGTGTGAACAATCCGAAACTACCGCCCGTCGGTCAAAGGACTGGCCGGTAAAGGTTTCTTTGACTACCCTCAGAATCTGATGAGCATTTTGCCGCATGAGACCGATTCTCTCTTCTTCTTCCAATGTCAGCCTAGACACTCGAAATTGCACATTTGGCCATCACTGGACCAACCTTCGCGCCAGAAAGCCAGAAAATCGGGAATAAATACGCCTAAGTTATTAAGGGGTACTGGGAACCCTAAAAGCCCGGCCAGAGTTGGTGCAATGTCCGACTGTTCGACCGTACCGTAGTAGTGAAAGTCCTCTACTGATCGGTCCACTGGGCATTCCGACCCTTTTGAGATGGTTTGAAGCTTAGGAGATATGAAAACTAGGGCCGGGGACGTCTCGCCGTCTGCAGAACCCCCGTGATTACCAGCATCGTTCATGCCATGGTCTCCGCACAGGACCAGCAGGGTCGAATGGAGGTGCTCCTTGGTCTCCATGGCTTCATAGATCAGCTTGACAATGCCATCCATCTCCATCTGCTTTGGGATCATGTGCGGACTGTGATAAACTTAGTGAGGGCTGTACTAATTATTCAGCGCAGCCCCAGTACCTCCTTGGGCCTAACTTGTGCCCGATGTGGTCAAGACCAAGATAATGCATAAAAAAGCCATCCCAATCGCTTTGGTTCAGCTCCGTAGGAACGTGCCTTGTCACGTTGTTGTCCACTTCAGTAAAGTCCTGGCAATCTGTATTTCAGTTGCCAGATCTACACTACAGAAGACGCGAACCGTAGTCCCACTGACCGAAACGAAAAAGCTTGATGTCCCATCTACACGAGAAAATATATTAGGAAAAAGCTTCAGCCAAGTATCATCTCCATACATAACCAGCTTCCTGCCGGATTTGGCCTTTAATTGCGCTAGCCAGGTGTCTTGATGAGCTAGGTTCGAAGTCGTATCCGACTCGGCGAAGTTCAGTATGACGTCGAGGAAGGAAGGAATAGATCCAGTGGTAATTGCTTTGATTCGGGGCATCGTGATTGTTGGGGATGTGGCATGGGCGGTGAAGGGCATTGCTGCACCTGATCTGATAAGGCTATGGTCTGCGATCAGCAACCGGCCTATATTCCAATGCTTCCAGTACCTACCTTTGGGTGAATCTGAATCCCGAGCTAGGCGAATAGACGAAATCACTGCTCGACTTAGCCTCTTTCAAAAAACGTAAACCGAACAATGAGGTCCGGAACCTTCTTAGGGCATCAACGACCATGAATACGACCTTGTTGAACGGTGCTTCTGGCACTTGGTCGACTCCGACATCTCCAAATGTAGCCGTCCCGGGAAGAAATGGCTTGTAAGGAAAGAAGCCCGATGCAAAGGTGAGTATGGCTATAGGTATTAACAAATTGGCGATAGTCAATAGCGGCACGGAAATCTGTAGAGGCATTATGATGATTGAGATGATTGAAGTGTAATTAATACTAGGTTCGTTGGCTGCCCGAGCAAGTCTGTTACCAATGAAAAGCAACGTTGCCTCAGTTCTCAGACGAGCCAACGTCGCTAAGCCCCTTCGAATTAGAAGGGTTCACCTAGCACTGGGCTAAACCTAGCAGTGGGACAGCCCTATAGGGCTGAAAATTCACATTTCATATTTTATTGCTGCCAACGTGTAATTCTTCAACATATCAGCAAAACGATGGCAGCCATCCCCCTCATCCCCCCTATATTCTTCATATCTTTTGAAGATATAAAACTTTCACAGAAAAAGCGCATAATGCTTGCTCACGCCCGTTGAAACGAGGCTTCAGCAGCCAACGAAAATTCTTCCCAAGCAAAACTCGCTCGTCAATATGAAATATCAAGTAGTACTCTTTGAAATCAAATCAATGATCGAAAGACAGCTGCTGCATGCAATCAGCAATTTCAAAGACTTAGTCTTGAAGAAGAAGCAGCTATATGTGACTGAATTCTACGTCTTCAGATCTGAGACTGATCTTCTCATGTGAAGCAAGTATGTTCAATAGCTAAAGAACTACTAATAAAAAAGAGTGATGATAAGTCAGTCGAAGTCAATTGATCTCAGAAGTTTCTGAAATGTCATTTGCAAATCAAAACAGTATATATTTCTTCGCTTGACAAAGAGCGTGCTATGACTCAGAATCACAATATTTTAGCTGACTGATTCAATCTCTTTCAGAGTTTAAAAAAAGAACATGAAATAGAAATAGAAAATATCTACAACATGAATGAAAAGAGATTCATGCAGAGAATCATTGCTAAGCTTTGAATCATGATTTTCAAGTATGAAAAGACTTATATGACTCAATGTGATAATTAAGAGTGAGTTTCATTGATTGAGTATATATCTATGAATGAAAGAGTCTTGAAGTCGTGAATTATCTTCAAAGAAAAACTACAGCAAAAGATTTGATACAAAGTACTTAAAGAAGATCATATTGCTCTGAATGAAAATGATTGAATCAACAATGAATTGAGTCTAGTCTGAATACAGAAATGCTTTGATTCAGAAACTAAAATCTGTCAGAAAGATGAATATTGAATGCTATTAATTGATGATCATGCTTCTCATATCACTACTTGTCAGAATCGTGCCTAGGTGAGTCAATCAGCGAAAGTCAGAGTTGAATAGTGCTTGATCTTTAGAGATAGCTATAACTGAATATTAAGAATACAGAAGAAGATGAGTACAAGAGCTTTTATTTAAGTAATATTCAGAGACTGCGCTAAGCTTGAAGAAAATGTGTTTGTGACATGAGTAGAATGTGATGTAGAAAGAAAGATGATGTTGAACAAAGAGATGTTGATGAAAGAAAATAAAGGCTGAGTCAGATCTGAGCTAGAGGCATTGACTAGTTCTATTCAGTCTTGATACGCTCGTAACATTACTCTTCTCTTCGAAAATTCATGTTTGCATGAATGTCGCTCGTTTGCTTGCTTTCTTATTGAGTTATTCCGATACTAGCGTGACTTTCTTGAGTATAGCACATGAAATTCGTTCAAAACTTTCTTGAAGTCATCGAATTCACCTTTATCAACATAGTATCATTCATTGTCTCTATCTAGATCTTTTTATTTGATCTTGTACTGTATTCAATCTCGATAGCGTCTGAAGTTCAGAATGTCATCTATCTCTCAATGTTCATCGTCGTCGTCATCAATAATGATGAGTCTGAGAAATTCTGCATGCTGTTCTGATAGAAAGTCTTCTGAATATGATCGCAGTAACTTTGAGCTGAACATCGAATGCAGATGCTTCATGCTGACTGATAGACGAAGATGATAGAAGATCTTCGCTTTGACAGTGATCTGATACAATTCTAGTTGTTTGTCTTTTAAATCTTTGCAGAGTCTCATTGTCTTGACGTTTCTGAAAGATAGTCAAACTCAGTCATCTACTTCATAGATGACGTTTCGTCTATGTTTATTGATCTGAACTTCGATGATCAGCTTCGTCTTTTTCAATTGTTGATGATCGAAGCTCAGTAACTCTTTCATTCAAATGATAATATCGTCTGCTTTTCTAGCTTCAAGTCGTTCACGAGTTGTTTTGTAGTCAGTTGTATCTGAATCAAAACTCATTCGAGGGTGAAATTCTTTATTGAAGTAGAAAGAAATCATTGAGATGATCGAGAAGATATTGAAATTGTCGCTGAATTTCATCATAGATATTCATTTGACTCAGTCGTTCTGCATGTAATTGCAGTAGATTCTAAGTTCGCGTTCAACGTCTTGATTGACTCGTTTCATCTGATTATCGATCTTCGAATGATAGACTGTGAATAGACTAGCTGTGATTCTCAGTCGCTTGCAAAGACTCTTTCACATAGTTGATATGAATTGAGAATCTCTGTTCGAAACAATAGAACTGAGTAGATCATGCAGTCGATAGACGTTTCATAGCATGATTCAAACCGTTTCTTCGACTGAGATGTCATCGTCTTCTCAATGACAGGAAACATAGTGACGTTCTTTGATGAGACGACATATGATTGTGCAAATGACGTTATAGCCTTCTGACAGAGATAGTTCAGTGATGAAGTTCATAGCTATATCTTTTCAGCGTTTCTATGAAATCGA
>JAABUS010003148.1_pt1 | contig 27754 bp, 29 predicted proteins | sample 5560161 | NCBI WGS metagenome assembly JAABUS01 (sample SAMN10711885, study PRJNA513376) | rock metagenome | isolation source: Antarctica rocks | place: Antarctica: Victoria Land, Trio Nunatak nord | collected 2016-01-04
AATGATCCCATATAATGAATCATTAACACGTGACCATGACCTTACTAGTTCAGGGTTCACCATGATGTGAACTACGCCTTATCCTGCCGTAGTTCCTATCCCAACCCGGGCCGTGTCCTAACACTAAGAAAGAAAGATAGTTACAGAAAAGAAGCTGACTATATATGTGTATTTCTCAGTCAACGTTAGACTCAATAAAAACTAGTCAAGATGATGAAGTGAGAATAAATCTGACAAGACTAGAAAACTGAGTCTGACAAGGCTAGAATCATGACAATATATAGAAAAGCAGAAAGCAATCAATATTGTCAAGTTTTTTTCAGAAATTGTCATATCTCTCGAGATTGCAAATTAACATCAAAGCACTTTCGAGAATCATTCATCACGTCTGAGAAAACTCTATGACGTGTAGTATGATTGAAAAGAAAGATGATTAAGAACAAGTCATGCAAGTGAATTATGCTATCAGATCAGACTGAGAGTTGATCGACAAATTTTGACTACAACAAGTATGAATGAACATCAAATATTTTACACAAATTGACACGTGAAATCTGAAAAGTAATATTCAAAATTAAGAAGTCAAGTAATCTTTTTGATTCTTTTAATGCTCATATCTTAGAAATCGAGCGTTTCTAAATCAATGATCTAGCTAGTTTCGCAGTCACAAGCTGATAGATAAAATCATTTATTGCATGCAGCATCACATCATACTCTCATGTAATAATTAAATAGCAGAAGTGAACAGAAGAATTAAACATTTTTTTTGTATAATTTTGTGCAACGATTATTTTGTACTTCAGTTCATCTTTGTATAATTATTTTCTTGTATTTGTAATAAGCTTCTTAGTCAATCATGATGTTTGAAATCTATTAAAATGTGCTAGTTTTTAGAATAATTAACAGTTAATTTAAAAAATAAGAATCAATCAGTTACAAGTCAACAGTGACATATGATTTGCATTGATCTTCAAACTTTAAGCTTAATAATGCTTGAAAAATTAAACTTGTTTTTGATTCTTTTTGCAACTCTCTTAGCAATTCTTTTTGCAACTCTTTTTGCAGTCTCTTTTTCATTTAACTTACATATCATGTTATCTTCTTGAAACAGAACATTGAAATTGCAAGCAAGTATAAACAGTTTATTCAGTTTTATAAATATATCTTCAGAGAATCTTGATAACAGTGAGCATGATAATGCTTAATCTTCTTCTTCTAACATTACTTCTGTCGTGCTCATTGAACTGCAGTTGTTACATGATGAACGATATGTGCTACATGATCATGAGCAAGAATATTAACATATATTTCTGAATTGATGAAAGCAAACTCAATATGCAATGCAAGTAGAACGAAAAGTATCAGACTATCATCATTCAAAGTGAATTTCACAAACATAAACAGATGAGATATGAAATAACTTTTATCAGACAGCTTTATTTGAAAGTGAAAGACTCAAACTCATTTGTCATTTATGTTTGCATGTTTACAAGCATTTTAACAATAGAAGCATCAATAACAGCATCATGAAACATCATCTGAATAGCAAAGATTGTGATAGATGCACAAACTTAGCAACTAAAATCATGAAAGTTTAAGACATTTGTAACTTTGTTAAAGTTAAAGCTTCGATAAATTGCTTCTTAGCTGCAGATTGCAAAACAAATTGCAAAAAATATTGCAAAAGATTAATAAATCACAGCATTGTATTTTTCATCAAGAATATACTTCAGAAGTTTTTGCACTACAACTTCAAAAGACTTTCATTGCTTTGAACATTTCTCATGTTGCTATTGACAATGTTCAATTTCAATGAGCATTTGAAATGACACAATTGAGCATTACTTTGTTGCACAGAATCAAACTTATGATCTCTTTCAAGAATCAAGCGACTGTTGTTTGAGTCAACATACTCAAGAATTTATTAATGAATTCTAAAATCTTCATTAATCTAGATGAATGAAGTAGTTCTAATAAATTATCTTTTCTAGTCATCATGAAATTTTACTACATTGAGTTTTGAAAGTATCGAAAAATCTTGTTAAGCTTTGAACAAATCAAAGACAAGCATATCAAAAGCAATCTAAGCAGTATTACTGAATAAATATTGCAAGAACTTGATATTCAAGATTGAGTTATGACTGTAATCACAGACAACGTCAACAATAACGACGTCATGATGACTGCATTAAATGAGACTTTGCAAATGTTCTCAGCTACTTTACATTTATCATGTTTAACACATGTAATTCAGTTAGCTGTTAAACAGTTATTCAAATTGCTGATGTTAAGTTTTAAGAATGAGAATGAGAAAAAGTATTAAATACTCAAGATTAATCTTCAAAGCATGTTTATACAAGAGAATCTATTTCAAACACTGTTCAAGATAATTAATAATTTTTATTTATTATGTTAGTTTACTCTGCTATTATTTTCGCAATCAATTTTGCAATCAATTTTGCAATCGCGATTAAAAATACAGAGTACACTCTTATTCATGACATTATAGTAATGTTTAATTAGATTCAAAAGTGTTGCGATCATGTACTTCAAGTTAATCTAACATAAATCATGTCAAACTATCATAGACTAGTATAAAGCTGATGTTGACACGCTAGTGATCTAGCGTGTCTTCGTGAGTAAAACTCATGATGTGTTGCATCTTCTTTCTTCTTCAGCTTTGAACTTCTAGTTAGAATACACTTATATGATTCGCTTTATACAGATTCATAACATTAGTTCAAAGCTCATTAATCTTGCTATTAATGTGTAAATGATATAAAAACAAGCTACATCACTTAAACTTGAATCAGAATTGAAATCAGAAAATTAAGCTCAGAAAACTCGTTAGAAATCAAGAAATTTCTAGAACAGAACAGAAGAACATGAACATGTTGCTCTAGATTAACTTTTTACTAAGTTCATCATCAGAACAGAAGAACAGAAGAACATGAATACATTGTTCTAGAACTGAAATCAGAAATTTCAGTTAAATTTCAATCAGCAATTTTCTACTCACACAATGATTAGAAGCACAGAATTAGAATCAGAATCAGTGAGCATGACTCACTATGAAACTTGAGATGCTGAAAGAGAATCACTTCTATCATAGAATTGAACAGCATCAGAAGAAGAAGACATGAATGCGTTGTTGAATATCAAAGAAGAGAACATGAACGCGTTGCTTTTTGATCATGAAATGATCAAAATCAGCATCAGCACTGAACTGAATGCTTGAATAAGCACTCATGAAGCAGATGATCTTGTTGCATTTATCAAGTACATATGTCAACAGCATGACATCAAAATCAAGATTCACAATGACATGATTCAGATGTTGAATGATATCAACAAGATCAACATTGAATTGAAAGCTATCAACATTGAGTTGAAAGTTACACAGACAACGTTGAACACTGTTTGAACACATTTACAGAAAGAAATAAAGAAAAAGAACGTGATTATACATCATCTAGAAGTGACATCAAGTCGACTAAGCACTTTGATTTCAAAAGATTGATTCTTGAAGTCAATCAAGCTATCTGACTCATCTCTGTTCAAAGATTCAAGACAGAATGTGAATAATTGATTGTCTTGAGTGCAAAATAAGCTGAAGATGAACAAGAATCATTTTTCTATTGAAGAAATGAAGATTGCATATGTGAAAAGTTGAGTCAGTGAAACGATGATCAAACACATAGCACTCAGAATGAGAAACATGATCACAAACTCATTTCTTGAAACAGAAGAGATATTGTCGATCATAAATAAAATGTATGATGATTTCAATTAACATCACATGACTCAACAACAGTTCTTGAAGCTGTATCAAAACAAGATCTTCTTTCATGAATTTTGAATGAAATTTCAGAAACTTAGTGCAAAACTAGAATACAATAACAAAACTTTACTAAATGATCTTCAGCATAAGATTAGCTCAAATCTTTAGCGAGTCATGATCAATGAACGAACTATGAATTTGAATAAATTCGTTGACATTTGCATGTGTTAGAGATCGATCTAGAGTGAGTCATAGAAATGTCATTTAACTAATAAATAAATGCTAAGAAAGAAAAGTATCTACAGAAAAGAACTCAATTCTTATATGTGTGTTTCTCAGCTTTATGCTAAACTCGATTGAGTTGACGTCTTACACATATGATGCAGAGTTTCAATGATATCATTTCTAAATCAGATTCTCGCTAAATTTAATTAGAATGAAATCAGATGAAGACTAGATGAAGAATAAATGAAGACTAGAATTGTAACATTACTTTTCTCTCTTGACTATTCATGTTCGCATGAATGTTGTTTCTTAGTGCGCTTTTCTTGAATATCTGATATGAAATTCATCAATCATCTCTTGAGCGTTCATAAACTTGTCGTCGTCAGCGTTATATCAGTTGAGATCGTTGTCATAACTCTTTCATTTGACTCAATATTGAAGTCGTCTTCGATATCATCGAAAGTTCAATATATCGTTGATTTTTCATTCATCTTCATCGTTTATCACTATTGATTTCGAAAGTTCATTCTTCTGACTCTGCAGAGAATCATTAACGACGAAACAAAGAAGTTCTGAATGAAATACATCATGTATACGCATAGTCTCAGATAGTTTCAATTTATAAAATGAGTCAATGAAATTGATGATCTGAAAAGAGTCAAGCATCTTGTCATTCAATTTTTTGAAGAATCTCGCTGTAATGATGTTTTGTTCATTCAGAAACATCTTTGATTTAATCTTATAATTGATCTTCTTTCTATGCTTGTTAGCTTGATTCATCATTTATTTTCGTGTTTTGATCAGAGCTTCACGAGCGAAGATCAATGTCTTGTTCATTTGTTCAGATATATTCTTGACTTGATCGATCTGCAAGCGTTCGCAAATGCTTTCATACTCGATGATGTCAGAGTCAAAGCTCATATGAGAATGAAAACTCTTGTTCATGAAGAAGAGAATCAAGAAGATGATTGAAGACAAGACGTTATTGTCGACAAACTTGATCATGAGTAGTCATTTGAATCAGTCGTTCTGCATGTATGAACAGAAGAAACGAAGATATCGCTCGACATTCTGATTGACTCGTTTGCTTTGATCGTTGATCTGAGAGTGATAGACGATGAACAATCGAAGAGAAATGCTCAGTCGTTTGCAAAGAGACTTTCAAAGAATGAAGATGAACTGAGAATCTCGATCAAATACAATGAAGCTTGATAAATTGTGAGTTCAATATATTCATTGAAGCAACATTTCAGCTGTCTTTTCGACTATGATATCTTCATCATCAATGATGCAAGAAATATAATGTCTTTCTTTCAACAATCTGCAGATGACAGTCAGAATAACGTTGTAGTCGTACGAATTAGATAGATTAATAATGAAGTTCATGACTATGTTCTGTCATCACTGTTCAGATATAGATAGAAATTGAAGCAAGTCGTTTGATTTATCTCTTGATGTCTTTGAACGTTGACATACGTAGCAGTTTTGAATATATTGATCTATCGTTTTTCGCATAGAAGATCAATAGTAATTTCGATTTATGATCTTCACTGTTCTAAGAATTTCAGAATGATCAATCGACAATTGATCGTGTATCTCACGAATCAGATTCATTTGTAGAAGCTCATTGAAAGAAACTCATAGCTGACTATCATGATACAAGATTTCATTCTGAGTTCGACAATTCTTCAATTTGATATCTTCATATTGTGTCTCGTCTCTTGCTATTGCTTCGCGAAGTAGCGTACAATTCTCGTTGATCTCATTAGTTTCAAGAATCTGTTTATAGATTGATTGATCATTATTCTTCTTTAGATCAGCGATCTTCATTTGATTCAATGTCAAAATAGTAGTTCTTTGATATTGAATGCGTTCATCGTCGAAATCTCTAGGCACGAAGTCAGCTCAACGAGTTAATGCATCAATCTTAATGTTCTGTTTGTCAGATTGATACATTATTTTGAATTTGAACTCAGCTAACTTCTGAACTCAGCGCATCTGACATCTGCTCAGCTCTTTGTCTTTCATCAATGAGATGAGTGCTTGATGATCAATGAACATCTTGATAGAAATGTTGATCAGCTTCAGTTCAAGTCATCAGTGTTCAAAAGCTCAAATTATGATCAGCAGTTTCTTATCATATATCTTGTAGTTGCACTCAGCAGAAAACATGTTCTTGCTATAGAAAGCAATTGAATGTAGTACTTCTTCATCATCATATTGAAAGAGAACTTCGTCGTTTACGTAGTTGAATGAGTCAGTTTTCAGAATAGTCTCATGAGTCTGATCAAAGTGACGAAGTATAGAAGTCTCAGTCATACGTCTCTTCATGTGATCGAATGCAGTCTGACAAGTCTCATTTCATTCAAATATGATCTTCTTTTGAGTGAGTTGAATCATTGAACGAACAATCTTCGAAAAGTTCTTGATAAAGCGTCGATAGAAGTTGCAGAAGTCAATGAATGACTGAATCTGAGTGAGATTATTGAGAGTAGATCATTTCACTACTGCTTGTATCTTTCGTGAATTCATCTTCAGTTCTTCAATGAATATCAATAGTTTTAGAAAGATGATCTCTTGAACATGAAACTTGCATTTGTTTATGTTCATCTGTAGATCAGCTTCTCGTAGTTTATTCAAGATCAATCGTACATGTCGCTTGTGTTTCTTCAAGATCTTGCTGTAGATGATAATGTCATCTAGATAAATCTGACAAAACTGATAAAGATATTCAAACAGCACGTCGTTTATATAGTGTTGATAGAACGTTGATTCATTGATTAATTCAAAGAGCATTACATGATATTTGTATGAATCAAAGAAAGTGATAAAGATAGTCAAATCTTCGCTATCTGAATGCATTCGCAGTTTATTGAACGTGACAATGATGTTCAATTAAGTCAAATATTTGCTTTCTTGTATCTGAGCGAGAATCTCGTCGATCAATGACAAAGAATAGCGATTTCGTTTGATCAAAGCATTGAGCTTTCTATAATCAACGCAGAAACGCAGACTATCGTCTTTCTTTTCAATGAATAAAATGAGCGAAACGTATAAAGCGAAGCTAGAGAAAATGAACTCTTTGTTCAGATGTTCAATCAGATACTTCTTTATCTTCTGAAGCTTGTGATTGAACATCTGATACAGTCTGCTTCAAGAGAGCATTCTCTTGTCGATCAACTCAATCTTGTGATCATAGAAATGATGAGATGATAGCTGATCGATCATTGTTCAATCAAACACGTCTAGATAGTCGTGATATTCAGAGAGAAGCTTGATCTTGACTTGCTCGAGAGTCTTGACGTGTGAAAGCTCATGTAGATTCACTTCTTCGAGCTTATTCTCAGCTGTAGTTATGAGTCGATCAATTTTCAAGATGATAACAGCAAAGATCTTGATATCTGATCATTTGACTAACATTCTATAGACTGCTGTCTCTATCATTGATATGTTCATTGAACTGAAAGCTGATTTCAGACTGAACGTTGATTTAAAGTTAACGTTAAACAAAACTGCGTCACGCGATTTTGACTGTTCAATTAGTTTAACTGACTTCTCATTGAACTGACGAGAAGAGAGTGATTTCTGACTGAGTTAAGATGTAACGAAAGTGAAAGATCTCTTCAGTATATGAGTAGAAGTCAAGCTCTTTCGTTTCGTGATTGATTTATTGCTTGAGAATAGAGCAATCAATTTCTGACTAGTAGGGTTGAAATTCGAAAATCGAAGAGAATCAATTTGCATATCAATTACTAGATTAATTTTATTCATTCATGTTTTTTCAAAAATCATTTGATGTTGATCTAATCGAGTGATCAACATAGAAGCAGTGTCAATTGTAGGATCTTGAACAGTCAGATTCAAGTAGATGACATGAGTAATGAGTTTCTTAGCATAATGATTGTCAAATTCTCGAATTGACTTCGCTTTGATCAAAGTCAGAGACTCGATTTGCAACTGATCATAAACAATCTGCGCGATCACTTCATCAATGAACGAATAGTTAGCAGCTTCGATGTCAATCAATAACTTCAATGAGTAACTAATTTCATTGCTAGAAAGTACACATTCAGTAATCAAAGATTCAGAAGCAAAAGAATCATCTGACATGCTCATCGTTGAAGAAATTAACACATCTTTCATCACGTCTTTGATGAAAGTCTCTAGTTTTTTGCCTCGCTATTCTCGAAAGACATTTTCTCATTCTCTTTATTCTTCGAAATGATGATTTCATGTAGACGAGAGATGAATGCATGAAATGTTGAAGTATTGATCTTGTTCTGAGAGCAGTTCTTGAATAAGTGATCTGAAACCTTGCAGATATAGCAGACGATAGACAATCTGACTGACTCAGAGGTAAAAAAGATAGTCGACTTGACATATTCAACTATTGAAGTCATCATTGCTGACAATGAAGTAGCAGCAAATTTATCAGATACAACAGTGACTTTGACGATGATCATGCAACGTTCGCTTCGAAGCTGATAATTGACTCGCTGTTTATTATTCATACTCTGAAGAAAGCTCTTAAGATGATGTAAAGTGATAAAATCTTTCGAGCAAATTGATAAAGCATTCTGCAAGCGATTGTTGATCTTATTCTGAAGATCGTTCATCAGAATGCGATCATCGTATTCTAGATAGCTGAATAGCTTCATAAAGTTGAAGTAGAAGATGTTGAAGAGCTTGTCTGCTTGTCTCAGAGCGTTGTACTTGCAACGACACTTTTAATTCTTATTCTGATCATTGTATATTTCTTTCAGATGCTCAAATAGCTCGTCGATTGAGATGTATGAATGCGAAGCATCATGTCGACGTCAAGCGAAGATGTGCTCAGCAGCATCATCTTCTAGTCTAAATATCACATAGACAATACAGATATTCTCATTATCGAAGTGATCGACATTTGTCTGAAGCTTGTCGTTCATCTTGATTCTTCAGCTATTTCATATTGATTCATCTTCGTCGATGAATACAGATGAGTTCAAAAACTTGAAAGACTTGTGATGATCATTATTGAATAAAGTGAATAATTCACGTCGAGTATGATTCTTGATAGATTGACGAGATAGAGATTCAGTAAACTGACGAGATTGAGACTGATTTACTGAATGCAATACTTCTTTGAGTTTATTCTTGAGATTTAACATCTTCTCTCAATAGCGTTTGTTTATCTCTTCTAGAGTGTCTATGATCATCTGTTTGATCTCTAGTTGATTCAATCTCTTGTCATGTTCGACTTGAACAACAATTCACTGCTCATTCAGTTTCAAAGTCATGTCTCGTTGATCTCTTAGCTTGATCAACATCTTGATGATCTCGTTCAACTGATCATGAGCTCATTGACGAAGTTGTTGACTCATGTTGATGTCTCATGAGATAGTGACATTCTGAGATTCAGCTGAAGCATTGAAAGAAATAATGAAAATGCGTCTGCTAGCAGTGCTTCTAAGCAGACGAGCTGTTCATGACTCGACTGATTCGAAGTCACGTGTCATTGTGAAAAAGATAGATAGATAGATTTGATAAATTTGAATAAATTTGCAAATGTGTTTTGATGAAAGTAATTCAAAGAATCTCTTGCGAATTTTCTGAATAAACGAAGTAGATTATTTCGTATCATCTACACGTTGATAGCAAAGTAGTTGATTAGCATTTATCTACTGTTAGAAATTGATCTAGAGCGAGTCATAGAAATGTCATTTAACTAATAGATAAATGCTAAGAAAGAAAAGTATCTACAGAAAAGAACTCGATTCTTATATGTATGTTTCTCAGCTCTGTGCTAGACTCGATTGAGTTGACGTCTTACACATATGATGCAGAGTCTCAATGATATCATCTTTAGATCAGGTTTTCGCTAGGCTCGATTAGAATGAAATCAGACGAAGACTAGACGAAGAATAGACGAAGGCTAGAATTATAACAGCATGCAAGTCAACGTTCGATTGACAAAATTGAATGCTCAATCAGTTCTCAAAACATCAATGACTCAAGTCACTCGCTTTATTGCTAGCATCTTGATGACAATCACTATTGCAATCTCAGCTTCAATCTTTGCATGAAAGAAACTCAGAATATCGAACGTTGATTCTGCTAAAGAGAAGTTGTTTAAAAAAGAACTCTGCTTCAAATGCAAGAAGTCAAAACATAGAGCATGCAATTGTCTTAAATCAGCTCAGATGCACGAAATTGCAGCGAATTTGAAAAACAACTTACTCTCGTCAAAGTAGTGACTGAGAGCGATATACTTATATTCTGCTTCATCAGCATGCCTGATGATTCATTTAATTTCAAGTCGTTCACTATTGATGTTATCTTAAGTAGTTTAGAAAAGATATTCAGATTTCTTGCTCTGATAAATACTGAAGTCACTGACATGACTTTCATTGATGAATCTTTGATGTCAAAGCTATGTGAACGCTTTGATATTCAGTCAATATCGCTATTAAAATCAAAGTTGATTCAATTGTATGATGAAATTTCTGATCAAAAGTCAATTACACACACTTTGTATACATTAATCATGATACAAGAACATAAGAATGAAATGATGCTTCTATTAATAACTCGTTTAGATCAACACAAGATAATTATTGAAAATCTCTGATTGAAAAGAAATTAAATGTTGATAAATTCTGCAAATAATTGATTAATATCATCATTGAAGATTTGAACATTGAAATCTGTTGTTTCAAAAGCAAGCAGTCAATCAGCATTTCACAGATCTGAATCAAACAAGATCTGTGAAATGAAATGAAAGAACTTGAACTTGATTGTTACATCAACAATCATCTTGAAGAGATTCATGAATCAGAAATCAGTGAATAGATTTATTGAATCTGCTCTCATAGCAAAGCAAAGCACTCAAGTTGACTTCGATCAACTTCACTCATTTTAGTCAACTGAGACAAAGAAACTCATCAATATTATCATGATCAAAGTCGCTGTGTATTGAACTCTAGTCAAGAATAAGAAGATCAAGATCTTCTTCTTAATCATTAGTGAAATCAACAAAGCGCTTAGCTCAGTTGAAGATTTCGCGAAACTGAATGAAATGATTTTTGTCATGTCATTAAATAAACTGAAGAAGAAGTTTTTAATAGTTTATCACGACTTTCTGAATGTTTTTGATAGAGAAAAGACAACGCAGTTGCTCTTGCATCAATCATACAATCATAAGATTGAATTAAAAGAAGAGAGTCAACTCTCTAGAAGTTGATTATATCTCATGTTGAACTACAAGTTGCAGAAGATCAAAGAGTATTTAAAAAAGAATTTAAAGAAGAAGTTTATCACACTCAGCAAAGCTTCTTTTGCTTCGTTAATACTGTTTATTGAAAAGAAAGATGACAGTCTTTGCTTTTGCATGAACTATCAAAAACTGAATGCTCTGATCAAAAGAAATTGTTATTCAATACTCTTGATAAACGAAGTACTAGCTCAAATTTAAGACAGTAAGTATTTGACTTAACTCAACATTATCATCACGTTCAATAAACTGCGCATGAGTTCAGAAAGTGAAGATTTAACTACTTTTGTTACTTTCTTCAACGTTTACAAGTATAGAGTAATGCTCTTCAAATTAATCAATGAATCTGCTTTCTTTCAGCACTATATCAACAATGTGTTGTTCAACTGTCTGCATAAATTCTGTCAGACATACTTGAATGATATTCTCATCTACAGTAAGACATTAAAAGAACATAGAACTCATGTGAAAGAAGTGCGAGAAAAGCTTCGTGAAGTTGATCTACAGATAAACATTGACAAGTGCAAATTCAAGATTTAGAAAATCTCATTTCTTGAACTACTGTTAGAATCGTGTCTAAATGATACAATCAATGAAAATCAGAATTGATAGTGCTCGATCTTTAGAAATAGCTATAACTGAATATTAAGAATACAGAAAAAGATTGATACAAAAGCTTCTATTTATGTAATGTTCAGAGACTGCGCTAGACTTGAAAGAAATGTGTTTGTAACATGAAAAGAAGATGATGTAGATGAACAAGATGTTGATGAAAGAAAAGAATGTTAAGAAAGAAAAAAGAATGTTGAGTCATATCTGAGTCAGATCTAGATCAGATCTCGACTAGATCATTGACTAGTTCTAATCAGTCTTGATATGCTCATAACAACTACTGATATTCATCAATAATCTGCGAATGAATTCTTGAAAAGTAGATGTGATTTGAAACTGAAAAGTGTCTCGATTATTGACTCATGTGCAGATCTTTATTGATTTCTGCAATTTCTATCAACGATTCATAAAGAACTTTTCAAAGATCATTCAATTCATAATAAAGCTGACTTGAAAAAATCATCTTTTTGAATGAACAAAGATCTGTCAGATGATCTTTGAAGAACTGAAGCAACAAGTGATGACAGTCTTCATTCTGAAGTATTTCAACTCAATCAGAGAAGCTATTCTGAAAACTGACTTCTTGAACTATGTCAATGATGAAGTATTGTCTCAATATGATGATGAAGACATTCTACATTCAATGATCTTCTATAGCAAGAACATGATTCTTGCAGAATGTAACTACAAGATCTATGACAAGAAACTGCTGATCATCATTTGCTGCTTGAAGCATTGACGCTTCAAATTGAAATGTATGAATATTTTGATCAAGATCTTCATCGATCATCTAAATTTGAAGTACTTCATGATTATCAAAGAACTGATCAGATGACAAGCTAAATGAGTTGAGAAGTTATCTGAATATAACTTCAAGATCATATATCAGTTGAAAAAACAGAATCTGAAAGTCAACATGCTGATCAGAATGTCAGACATCAAGTCAGTTGAAGCAAACGATGATCATAAGCTATATCAGCATCAGATGCTACTGTCAAAAGACAGATTTGAACTTCAATCAATAGAAGATGATCAGAAAGTTGATCAAAATTTGACTCAGATTTTGCTCAGATCTGACTCAGAATCTGACTCAGAATCTGACTCAGATTCGAAACTTGAATCAAAAGCTAATCAAAATTCAATCGAAGAGATGATTTCTATTCAGAATCAGATTATAGTTGAAAATTGAATGAATCAACTGTGCTTTGATATTCAAATAGTCATGAAACAGAACAGAAAAACTTGTCAAGATATTGATCTAGACAATTGCAAAATACTTGATGAAGTACTCTGAAAAGATGATAGACTATGAATTTCTCAGTCAATGATCATTCTATTGATAAGAGAAGCACATGATCTTTCGATCAATGATCACTCTGACATGAATTGAACGTTGAACTTGCTGAGATAATCATATTGCTGATCGAAGATGAGAACAACGATCAAGCACTACATTCAAAACTATTACGTTTGTCGTAGATCAAAAGCATCAAGAGATCGAATCAATGAACTGCTGAAGTCATTGCTCATACTTGAGCAGCAATGACAGAACATATCATTAAACTTCATTATTAATCTATCAGAAAGTGATGAAAGCAACGTGATTTTAACAGTCATAGATCGATTGTCTAAGAAGCGACACTATATATCATGTTGATTAAATGACGAAGAAATTTTCGCAGAATAAACAGTCAAGTTACTGTTGATATGAGTCTTCAGAATTCATGAACTATCAAGATCAATAGTGTTCAATCATGATTTGCAATTTATATCAATTGTCTGAAAGTTTCTATGTTTGAGACTAAACATCAAGATGAAACTATTCATCGATTATCATTCTCAGATCAATGATCAGACAGAAAGAGCGAATCAGAATGTAGAATGATATCTACGAAGCTACTGCTCATATATGCAAGATGATTGATTCATCTGATTATTCATGATTGAATTCGTCAATAACAATGCTATTTTGTCATCAATTGAACAGTCAATATTCTTTCTGAATAAGAACTTTCACTCTCATATGAGCTTCGATTCGAACTCAATCGAATATGAGATCACTCAAGTTAGAATCGAAGCAGACAAAGTCGAGAATATATTTAAACACATGAAATGATCACTAGCATTGATCAAGCAAGTCTTGACAAGAATCAGAGTCACAATGAAGAAATAAATTGACAAGCATTAAAAGAAAATGATTTATCAGATAAATGACATGATGTTTCTGAATTCTAGAAACATAATGATCTCATGATCATCAAAAAAGCTAAACGATAAGATGCTAGAACTCTTCAAGATTCTGATCAAGATCAAACATGTTTATCAACTGAAACTATCATTGACTATGAAGATACATTTGAAGTTTGCATCAAATCTGCTGCAACTAGATTTAAAGAATTCTTTGAATAAACAACGAAATGAATCGTCTGACTTTATAGTGATCAACAACGAAGATGAATGAAAGATGAAAAACATACTGAACTTCAGACACTACGAACGAGATAAACGACTATAATATCATGTCAATTGAAAAGAATACGACGTCAATCTACATTGATACAACGTCGATGAAAGTAAATTCAAAGAATGTCAGAAAATCATAAATGACTTTCATGAATGATATTTGAACAAGTCAAGATAGAAATCAACTTAAGAAAGATTGATTGAACTGCAGCAATGAGAACATTGCTAGATGAAGAAGAAGAGTAATGTTATGATTGTGCACTTTGAGTTAGTCTAACATAGATTATGTCAGACTATCATAGACTAGTATAGAGCTGATGTTGACACGCTAGCGATTTAGCGTGTCTTCGTGAATAAAACTTATGACGTGTTGCATCTTCTTTCTTCTTCAGCTTTGAACTTCTAGTTAGAATACACTCATATGATTCGTTTTATGCAGACTCATAACAAAAAGCTTTCTGTTTATATGAACGAAAGTTCTCAAAGAATAAAGAACTTTCACAAGTCTCAACGTAATTTCAAACTTCGTCTCAAGATGATACAAGACATTAAAACTTGTTGAAATTTCATCTGTCTCATGCTTTTGAGAGCACTTTGTCTTCAAGTCTTCATCAAGAGTTATATTTCTACTCACGAAAATGAAAATACTACTCTTCAAAAGCTATCTCTCAATAATGAAGAATGAACATATGTTCAATATCTTGTAGAACTACTCAAATCATTCGCGATATTTACTGATTTACTTGAACATAATCGTGAACTCAACATCAATGCAATTTACATCATTTATGATGTTTTGTTCTTTCATATCGAAAATCACATGAGAGCTCTGAAGAGAAAGCAGCGTTCTTGAAAGCATTTGCTTTTGAAAGTCTTAACGCAAGCTTGAATCAAATTATTTGAATATTATGCAGATGTCAATCATGATTGAAAGCTAATGTACAATCTCAAAAATATTATAAATTCTCATCAGAAACTAAATCTATATTAGCGATCTACATGACAAGACAGCAACTATAAACAAAGATACAAATGAGAATTTATAGATTATTATGCTAGACATTATGCTCTCGACTTAACTACATTGCAAGATCAACTTCAAGAAAAAGTCTTGCAACAATCATCTTTCATTGCAAATATAGTCATTAGACGAAATTTCAGACATCACAATTTGTCATCATTTGTTTCAACAAACGAAGCAAAACGATATTTGAATCAGAGTTAGTTTTTCTTTTCTTTGTTTCGTTCATTGCACAATTAATATTATCTCATAATTTCTTTGCAATCAATTTTGCAGTCACATAGTTTGAAATATCAAATTCTAATAAGCTTTAAACATTGTTCAAGACATTGATCTCATTAAGTTCTGAAGAAATCATTTCAGAGACTTTGTTCATTTAAGCAGAATGACTTAAGATATTTTAGCAATTTCAGCTATCTCAACAAATGTTGAATGAGTTTTCAATTTGAAATGAGACTTATTATTTTATCATTGCAGCTTTCTTGTTATCAACATCATATTGAATATCATGATGATTAAGCATGCAGATGCTGTGAAGTTGAAAGCAGAATTCAAGTTTCACAAGCTTATTAAAGAGAAAAGAGCTTTTGATGCACAGAAACAAGAAAAGAACAAAGATTTAATCTTCATCATTGATCTTAATAAAGATTTAGAGTATATCAGCAATGCATCATCAAATGATGATGTTGATGATAATGAGCATGATAAGTAATATTATATTGTTTATCATCAAACATTTAATTAACAATATCAGAGCTGAAGAATGATAATACACTTAATGTTGATCTTTTCATATCATCTTTGCAATCTAAATTCTCAAACTTTAAAAAACTTTTGTTATTTACATTATTTAATACAGCAAGATCTACGACAGCAAGATTTATGAAAACTTCACTTTTGAATGCTCAATTTTCAGCGTCTGCTCATTTTAATTGAGTTACATCACACTTGATTGAAAGAAACAGATTAAAGAAAAATAATCAATTATTACAAAAGATAATGAATCAAAGAAATTTGATGAAATTTATTGCAGTCTTTAAATCAAATAAAGAATCTAAGTCATCATCTTTAGCAATGAAAAAAGAACAGCGCAAGATGACTTCTTCTTTGAAGTTGAGTTTTATTTCAACATGTAAACGTAGCTTTGAAATGACTAATTTCAAGAAGAGATCATTATTTAAGAATAAAGCTAAATTGAATGCATTGTCTGAGCAAAGAAGACAAGAGAACATCAATAGAAAGCTCATGTAAATAGTTTTGCAATTCATTTTGCAATCTACTGTTTTCATGAAATTGCTTGTGCATTTCTCAAGCAGTTTAGTTAAAGACAGTGACTGAAATCTGAGTTAATGATAAAGAAGTTGAAGACATTTCTTTACATACATATAGATTTCTTTTCAACATGTAAATAAAGATCATTCATACATACATATTTTAAAGTTTCATAATATCATTCTACTAGTACTTATTTTAAATAAGTAAAATGTTTAAACATGTTATCAAGTTCAAGTCAACTCATCAAGTTGATTAAATTGAGTTAAGAGTCTTGTCATGATTCTAGTCTTGTCAGACTCAGTCTTCTAGTCTTGTCAGATTTATTCTCACTTCATCATCTTGACTAGTTTCTATTGAGTCTAGCGTTGACTGAGAAATACATATATGTAGTCAGCTTCTTTTCTATAGCTATCTTTCTTTCTTAGCATTTATCTTCTAGTTAAATGACATTTCTATCTGACTCACTCTAGACAGATCTCTAACATTAGATAAATGCTCATTAACTACTCTGCTATTGATGAATAGATGATATGAAACAATCTATTCAGTAAGAAAAATTTGCAAGAAATTCTTCAAATTTGCATCATCATTTTAGATTGCAAGAGATTCTTCGATTCTACACTCATTTTCATCATTCTATTTGCAAGAGATTCTTTAAATAAAGCACTTAATTATTATTTGAAATTCATAAGAAATTCTTTGAATTTTCACTCATCAAAAAACATCAACTTCTTATTTATTCTAATCTCAACAACTTCTATCTTCTTTCATCATGATATGTGATGTCAAGTCAGTTGAGCTTCGAACAACTCATTTGCTTAGAAGCATTGTCAGTAGAAGAGTTTCACTTCTACTCATTAATGCTTCAGTTGAAGCTGAGAAAGCTGTCATTGTATGAAACATAAACATCGAAAAACAACTGTTTCATTGAGTCAGCAATCAACTCAGCGAAGTCATCAATATGCTGAACAAGCTTCGAAGTCAGCGAGACTTGACTTTACAACTTAATGAACATTGACTTCTTGTATAAGAAGATCACAAAAAGAGAGCGAAACAACTAGAAGTCACTTTTGATAAGAACGATGAGCTAGAGAAAAAGATCAGTTAGTTACAAGATGAGCGATTGAACTTTAGAGCAAAACAACATCAAGTCGATTGATCTATGTCTCGTCAAGATACTCAGTCAGCTGAACAACAAGTCAATCAGAAAGTTGAACGAAGCTCGACTTTTAAAGCTCACTTTCAATAAAAATCTTCTACTCTATCTGAAAATGAGAATGATCATCACAAGTTCATTAAGCTTTTGAATTCACTTATCTTCATCAAAACAGATGACTTTATCTGAAAGACATGAAACATCAAGATAGCTGATAAGCTCAATGTCAATGTAAATCATTACTCTACTGAAAAGATTTGTATTGTTTATGTGATTTTCAGACTAGAAGATGATGCTCATCAGCAAATTTATGCAAAGCATTATGTTGACGTTTTTTCACTTTATCAGTCACTATCAGAGCTACTGAAACATCTGAAAGAAATTTATGAAGATCAGAATCTGATTTGAAAGTATCATCATGAATACGTTGCTCTGAAGCAGCTCAACAAGTTCTTCAGCTCTTTCTATTCAGAATTCACTAGAATATTCAGCTTTCTGAACTACGATGATATCACTTTGATGAACAACATTCAGAATAAAATCAACAATCATCTTCAGAATGTGTTGTCAGTTTGTCTCATAAAGTTTAGCTCGCTTGACAAGCTTAAAATCTTTCTTCAAGATGTAAATAACAAACAACAAGTCAATTATCAGCTACATGATGAGCAATGAACAGTCAAATTAATAGCAGCTTTGAAAAAACGTTTTGTTTCTTTGTTGACATCAGCTTCAGTCTCAACTACTAACTATGTTCAACTTACTACTTTTTTCATTCTTGAATCTGAATGATCAAGAATGTCAATCATCTGCTTCAACTGCAAAGTATTGAGTCATCTTTCAAAGAACTGCTTTCAGCTGAAGACTAGTACTTCAACATTTTGTGCATTCATCTCTTGTCTCAATGAGATCATCATGTCAAAAGAAGAGAAGAAATTATTTACAGAGAAATTGAAGAATAAGACAAAAAACTAGTGACTTTCATCAAAGACGTGATGAAAGATGTGTTAATTTCTTCAACAATGAGCAGCTCAAATGATCTCTTTGCTTTGAAATTTTTGACTACTGAATGTGTATTATTTAGCAAAGAAATTAATTACTCATTAAAGTCATTGATTGACACTGAAGCAGCTGACTATTCGTTCATTGATGAATTAATTGCGCAGAATGTTTATGATCATTTGCAAATTGAATCTTTATCTTTAATTAAGCTCAAATCAATAAGAGAATTCGATGATCATTATGCAAAAAAGCTCATTACTCATGCGTTTTATTCAAATCTAACTGTTCAAGATCATATGAAACGTTTCATCTTTATGCTGATTACTCAATTGAGTCAGCATCAGATGATTCTTGAAAAAACATGAATGAATAAGATCAAGATAACAATTGATATGAGAAACGATCGTCTTCAATTTTCTGATTCAAAGACTCATATCAATGCTAACTTGACTTCTCTTTCTATCATCAAGAAAATCGCGATAGAACAGAAGAGTTCAATCTCTACTCAAATACTAAAGAGATTTATCTCTTCTGTTGTCACTCAACTCAGCGAGAAGTCATCTTCATTCAGTAAAATCGTGAAATCATTTAATTTAATCAACTTCGCTTCGTCTTTCGATTCAATGAACATAGCAATAATAGAGACTGCAGCATATAGATTATTAGTCAAATGATTGAATGTGACTACTTTCGCGATCATCATCACGAAATCGATCGACTTCTAAAAACAGCTAGAAATAAATTCGAAGATGTAAATCTACAAGAGCTTTCACATGAAAAGATCTTGAAAGAAGTCAAAGCTAAGCTTTCTTTGAAATATCATGACTATCTAAATGTGTTTGATCGAGCGATGATTGATCAACTACTCTCTCATCGTCTCTATGATCATAAAATTGAGTTGATCAACGAGAGAACATCTTCTCAAAGTCGTCTCTATCATATGTTTGATTACAAGCTTCAAAAGATGAAGAATTATCTGATTAAACATCTGAATAAGAGCTTTATATCTTTCAGCTCGATCTCATACGCTTCGCTCATACTATTCGTTGAAAAGAAAGATGATAGTCTGCATTTCTGCGTTGATTATAAAAAGCTCAATGCTTTGATCAAATGAAATCGTTATTCTCTACTCTTAATAGACGAAACTCTCGCTCATATTTAAGATAGCAAGTATCTGACTCAATTGAATATAATAGTCGTCTTCAACAAACTATGCATACATTCAGAAAGCGAAGATTTGACTATCTTTATCATCTCTTTTGATTTCTACAAATATCACGTGATGTCTTTCAAATTAATCAACGACTCGACTTTCTATCAACATTATATAAACGACGTGCTATTTGACTATCTTCATCAGTTTTGTCAGATCTATCTAGATGATATTATCATCTACAGCAAAACACTGAAGAAACATAAGCAACACATACGATTGATTCTACATAGACTACGAGAGACTGATCTTCAGATGAATATAAACAAGTGTGAATTTCATGTTCAGAAAATTTTCTTTCTGAAACTATTGCTATTCATTGAAGAACTAAAGATAAATCTCAGAAAAGTACAAGCAGTAGTTGAATGATCTACTTCTACAAATCTCACTCAGATGCAGTTTTTCGTCAACTTCTGCAACTTCTATCAACGTTTTATAAAGAATTTTTCGAAGATTGTTCATTCTCTGATTCAACTAACTCAAAAAGAGATGATATTTGAATGAAATCAAGCTTGTCAAATAATCTTTAATCATATGAAGAAATGAATGACTGAAGCATTTATTCTTCATCATTTTGATCAGAATAAAAAGACTATTCTTGAAACAGACTCATTCAACTACGTCAATGATGATATACTTTCTCAGTATGATGATGAAGAAACATTGCATTCAATGATTTACTATAGCAAGAATCTGAGTCTCATTGAGTGCAATTACGAGATTTATGACAAGAAGTTACTAGCAATCATTCAAGCATTCAAGCATTGATGATCTGAGCTGAAATTAACTGAGCTATCAATTAAGATGTTCATCGATCATTAAGCTCTGACATCATTAATGAAGAATAAAGAGCTGAGTAGATGTCAGATGCATTGAGTTCAAAAGCTCGTTGACTTCAACTTCAAAATCATGTATTGTTCAGACAAATAAAACATCAAAGTCGATGCATTGACTCATCAAGTCAATTCAGTTTCTAGAAGTCTCAAGAATGAATGATGTTGCTATCAGCGAACTACAATTCTGACATTGAATCAAATGAAAATTGCTGATTTAAAGAAGAACATTGATGAATCAATCTATAAACAGATTCTTGAAACTAATGAGATCGACGAGAATTGTATGCTACTTCATGAAGTCATATTAAAAGATGAAGCTCAATATGAAGATATTAAATTAAGAAATTGTTAAGTTCAGAACGAAATACTATATTGAATTGATCTTCTATGAGTTTTCTTCGATGAGCATCTTCAAATGAAGTTAATTTGAGAAGTTCATGATCAATCTTCTATTGATTATTTTGAAATTCTCAGAACGATGAAGATCATAAGAAGATACTATTATTGATCTTCAATGCAAAAGACAATAAGTTGATATATTTGAAACTGCTACATTTGTCAGCGATCAAAGACTTCTTAAAATAAATTCAATGAACTACTACATTCTCTATTCATACTTGAACAATGATGAAAGAACATAGTCATGAACTTCATCATCAACTTATCTTTTTCAAAAGACAAAAACATCATATTAACAGTGATATGTAGACTGACAAAGAAACGACATTATATTTCTTGCTTCACTGATGACGAGAAGATCATAGCAGAAAAAACAGCTGAGCTAATGCTTCAGTGAATATATCAAATACATAATTTACTTGATTTCATTGTTTCAAATTGAGACTCTCAATTTATCTTCACTTTATGAAAGTTGCTTTGCAAAAGACTAAGCATTAATCTTCAACTCTTCACAGTCTATCACTTTCAGATCAATGATCAAAGTGAATGAGTCAATCAGAATGTCAAAAGATATCTTTGATTCTTTTGTTTATACATGCAGAATGACTGAGCTAAGCTACTACTCATGATTGAGTTTGTTGACAATAATGCTCTGTTCTCAGTCATTTTCTCGATCTTTTTCTTTCTAAACAAAGACTTTCATTCTCATATGAGCTTTGAACTCGATGTCATTGAATATGAAAGTTTCTGTGAACGCTTGCAGATGACTAAAGTCGAGAATATATTTAAACATATGAACAAAACACTGAAGTTTGCTCGCGAGTCGCTAGTCAAAACATGAGAACAAATGATGAAACAAGTCAATAAGCATAGAAAAGAAGTTGATTATAAGATTGAATCAAAGATGTTTTTGAATGAAAGAAACATCATTACAGTGAGATTTTTCAAGAAGTTAGATAATAAAATGCTCGATTCTTTCATCAATCTAGATTTCATCGACTCTTCATATAAACTGAAATTATTAGAGTCTATGCATGTTCATGATGTATTTCATTCTGATCTGCTTCGCTCTGTCGTTGATGATCTCTTATCTGATCAAAAGAATGAACTTTCAGATTTAATAGTGATAAACGATGAAGACGAGTGAGAAATCAATGATATATTGAATTTTCGTCAATATTGAATATGACTTCAGTATAAAGTCAAATGAAATGACTATGACAATGATCTCAATTGATACAACGCTGATGATGATGAATTTATGAATGCTCAGAAGATCATTGATGATTTTCATATTTAATATTTAAACAAATTGTGCTAATCAACAATTCAATCAATCACAATTTAACAGATCTGAGTCTGTGAAATCATGATTGAGCAATCAATTGAGTCGAGCAGAAAATACATTCATGCAAACATGAATTGTCGAAGAAAGAGAGTAATATCATGATTCTAGTCTTGTCAGACTCAATCTTCTAGTCTTGTCAGATTTATTCTCACTTCATCATCTTGATTAATTTCTATTGAGTTTAGCGTTGACTGAGAAATACATATATGTAGTCAGCTTCTTTTCTGTAACTATCTTTCTTTCTTAGCATTTATCTTCTAGTTAAATGACATTTTTATCTGACTCGCTCTAAATAGACTTCTAACAAGTCTGACTCAACTTAATTGAGTTGAATTGATTTTTCTCAACTCAACTCAATTCTGAAACTCAACTTGAATTAAGTTAAACAACTCAAACTTGATGATAAATCTAAACAGAATCTTCAGAAATTGATTCAAAGAATCAAAATGTCAAATATAAAGTAAAGAATATATTGAATTGATAAAATATCAAAGATTAGCTTCATTGATTAGTCAAGTGAAAAGATTATGAACATATTGAAAACACTTGAAAATCAGAAAAAAATCTCAAGAACTGTCAGATGCTTCTGCAACAGTTTCAGTTGAGAAATTCAATCAGTCAAAGTTTGATAAAATCTCAATTTACTCAAAAAACATGTCAAAGAGAAAATCATTCAATAATAACTTGCTAGTCTTTCTTTCATCTTTCTTGAGTTCAATGATGTTTCAAAACTTTCATTCAATCATCATTTATTTTTTATTTTTCAGAAACACAAATTGATTTTGCAGATGAATAGTTCTTGCAAAGATTTTTTGCATCTGCTTGTGAGCATTCAGCAACTCATCAAGAACACAATTGCATTTTATCTTTATTCTTTTTCACTTCATCATCAAGAAAATAAGATTGCACTTGCGATTGAAATGCACACACTCGATGCAATGATTAATTTCATTGTCAATACAACATTTCTTTTACAAGTGATTGCAGTGTTCACAAAAATGCATGACAGCACGCTCAAAACTTGTATGTTCAAGAAAATCTTTGCGACGCAAGATAAAGTTTTTGATTATGCAATGAAAAAACATGAAGAAAAAGTGATTTTCAAAATGAAAATTTTAAAAGAAAATTTAGTGTTAAAACTCTCTTGCATGAAATTATATAACAGCAATAATTAAATAATCATTGAATAATCAAAGTCTTAAAGTGATTACTCTGATTGTTTGAATCAGAAGTGATCACAGTGAGCAGAATGAGCATGATGCTCATTTTGCTCATCTTGCTCAAGAATGATCAGAATGATCATTCAGAGCAAAAATGACTTGACATGATTTTTTTATATCTATATAATGATGATCATTCTTTTAAATAAAAGCTTCATGCTTAACTTATGTAAGTAGTCAATACATATTATTGTCTTAACTATCTTCAGATCTCAAGTTTAGTAATAGTGATTACTGTTTAATCTCTGTATATATCTTGTGTTGTTAAAGAAACAATCATTACATACATCTTGAAGCATAATCATGTATCTTGAGTCAGCAGTCTGCATCTCTACGTGATGCTCAAGATCAGTACTTCGTACGAAAAAAGAAGCTATCATGACTGCTTTCTAGTATGAGAAAAGTGAAGATAAACTCTTTTATTTACACTTTGTACATAATGTTAATCTGAATCTTGTTGTACAAAGTAAAGTTAACAGACAGCACTCAATCAACTCTTCTTGTTATCACAGCTCATGCAAACTGATTATCAATCTTCTTCATATGATGCAAATGAAATCAAGATAACTATTCAGTGAGTCAGAAAAAAGTGAGAAACAGCTCAAGATCAGTACTTTGTATGAAGAAAAAAGCTGTCATGACTGCTCATATAAAAAAAAGCGAAGACAGACTGTCTTTTATCTACACTTTGTACATAACATTAGTTTAGATCTTATCATACGAAGTAGAGTTAACAGACAGCACTCAATCAACTCTTCTTGTTGAGTCAACTTTACAACTCATGCAAACTGACTTTTAATTTTCTTCATACAAGCTTCAATTCTTTCACGACAGCATCAGAGAATTAATTCAATTATGTTCATTAATGTATTTTGTCAATGATGATTTTTCTTCAATTGAAGAAGATTCTTTTCTGTTAAGAAAGTCATCATTTAGCTTTGTACATCGTTTTCAAAGCTTAAATGACAGAGACAAAGTCTCAGTCAAACATTCACTCTCGTCAAAGATCTGAAATTGTGCTCACAGTTCAATACATGTGATGTTCAGAAGACATGATATCAGAATTCAGTGATGATGAAGCTTGAGAAGCTTGAACATCAAAGATGTCTTCATACGAAGCAGCTTTTGATCTCTAAAGATCATTCAGACTCAAGTCAACTTTGTACAAAGATTGTGATAACAGTTGAGAAAAAGCAATGTTGAAGTCGAAGTTGTTCTCATATGAAGATTGTAGCATGAGCTGAGAGAAAACAATGATGTCGCTCAAAAAAGCAGCAAAGTCATGCAGAATAATGAAAAACTTTTCTGCAAAGAAATTCTTCATACAATCATGCAATGACTTTAGTATCTGATGATTGCAAAAATCATGATGCTGTATACTTTGTACAATGTTCTTTGAAGTCATATTGATTTAATTGACAATATTTAATATTATGCTTCATATACAAAGCTCATTTGACTTTTTAACATTGAGCAAAGAGAGTTTTACTTCATTTGCAAACATCAGATAATCATCTTGTACAAAGAAAGAATCTTTTTACAAGAAATGAGCAGAAAATTCTTGATGATAAATAATTGAATTCTGCAAGATCACTATACGAAGCTTCTTCAACAAACGCAGAACATCTTGAACAATCATGTTGAATTAATCTTTCTCAACAGTATCAAGCAACAATTCATCAAGCAAAGATTTATCATTCTTGTATGAAGCATTGCTTGAGAAATCACTGAATCACATCAGTCAATGATCAATTCATGATTAGAATGCTCATATGAAAGACAATGAAAATTCAACTTTGATTCAAAATCAAAAAAAAATTTAAAGATCAATTTGAAGTCTGTCATTACTTGTATGAACTTCAGAAGAAGATGAATTAAATAACTCATGAACAAAGCATCTGTATTTCATCATTTGACATAATGTATTTGAAATTTCAATGTGTCACTCAACTCATCTGCTTGTGCTTCTGCATCACAATCATGAGTCTTCTTAAAACTGAAAATGCTGATGACATCAAACATTTTGTTGATTCATTTTAGTTGAACTTTATACAACATAAACAAAGTCAACTTGCTTTCTTGAAGCAGATGAAAATCATATCATTGCTGTCATCTTTGAAAATGTAAAATCTGCTCTTGTACAATGTTTCAATGATAAAAAAGATAAAAAGCAAACTGCAAAATGATGCACAGTAATGAATTCTTATGTCGTACAATTGCTTTGTATTCAATTCACTCAGTCTGATTCTTTTTTTCATTGTTCAAGATGCAAACATGCATCATACAAAAAATGAAATTTTTGTTCTTCAAGTTTAAAGAAAACAAATCAATCAACTGCAGATGACAACAATTTTCTTCATGCATCAACATCATATGATTCATCAAAAAATCAAGCATCATATGATGAGCAAATTTTACAGTTTGAGTCGTGACTCATTTCTGAGAAAGTTCATGAGTTCAACAGCTTTGTGTTACAAGCGTGCTCAGTCTTCTACTGAAACACGTGTTCTTTGAGCGAGTCTAAGACTCTATCGAGCTTAGCGCTTTTCTTCTCTCTGTACATATAGTCTTCGCATCTCGTAGATCTTGCTCTTTAGCTTTGAATTCTCATTTACCTGATTTACTCTTCGTTTATCTGTATCTCTATGACTTGCTCTAGACATGATTCTAACACTTTGTACAACATCAATCATTTATTGTTACTCATATTCATTCAGCAGAGTATTGACATTGCAATCAAGATATTAAGCTTTTTTTCTTGCATACTTCTTCTTCATACAATCTTTTAAAAGAGCTTTCATCTTGATTTCTTATGAATGAGAAGATGTAACATGATCAAAAGGTTGCTGATAATTGTACAAAGAAATGATAGCAGAAACATAACTGTCAACTGAATTAAATTTCAACGTCTGTTGCACTTTCTTTCTTGTAGTAGTTGTACAAGACTGCTTGTAATGACTTGTATGAAGTTCTTGTGATAGAACTTTCTTGTTCAAAAACATGATGAGTTTATCTTTCATCACTATTTGATCATTCATGAACTCATGTCTTGCACAGAACTTCTACTTCACTCAGTGCATATCATACAAAAACGTTGAAGAAGATCTTACTCATCATTTCTTCTTCTTTGACTTGTAGTTTCTGATTGTATTGATTGAAGCATTCATACATCTCAAGATCAACGCAGTCTGTTTATGTTGATACAATTCAACTGTAACATTCATCTCATTGAAAGCATTCATCGTCAAGAACGTCATTGTCAGAGTTGTTGTACACTGCAGTACTGCACGCAGAATTAATTCAGATGTAACAGACTTCGTATGAATAGATTGTTGAAGAAAATCAGAAGCAGCGAGCGCAAAATGAAGCAATAACTGAATAAATAATCGAGGTGAGGCAAGTTCTTGAATATGTTGCATATTATCGAAAGAAGAACTCTGTTGACATGTAACATGTTGAGAGCTTGGCAATAACTCGAAATAACTGAAGACGTCGACATGTACGAATAAACAGATAAGAAAATTTCAACCGTCGATCAGGTGATTTTCGATCATCTGATGTACATACAACGACTTCAATGAACGATAAAAATCAGAATGATAGTTTAAGCGAAAGAAAAAGGAATGATGATAGTTTAAACGGAAGAAAACGACTTGCACGGGTCAACGCAGGCAAAAACATAGTGCGGGGTCGAAAAGTTTTGATGTTGGGTCACCTGATGTAACACTTGGCAACCAACGATCAGAATAAGCCGCTATTCCAGTACTATATAGACTGCTGCATAGTGGATGAGAGCAACGCCTGTGGCTCGAAAAGTCAAGATAAGAATGTCGTGGCGCGAGATCTGGAGCAATTGGCGCGCACTTATCGACGGGATCTCTTAGTTACGCACTATACTATACGTCACTGGAAGTCCATCGAGGAAAGATGGCATATCCATCCCTCTTCCTTGCG
>JAABUS010003150.1_pt1 | contig 27736 bp, 20 predicted proteins | sample 5560161 | NCBI WGS metagenome assembly JAABUS01 (sample SAMN10711885, study PRJNA513376) | rock metagenome | isolation source: Antarctica rocks | place: Antarctica: Victoria Land, Trio Nunatak nord | collected 2016-01-04
CCCAGGAGGCCGACCACCGCTCGATCGGCTTGATGGAGCCCGGCTGCTCGCCGAGGTGTACCCGCATCGCCTCGTGGGTACGACCTGGCCCGAGGTCGCGGTAAGCCAGGAAGGCCGCATACGCGTGCTCCCCCTCCCGGGGCCGACGCTCCCAGGGGAGTCCCTCCGCTCGCGCCCCCATCGCCCTCCCCTCCTCCCGCCCGGGCCTCGCGGCCCTCATTCCTCTCGGTCCTCTTTGGAAGAGAATCCCTCGGTCGGGGGTCATCCTCACCATTTCCGGTCTCGGAAGTCCTCGGGTTTTCGCCCCGGGAGGGACAGGCGAAATGGGTCGAGTGGATGGCCTCCGTCATAGTGTACAAACGCTCCGATGTGGAATATCTAGGGGAAATATACAGATTTTTACGATTGGTTAGACTTTGACAATTCGTTGAGATGTGGGGACCCATGCGTCGGGAACGTCGACGCGGGTCCTGTTTTCACCCACCTTTGACCCACCTCGGACCCACCTGTCCTGCGACACGCGTCCGGGTCGCGGGGCCCGCTGCAGGGGTGGTCATGCCCTCCGCCGCCCGATCGCCCACGAATCGCCGGGATTCGTAGACGCCCCCGTTGCGAACCGGGAGGATCGCGAAGTCGCCCGCCGCTGAGATTGCGGCGATGGGGCCGATCGGGTAAGACGGGTGGATAAAATGCGGGACGTCGGACGTCGCGCCAGGGACAGTCGACGTATAGAGGAAAGGCCTCATCGCGGATGAAGACGGAACAGTTCATGCGACACCACGGGGTCGCCAGCAACCCATTCAGCGAGGAGGATGCCCAGACGGACACGGTCTTCAAGCAGGGATGCCTCGAGAAGATCCACCACCCGGCCTGGGACAAGTTCTTCGGCAGCCCGAGCGACCCGTCGACGGCCCTGGTCTTCGGCGAGAAGGGGAGCGGCAAGACGGCGCTCCGGCTCCAGGCGGCCTCGGAGTTCGAGGCGTACAACCGGGCGCATCCCGACCACCGCGTCTTCGTCATCGCTTACGACGACTTCAACCCTTACCTCGACCACTTCCGGACCGCGACCCGCGCCCGGAATTCGGCCGAGGCCCTGAAGCAGTGGCGACTCCAGGAGCACATGGACGTCGTCCTGGCGCAGGGCGTCACCCAGTTGGTGGACGTCTTGACCTCCGATCGCGCCGAGCCCGGCGCCACGCCCGCGTCGCCGCGAGACCAACTCGGGGTGCTCAGCGAGGACCAGCGCCGGGACCTGCTGCTCCTGGCGGCACTCTATGACCAGTCGACCGGCGAGCCGATCGAACGGCGCTGGAGCCGGCTCCGTCGCCGCTCGGGGTTCCGCCCACTCTGGAGCCGCGGCGACCTCCAGATCGGCTTCGGGACCACGCTGCTCGTGATCGCCCTGACGCTGGGCTTCCCGTCGCTCCGGGGATGGACCTACTGGCCCTGGCTGGTGGGCCTGGTCCTCGCCGGCTGGGTCTACTGGGGATGGCGGCTGGCCCGCGCCGAGTGGTTCGCCCAGGCGATCCGCAAGGGCCTCCGGGTCCTGAGCCGCGACCCCTCGGCGTTGCGCTGGGAGCTGCTCTGGTTCAGGCCGACCGAGCTGGCCGGCCAGCCCTTGCCGACGGCAACCCGGACCGGCGGCGAGGAGCGGTACGAGCTGCTCCGCAAATTCCAGGCGGTGCTCAATCGACTGGGATACCACGGGATCGTCGTCCTGATCGACCGGGTGGACGAGCCGGAATTGATCGGCGGCGACCCGCGGCTGATGCGCGCGCTGATCTGGCCGCTCCTGGACCACAAATTCCTCAGGCACCCCGGGCTCGGGGTCAAGCTCTTGCTGCCGATCGAGCTGGCGTACTACCTGGAGAAAGAAGACAAGGAATTCTACGACAAGGCGCGTCCCGACAAGCTGAACATGATCAAGCCGCTCCGCTGGACCGGCCCCTCGCTCTACGACCTGGCCAGCGACCGGCTCCACGCCTGCGCGATCACCCCGACCGAGAACGGCTCCGGCCCCCGACTCCGCCAGTTCGTGGACGAAGAGGTGAGCGACGACTCCCTGAAAGACGCCCTGGGCCACCTGCGGACCCCCAGGCAGCTCTTCAAGTTCCTGCACCGGCTGGTCGAAGACCACTGCCACCGCCACACCGAAGACGCCCCTCGGTGGACGATCGACGGCGACACGTTCCGCTCGACTTACGCGGCCCACCTCCGCGACCTCGACGCCTTCGACCGCGGCTACGGGCACGGCTGACGCGCCCGACCGTCCCGGCCCCCCGAGGGGAATCGTTGGCAAGACTCCCACGGTCGAGGGCACTCTCGAACGTGGGCTCCCTCCGATGAAAACCGGGCCGAGTGTCGCACGACGGCCGCCCCGACTTTCATGGTCCTCTGACCTTCGATCTCCTCCCCCAAGGCTCGAACGGAGGCTCGCCCGATGGCCAAGAAACGCAGTTCGCCGAAGAAAAGCTCAAAAGAGCCATCGAAGAGCACCCCGAAGCGAGCGAGCCGGCCGAAGCGAAAGGCCGAGGCGCCGCCCGTCGTCCCCGACCGTCGTGCCCTGGAGGGGATCATGAGAAGCCTCATGGGCGAGCTGGTGGGGGCCGCCGCGGAGACCCCCCTGGGCAAGGCGCAGGAGGTCCTGGACCTGGCCTTCGAAGAGGACGACGCCGAGCGTCGGGCCGACCTTGCCAGGCAGGCCCTCGCGATCTCGCCGGATTGCGCCGACGCCCACATCTTGCTCGCCGAGCAAGCCGAGAGCCGCAAGGCGGCCCTCGCGCTGTACGAGCAGGCGGTGGCCGCCGGGGAGCGGGCGATCGGGCCCGAGGCCTTCGAGGGAGGCGAGGGACACTTCTGGGGCTTGCTGGAGACCCGGCCCTACATGCGTGCCCGAGAGGGTCTGGCGCATACCCTCTGGGCGCTCGGCCGGCGTGAGGAGGCGGCCGGGCACTTCCGCGACATGCTCCGGCTCAACCCGGGCGACAACCAGGGTGTCCGCTACACCCTGTCCGCCTGGCTCCTGAACCTGGATCGGGACGACGAGCTGGCGGAGCTGCTGGAGCGGTACGACGACGCGTCGGCTTCCTGGATCTACACCAGGGCCCTGCTCGCCTACCGCCGCGAGGGCGACACGCCCGAGGCCCGAAAGCGGCTGCGGGCGGCCAGGAAGTCGAACAAGCACGTCCCGGCCTACCTGCTGGGCGACGAGCCGCTGCCGATGGGAATGCCCGCCACCTACGGCCTCGGCGATCCCAGCGAGGCGATCATTTATGCAGCCTCTCACCTGGGCGCCTGGAAGTCGACGCCGGGGGCCATCCCCTGGCTGCGCGAGGCCCTCGCCGGCGCGGGCAAGAAGAAGTCCAAGGCCAGGCCTCCCGCCGGCCCGACCGAGATCGCCGAGGAGCGGCTCCGGCGGCTCCCGCAGCGGTTCGACGTCTGGCAGGTCGACGGCCGCGCGATCGCCCATCTCGTCGAGAGCGAGGGGAAGCTCGTCCAGCCCTGGATGAGCCTCGTCACCAGCACCACCGGCGGCGTCATCCTCGCCCATGCGATGGCCCTCGAGCCCTCCATCCCCGCGCAATTCTGGGACCTGCTCGCCCGGGCGATGCAGGAGCCGATGGCCGAGGAGCCGCACCGGCCGACCCAGTTGCAGTTCCGGCCCGGCCCGACCTGGGACGTGCTGAGGCCACACCTCGAGGCGATCGGCCTCGAGTGCGTGGAGTCCGAGGACCTGGAGCAGGTGGACTCCCTCCTCGACGACCTCTCCGAGCACTTGACCCGCGATGCGCCGCCGGGCCTGCTCGACATCCCGGGACAGACGCCCGAGCGGGTGGCCGGCTTCTACCGGGCGGCGGCGGAGTTCTATCGGAAGGCCCCGTGGAAGTCCCTCGGATACGAGGAGGCGATCCAGGTCGAGTGCGCGCAATACCAGAGCGGCCCCTGGTATGCCGTGGTGATGGGGCAGTCGGGACTGACGCTGGGCGTGGCGCTCTACGAGGACCTGAACCTGCTGAGGAGGATGTGGGCCGAGGAGCTCTCGGAGGAGGAGAACGTCCGCGAGACGGTGGCGCTCACGGCGACCTTCGACCCCGAGGCGGAGGTCTCGCCCGCCGACGTGCTGGCGTCGCGCGAGCACGGCTGGGAGGTCGCGGGGCCGGAGGCCCACCCTTCGGTCTTCCGCAAGGATCGCGGCATGAGCATGCGTCCGCCCCTCGCGTGGGAACTCGAACTCCTGGAGGGCTGCCTGAGGGCGATCCCCGACTTCGTGGCGAAGCACCGGCCCGGCGACACCGGAGAGGTTACGATGACGGTTCCGGTGGCCACGCGTGCGTTGGACCTGCGGCTCTCATGGGTCGGGGAGGGGTGATGGCGTCGGCCCGTCGGCCCGGAGCCTCTCAACGCGCGAGACGAGCGGCGCGATACATCGCCCTGTTCAAGCCTTTCGACGTCTTGACCCAGTTCACCGACGTCTCCGGCCGGTCGACGCTGAAGGACTTCGTCACGCTGCCGGGGGTCTACCCGGTCGGCCGGCTCGACCGCGACAGCGAGGGGCTCTTGCTCCTGACCGACGACGGCACGCTCGCGCACCGCCTGACCGACCCGAGGTACGAACACCCGAAGACGTACCTCGTCCAGGTCGAGCGCGTCCCCGAGCCCCCGGCCCTCGTCACCTTGCGCCTGGGGGTCGACTTGAAGGATGGCCGGACCCTCCCCGCCGAGGTGGAACTCCTCCTCGACCCACCCCTCCTGCCCGATCGCCCGACCCCGATTCGCTTTCGCAAGAATGTGCCGACGGCCTGGATCCGGCTGGTGCTCCGCGAGGGTCGCAACCGCCAGGTCCGCCGCATGACGGCCGCCATCGGCTATCCCACGCTCCGCCTGGTCCGCGTCGCCGTCGGCCCCGTCCTGCTGGGAGACCTCCCGCCCGGCCATTGGCGCGAGCTCAACCGCCTCGAACGCGACGCCCTGGGGATCCGTGACCCGGCCGGGTCGTGATCGACCGGGCGAGATGGTAAACTGGAGTCCAGTGCGGAACGCCGAACGGATCGGCCAGGAGACGAGCGATGGCCAGCCTTTCACAAACCCGTGTCGGGATGACGCTGGAGGAATTCCTCAAGCTGCCTGAGGAGAGCCCCTCCCTCGAATACATCGATGGTAGGGTCGAGGCCAAGGTGTCACCACAAAAAAGACACGGGGTCATCCAGGGCGAGCTCAACGCGCACTTCAATCAGTTCGCAAGGCCGCTCAGGGTCGGCATGGCCTTCCCGGAACTCCGCTGCACATTCGCCGGCCGGTCGATCGTCCCCGACGTGGTCTTCTTGCTCAAGGAGCACATCGACCTCGACAAGCAGGGCGAGGTGGCCGACGTGACCCCCTACCCTCCCGACATTCACGTCGAGATCATCTCGCCCGAACAGCCGGTGCGGACTTCGCACGAAAAGCTGGTCCACTCCACCTCGTACGGCTGTTCGCTCGGATGGCTGATCCACCCGTACCGCAAGTCGGTCGACGTCTACCGACCGGGGCAACCGATCGAGAAGCGAGGGCCGGCTGACGTGCTCGAAGGCGATCCCATCCTGCCGGGCTACCTCCTGCCCGTCGCCGAACTCTTCGGCTGGCTGAAGCCCAACTTCTGAACGCGAGTGGCAGGGATTTGACGAGGTTTCGCGCGATCATCCGTAATTTCTCGGAGCACGGGTCTGCGGCGGTCCGATCTCGCCCTCAAATCCAATCCCATCGATCCCTAGTCGAGTCGGGATGGCTCGACCACGGATCACGACCTTGCCGGGTCGTGATCCGCCGCAATTGATGGTAGGCTGGAGTCCAGTGCGCGAAGTTGCAGGCGCCGGCGAGGAGTCGAGCGATGGCCAGCCTTTCACGGACTCAAGTCGGGATGACACTGGAGGAATTCCTCAAGCTCCCCGAGGAGTGTCCCTCCCTCGAATACATCGATGGGCGGGTGGAGGCCAAGGTGTCGCCGCAGAAAAAACACGGAGTGATCGAGCTCAAGCTCGCCGCGCACTTCAACCAGTTCGCCGAGCCTCGTCGGGTGGGCATGGCCTTCCCCGAACTCCGCTGCACGTTCGACGGCCGGTCGATCGTCCCCGATGTCGTCTTCCTGCTCAAGGAGCACATCGAACTCGACGAGCAGGGCGAGGTGGCCGACGTGACCCCGCGCCCTCCCGACATCCACGTCGAGATCATCTCGCCCGAGCAGACGGTGCGGACTTCGCACGAAAAGCTGGTCCACTCCACCTCGCACGGCTGTTCGCTCGGATGGCTGATCCACCCGTACCGCAAGACGGTCGACGTCCACCGACCGGGGCAGCCGATCGAGAAGCGAGCGCCGGGAGACGTGCTCGAAGGCGATCCCATCCTGCCGGGCTACGTCCTCCCCGTCGCCGTGCTCTTCGGCTGGCTGAAGCCGAATTTCTGAACGTCTCCGGTCCGGGAGCCGGTCCCGCATGAGCCAGGTCGCCACGTCCGCCACCGATGGCCCCCCGAAGCTCCGCCTCGGCTTCGACGGGGGGACCTTGCTCATCGATGGGCTCCCCGAGGGGGACACGCTGGGATTGCCCGGAGTCCGATTCGACGTACGCTCGCAGGCCCACCGCGCCGAGGCGATCTGGTATCGGGCGATCGTCGAGCACCTGCGCCGGCAGCAGGTGGCCTACGTGGATGAGGCCCGTGACTACGAGAAGACGAGCTGGTCGATCCGGATCGAGAAGGCGGCATTCCCGCACCAGACCGAGGGCCTCGACGCCTGGTGGGCCGCCGGCGGGCGCGGGGTGGTGGTCCTGCCCACGGGGACCGGCAAGACGCACCTGGCCAACCTCGCCATCGCCAGGGCCGGCAGGCCCACGCTGGTCGTCACGCCGACGATCGACCTGCTCAACCAGTGGTACGACGAGCTGACGCTCTGCTTCGAGACCGAAGTGGGGCTGCTCGGGGGGGGGTACTACGACATCCGCCCCCTGACTGTGACCACCTATGATTCGGCCTACATGAACATGGACCGGCTGGGGGGGAAGTTCGGGCTGCTCGTCTTCGACGAATGCCACCACCTGCCCGGCCCGACCTACGGCCTGGCGGCGACGATGGCGATCGCGCCCTACCGCCTCGGGCTGACGGCGACCCCGGAGCGCGCCGACGAGGCGCACACGAAGCTCGACCACCTCATCGGCCCGATCGTCTACCGGCGCGAGATCACGCAGTTGCGGGGCCAGTACCTGGCCGACTACCGGGTCGAGACCCTGTACGTGAACCTGACCGAGGAGGAGCGGTTCCGCTACGAGAGCGCCCGCGAGATCTACCGGGGTTTCCTCTCCGACACCGGCATCGACATGCGAAGGCCCGGCGCCTGGGGCCAGTTCCTCTTCGCGGCGCATCGCTCTGCCGAGGGCCGGCAGGCCTACCTCGCCTACCGCGAGCAGCGCGCGATGGCCCTGGCGGCCCCCGCCAAGCTCAACCTCCTGGCCCGCCTGCTCGACCGCCACAACGGCGACCGGGTCTTGATCTTCACCCACGACAACGCCACCGTCTACAAGATCGCGCGGCAGTTCCTCGTCCCGGTCATCACCCACCAGACCAAGACGAAGGAGCGCCGCGAAGTCCTGCTCCGGTTCAACGCGGGGACCTTCCCGATCGTCGCGACCTCGCGCGTGCTCAACGAGGGGGTCAACGTCCCCGAGGCCAACGTCGCGATCATCCTCTCCGGCTCGTCCTCGGTCCGCGAGCACGTCCAGCGCCTCGGCCGCATCCTCCGCAAGTCCGGCGACAAGGAGGCGACTCTTTATGAGGTCGTCACCAAGGGGACCGTCGAGGAATTCTCCTCCAACCGACGCCGCCAGCACAGCGCCTACGGGGGCGACTGATCAACGATTCGAGGCCCCGCCCTCCTCCTCTCTGCGTCGGTCGCCGCCGACCTCTCAGGGTGGCCGCCGTCTATAACAGCTTGCGGAACTCTTCATTCGTCAGGCCGGCGGCCCGCACCATCGTGACCGCGTTGACGGGGTTGTGACGCGGGATCGTGACGATTCGTGTGCCGTCGGTCATCACGACATGCTTGCCCTGGCGCCGGACGTGGAAGCCGGCCTTCTCCAGGGCGCGGATCGCGGCGAGGTGGTTCACGCCCGGGAAGTTGGGCATCGCTAGACGGCGACCTCGACCTCGCGGGCCTCCGCCTCCTCGGCCAATTCAGATGCCACGTCGAGGTACTCGCGGATGGCATCGGAGATGTTCACCAACGCTTCCGCCTCGGTTTCCCCCTGCGAGCAGCATCCCGGCAAGCCCGGCACGGTGACGCTGTAACCCTCCTCGGATCGAACGAGCGCGACCTTGTAGATCATGCTGACCTCCCGCAACGCGTCTATCGCCGCGCCGCCTATCGAGAAAGCCCGGCGCACCGAACGTAGCACGACCGGCGTGACGATGTCGACGGGCCTCTCGACTTCGACGTTCCGGATCGATTCGGCGCCTCGCGGAGCGTGTCCGCTTCTCTCGTCACCGTTCTATAAGAAGCGTCGGGCACGTTGCCCGAAGAACGCGACTGCGCGCCGTGATATCTCCTCTAACTGCCCGGCCTCCGTCATGACCGTCGCCTCGGCCGACCAGTCATCTTCCATCGGACCAGAATGCAACTCATCCCGGATGGAGACGTGGCCGGTACGGTCCTGAGTGCAATGCAGTCCCATCTCGCCCTCCAGTGACACCCAGTGCAATTCGCCCGGCCAGCCCCGCCAGCACTCGCCCATCTGGACGAACAGCGGGGCCGGGTGCCCGTCGGCGTACCCAGAATAGACCTCGGCCGCGGCAGAGAAGTTTAGATCGGTGATGCGGACCCAGAATCTCTCGATCGGGAGATGCGGAAAGGTGGGTATGCGGTCGAAGAACTCGAGCGAGCCGGCCCCCGACGCGCTCTTGATGGAGAACGACTCCACGGGTTGTCCTCCGTCGCTGAACCAAGGATAGACGATCGAATTGTCGTGGAAGATCACGGCGAATCTATCGTACAATCTCGCATAGAGAACACTTTATTCAACAAAACGCGCGGTCGCAAGAAAATACGACCCGCGATGCCACGAGTTCCGCGAGGCGAATCATGACGACACTCTGCATCGCTGAAGGCCGAGTTTCGGACGTTGCCTGACGGCATCGGTCCCGAAAACGCTTATCCGCTTCAGGAGACCGGGAAGGCCCACTGGTCAACTCTCTCGATTTCGCGAGGCTCTTCACCCGAACGACTTCGCCCGACCCCGAGCACGAGCATGCTGAACGGTCCCCTGGTACGCATCCGAACGGCGAAGCAGCGGATCATCCCGCTGTACCTGAACCGCGAGAGCCCCGACTGGCTCGAGGTGGCCGAGAGCCTCCTGCTGATCTTCCGGGAGGGGGTGGGGCTAACCCGCGGGGAGATCGAGGCGGAGATCGACGAGATGGTCGGCGAGGGGATGGCCACCCTGGCGCATCGAGGGCTGGCGAAGATCCTCGAGGACCGCGCCGAGTTCGAGGTCGTGGCCGACGTCCCCCCCGAGACGATCCGCGAGAAGGTCTTCTCCGCGGCGGCCGAGCATCGCGTGGCCATCCGCGCCGCCGGGCTCCGCACGCCGTTCAGTCGAGAGACGGTGCTCAACGCGGTTGCGCAGGAGCTCAACCTGGAACCGGAGAAGCTCGCCGCCTCGCTCTTCGCCGACCTCAAGGACGAGAACCGGTTGCTCTCGTTCGACGACATGACGGCCCAGCGGCTAATCGACCGCTACAACGTCGGGCTGGCGCAGGCGGTCCTGCTCCGCTCGGTCCTGGTCACGGCCGAGGTCCGTCACGAGAAGCCCGCGAGGTACCGCCAGTTGTTCCGCCAGCTCAAGTTCCATCGCCTCCTCTACCGCGTCGAGGGGACCATGGCCGACGGCTACACCCTCCAGATTGACGGCCCCTTGAGCCTCTTCAGCGCCACGAACAAGTACGGGCTGCAGATGGCGCTCTTCCTCCCCTCGCTGTTGTCATGCGGCGACTTCCGGCTCGACGCCGAGCTGCGCTGGGGGCCGAAGCGCGAGCCGAGGAGCTTCCACCTCGAATCTAATGATGGGCTCGTCTCGCACCGCGACGATGCCGGCACGTACGTCCCGGCCGAGTTGACCGCGTTCCTGGACAGGTTCCGCCAGGTGGCTCCGGCGTGGGAGGTGTCCGAGGCGACCGAGGTCATCGAGCTCGGCCGGGAGGGGGTCTGGGTACCGGACTACCGCTTCGTCCACAGGGCGACCGGGACCGATGTCTTCGTCGAGGTCGTCGGGTTCTGGAAGCGATCGAGTCTCGAGCGGCTGCTCAGGCTCCTCCCCCGCCTCGGCCCGAAACGCTTCCTGCTCGCGATCTCCGACCGGCTGAAGGTCGACGAAGACGCCTTGAGCGACCTGCCCGGGCCGGTCCTCCGGTTCAAGGAAATCCCCAACGCCCCCGAGCTCGCGCAGATGCTCGACCGCATGCTCCCCGCCTCGGGGGGCCTGCCCCTCGCCTGAGCAAGGTCGACGGCACGCATGTTGCACAATTCCTGGGCCGTCCCCGGGAATCTTCCCGGTCACGAGACGTTTCCATAGCCCGAAGCACGCGAGAGAGTCCCTGATGCTCGAGAACAAACGATTCTGGAGGGATGCCTTTGCCCTCCACGAATCGGCCACGCCGAGAATCCTTCGCCGCACCATCAAGTTCGGCGCCTTCGCAACGTTCGTCTGTTTGCTGAAGGAGTTCTACGCGGACGAACTGGGACTGTCCGTCGGCCCGTTCGAGTTCGCGGGGGCGGCCCTGGGGCTGCTCCTGGTCCTTCGGACGAACGCGGGATACGAGCGATGGTGGGAGGCAAGGAAGCTCTGGGGGGGGATCGTCAACCAGACCCGTAACCTGGCCATCGGGGCCCTGGCCTATGGCCCCGACGATCGGCGATGGCGGGAGGGGGTCGTCCGCTGGACGGCCGTGTTCCCGTACTCGTCGATCCGCAGCTTGCGCGACGACCGGAGGATGCCCGAAGCCGCGGCCTTGCTAGGCGAGGCGGAAGCCACACGGATTGCGACCTCGCAGCATATGCCCGGCTTCGTGACGCTGAGGATCGCGGCGCAGTTGCGGCACGCCCGCGACCACCTGGGGATGGATCGCTTTGCCTTCCTCCAGATCGATGGCGAGCGCATCAAGCTCATCGACCACATCGGCGCCTGCGAACGGATCCTCAGCGCCCCGCTTCCCAGGGCCTACACCATCCATATTCGACGGTTCATCCTGCTTTACCTCGCGACCTTGCCGTTCGCAATGATCGATCGCGTCGGCCTCTGGACTCCCCTATTCACGGTACTGGTCGCGTATCCGATCCTCTCGCTCGACCAGATCGGGATGGAACTCCAGAACCCCTTCGCGACCGCCAACATCGGCCATCTGCCCCTCGACGAGTTGTGTTCGAAGATCGAGGGGAACTTGCTCGCGCTCCTGCAAGACGAGCCGGGCTCGCCCGAGGAGGGCCCCGACGGTTTCCCGGCCGAAGGGGGGTACGACGAACTCGTCGAGCCGCGGGGAATCGCGGCAGGTCGGCCGCCGCGTTGACAACGACCGACGAGGCGCGTCGGGCTTGATGGCCGCGAGGTCGGGCCGCTCGAGTCCAAATTGCAGAATTGTAAACCCGACATCTGGAGGCCCGATCACTCCATGAGCCGCGAAGCCACGCTGAAACGCATCCTCGACGGGGGAATCGTCGCCGTCGTCCGCGCCGATTCGGGGTCGGAGTTGGTCCGGGTGGTCCGTGCCCTGGCCGAGGGGGGGGTGACGGCGGCGGAGATCACGTTCACGGTCCCCGACGCGATCGAAGTGATCCGCCAGGTCCGCCGCGAGCTCGGGGACGGCATCGTGCTGGGGGCCGGCACGGTGCTCGACCCCGAGACGGCTCGAGCCGCCCTGCTCGCGGGGGCCGAGTATATCGTGTCCCCGACGGTCCATGTGGAGGTCATCCGCCTCTGCCGTCGCTACGACAAGGTCGTGATGCCGGGGGCATTCACCCCGACGGAGGTCTTGACCGCCTGGGAGACGGGCGCCGACGTGGTCAAAATCTTCCCGGCCGACCTCGGGGGCGCACCCTACTTGAAGGCGCTCCGCGGGCCGCTCCCTCAAGTCCGACTGATGCCGACCGGCGGCGTCGACCTGGACACCGCCGAGGGCTTTCTCCGGGCTGGCGCGTGCTGCCTGGGCGTGGGGAGTTCGCTCGTCGAACCCAAGGCCGTCGCCGCAGGCGATTTCGACCGCATCCGCGACCTGGCCACGCAGTATTCGGCCATCGTCCGTCGGTTCCGCGGGGAACTGTAGCCGCCGTCACCGTAGCGTCCGCCCCGATGCACACGCGGGTCAATACGGAAAGCAGGGACTGACGGGATTGACCGCACATTGGGGGACTAACCTCTCCTCAAGTCGTCGCTTCCACGTCCTTGGGCCTCCTCTCGACGGGATCGCCCTCCTGATTGCATGCAAACGGCCCAGTTTCGCCCCTACAATCCGAAGTTCCCGCCAATTCGTTTCAAGCCGCCCTCCTAATTGGGACGATAGCTTACGCGTCGGGAACCGTTGCGCGAAGGACTCGGTGCGGTATAAGCGGCCCTGATGGGTGGAATGGGAGGGTGGAGTGGTCATCGAAAGCATGGCGCTCGCGATCGCGAATCTGATGGTTGCCCTGTTGGGCCTGGCGGCCATCGCCGCCCAGGACGGGGCGAGGATCCGATCCGTGACCGGCCGAGCCGTGTCCTCGAAACCTCACGGACCGAAGGTCATCTGGGTGATCGACGAGGTCGGGGCGCCGTCGGCCCTCTTGACGAGTCGGCGCAGCGGTCGTTCGACCTGATCGAGTGGTCGGTCGACGTATGCCTCTCGGCCGGATGTGACGTCGTTCATTTCTTCGACTCCAGTCTCTCCCTTCCCATCCGGTGATCGGCGGCCCCATCGAGCCGATCTATTTCTCTCTCGAAGAGGCCGCGCCGGATGTCTTTTCCCCGGCCCGTCGAGGCGACCGAACCGACGGGCGTCGGATCGCCACGAAGCCAGGCCGGCGAAGACGCGGGCCTGGAGCGGACGTAGAACGATCCCGAAGCGGCATGGCACGGTCGGGAAGTCCAAGGGGTCGGGGCGCTGGTTCCAAGGAGGGATCACGTGACGTTGAGGGGGTTTCCAGGGCGATGGGCAGTCTACGGGTTGGGCATCGCCCTGGCCCTGGGGACCGTCACGCCCGTCCCGGCCGCCGACAGGCCGGCTCGACCCCCCGGGGCGACGACCATCCACCACAAGAGTCGGTCGTTCAAGATTCCCTTCAACGTCGACCCCGCCGAACGCTCCCGGCTCAAAGAGGTGCAGCTCTGGGTCTCCGAGGACTCGGGCGGCTCCTGGAAGGCGGTCAGCCGGACGACCCCCGACCACCCCGCCTTCACCTTCCGGGCGGCACGCGACGACGAGTACTGGTTCGCCGTCCGGACGCTCGACACCAAGGGGCGGCTCTTCCCGGGCGAGGATGAGGCGGTCGAGCCGAGCATGAAGGTGATCATCGACACGAAGCCGCCGACCCTGGTGCTCGAGCCCGACGGCCGCCGCGGCAGCACGGCGGAAGTCCGCTGGGAGGCCCACGACGAGCACCTCGACCTCTCGACGCTCGTCCTCGAATACCAGGTCGAGGGGGCTCGCGAGTGGCGCCAGGTGCCGATCCGTCGCCCTGCCCTGATCGGCAAGGAGGGCTGGGACGCGGGCACCGCCGAGCCGCTCAAGGTCCGCGCCACCGTCGCCGACAAGGCCGGCAACAGCATCGAGGCGTCCGAGACCCTCCCCGCCGGCGCGGCCCTCGACCCCGGCGGGGCCTCGAATGACCTGGCCGAGTTCTCGGCCCCTCCGCCCATGACCCCGGTCTCCCCCATCTCGTCAAACTCGAGCTTCCCGCCGGCCGAGGACTTGCCCCCGGCCGCCGGGGCCATCGACCCTCCCGGTTCGCCGCAGCCCATCGAAGAGGCTCCGGAGGCGGGCCCTGAAGCCTTCAACGAGCCGAACCCGGGGCGCCAGGCCCCGCCGACGGCGAGCCCCGGGGACACGTCCGCGATGAGGGGGGCCCAGACCCTGCTCGTCGCCAGCCCCCAGTTCGCGCTCCAATATGCCGTCGACGACGCCGGCCCCAATGGACCGGCCGTCGTCGAGCTCTGGGCCTCGCAAGACGGCGGCCGGACCTGGACCCGTCGCGGAGAGGACGCCGACCGCACCTCCCCCTTCGAGGTCGACCTGGGGGGCCAGGGGACCTTCGGCCTCTCCCTCGTCGCCCGATCCGCGAGCGGCCTGGGCGATCAACCCCCCGCGCCCGGCGAACCGCCCCGGATGTGGGTCGAGATCGACAGCACGCCCCCGAGCGTCCAGCTCGATCCCCCCAAGGTGGGCACCGGGGCGAACGCCGGCAAGATCGCGATCCAGTGGCGCGCCGCCGACCTGCACCTCGCGACGAAGCCTGTCTCCATGTGGTGGCGGCCCGACCTCCCCGGCGCCCGATGGCGGCCGTTCCTCGACCGCGTCGAGAACACGGGCAAGTACATCTGGACCCTTCCGGCCGAGATTCCCTCGAAGTTTCACATCCGCGTCGACGTCCTCGACACCCTGGGCAACCGCGGCACCGCCGAGACGACCGAGACCGGCCCCGTCATCGTCGACCGCGCCCGCCCCCGGAGCCGGATCATCGGCCTCGACCCCAGCCGGACCGGTACCGGCCCCGCCGCGCGGCCACTCCGGTAAACGCTCGGGACTCGATCGAACTCAGGCGGCCGGGCCGAGCAGGTCCTTCACGGCGTCGCGCTCGGCCTGGAGCTCGGCCGCGGAGGCGTCCAGCCGGGTCCGCGATTCCTCGTCGATCGGGACGTCCTTCACCACGCTGAGGGTCTTCCCGTCGGCCGTCCGGAGCGGGACGCTGTAGATCAAGCCGGCGGGAATCCCGTATCCGCCGTCGGAGACGACGCCCGCGCTGAACCAGTCGTCGCCCGTGGTCGGGAACGAGGCGGAGCGGAGGCTGTCGACGATGGCATTGGCGGCGGATGCGGCCGAGGATGCGCCTCGGGCCTTGATCACGGCGCTGCCACGCTTGGCGACGGTCGGGACGAAGGTCTCGGTGAACCAGGGACCGTCTGAGATCACCTCGGTAGCGGGACGGCCGCCGATCCGGGCGTTCTTGTAGTCGGGGTACTGGGTGTCGCTGTGGTTGCCCCAGATGGTCATGCGCGTGACCTCGCCCACGGGGACGCCGGCCTTCATCGCCAGCTGGGCGGCGGCGCGGTTCTGGTCGAGGCGGGTCATCGCCAGCCAGCGGTCGACGGGGACCTTCGGGGCGTGCGACCGGGCGATCAGGCAGTTGGTGTTGCAGGGGTTGGCGACGGTCAGGACGCGGACATCGGGGCCCGCGGCGTCATTGATCGCCTTCCCCTGGCCGGTAAAAATCGGGCCGTTGGCGCGGATCAGGTCGGCCCGGCTCATCCCTTCCTTGCGGGGGAGGCCGCCGACGAGGACCACCCAGTCGGCCCCCTCGAAGGCCTGCTCGGCCTTGTCGGTCGCCAGGACGTCGGCCAGCAGGGGGAACGCGCAGTCCTCCAGCTCCATGAGCGTGCCGTTCAGGCTGGGGAGCGCGGGGGTGATCTCCAGGAGGCGCAGGGAGACCGGGCGGTCGGGACCGAAGAGGCTCCCGGAGGCGATCCGGAACAGGAGCGCGTAACCGATCTGTCCTCCGGCCCCGGTGACGGCGATGCGAATCGGTTGGGTCATGGTCGAGGGTCCTGGTCGTCTTTCGAGAGTGGCGTCGGGGTTCAACCCGACTTCGTGGGCGGGCGTTCCATTCCATTCCAATCAATGCAATTCCGGGTGGGCCGACGGGCGGGGCGCCGCCTTGAGCTTGGCACGCATCAACGCCATCTCTCGCGGCAGGTGGCGGGCACCAGACAGGAGGACGATCGCCGAGATGAGGAGGGCCGGGACGACGACGAGCAAACCCGCCAGGATGTTCTCGGGGGCCTGGTCCGGCCGCTGCGTCGGCAGGGCGCCGACGGCCGCGAAGGCCCGGCCCAGGAAGGTGTTCATCATCTCCGGCCTGCCGAACGTGTCGGCCACCCAGCCGATGAGCATGGGTGACCAGATGTCTCCGAGGAAATGGACCGCGAAGATCGAGACGGCGTAGGCGGCCGCGCGCATGTTGGGCATCACGACGTTGGCGATGATCGCGTTGCACGGCCCGGTGTTGACGAACATCAGGGTCTCGGCGAGGAAGATGCCGAGGAAGACCACCGGCGTCGAGCGGGCGAGCAGGCCGACCAGCACGAACGGGATCGACGCGAGCATGGCCAGTCCCGGCACCAGGAACAGGGCGCGGGGGTTGGTCTTCGACAGGCGGTCGGCCACGCGACCGCCGACCGTCATGCCGACGACCGCCGCGGCGAGCGTCACCAGGCCCAGGAGCCGGCCGGAATATCCCTGCTCCAGGCCCCTCGTGTTGATCAGGAAGGTCGGTATCCAGACCAGCATACCGCCGATGGCGAAGGTATAGGCGCACATGCCGAAGACCGAATATGTGTACGACGAGTTGACCATCAGGTCGACGTAATCCTCGCGCGACGCCCCGGCCTTCTCGTGCGCCCGGAGTCGATCGGGGTCGACCCCTTCGCTGGCCCCACGGACCGGCTCGGGGAGGGCGAACGCCGCGAAGGCCGCGATCAAGCCCGGCACGCCGACCACCAGGAAGGCCATCCTCCAGCCCCAGTCCGTCGCGATCGTCGACCCCAGTCCGAGTCCCAGCGCGCTGCCGATCGGCATGGCCAGGTAGAACGCCGAGAAGACCCGGGCACGACGCTCCCGGGCGAACAGGTCCATCAGGATCGTCGGCGCGATGACGCCGTACGTCGCCTCGCCGACGCCGAGCAGGGCCCGGGCGAGCACCAGATGCTGGTAGTCGCGGGCGAATGCGGTCCCGACCGTCGCCAGGCTCCAGAGCCCGACCCCCAGCCCCAGCAGCCAGGTGCGCCTCCAGCGGTCGCCGAGCCAGCCCATGATCGGGCTGACGAGCGAGTAGCTGATCAGGAAGTACGTGAAGAGCGCCCCCGCCTGCAAATTGTTCGCGACGATCCGGTCCGCCTTCAACTGCGGCAGGACGGCCGTCAGGATATTGCGGTCGAGGTAGTCCAGCAGGTTCATCGCGAACAGGACGGCGAACGTCACCATCGCCGCGCGTGAGGGAGTGGCCCCCTCGGGTTCCTTCTGCGATCCCACTTCGCCGCCATCGAGGTTCGTGATCATGCGCGGGGACTATACCTCCTGGGATCGTGATCACCGGCCGGACGCCCGTCAGGACGGACGGACCCTTCCCCCGGGCCGACGTCTCGTCCGTCGGCGCGCGGTTGCTCCAGGGTCGAGTGCTCCCCGATCGCCCAACGACTCTACGCCAAGCCGAGGAGGTCGTCCAGGGTCCGGCGACGCGCCCCCGTCACGCGCGAGGGGTGACCGCGGACGCTCGCCTTCGGACCGGGAGCTCTCCCGATGGAAGCGTCGGGCCCGCGATCGTTCAAGACGATGTGTCGTCGTCAGACTCGTCGGTTTCCTCGATGCGGACGTGGAGCTGGAACGCCTGGAGAAAGCGCCCGAAGCTGGCCCGGGTCATCGACTCGGGGGAGCGGAGTCGGATGGTCTTACCCTGGTCGCTCCCCCAGAGCTTCAGGTCGATCCTCGCGTCGGTCGACGCCTCCGGGCGAGCCCGACCCGGAACCGGCGGGGCGGTCGGCTCTTCGGGCCTGGGCGCAGGTTCGGCCGCGGCCGGGGGAGGCCCGGGCGGGGCAGGGCCGCCGGGTCGGAGGACCTGGTCGTCGCCCAGCACACCGGCGAACCGCGCCGAGCTGAGGAACGACTCGGCGGCCGACTGCTTGGCGGAGGCGATGATCTGGTGGTTGTGGTAGAGAACGTTGCCCAGGATCGACGCGTCGGGCACGCGCTTCCCTCCCAGGCGCTCGGCAAGCTCGGCGTAGAGCGGCGGCTTGAGCCAGGCCTGGCGGAAGAGGCGGGAGACGTCGTCCGGATCGACCGGGTGGAGGATCTCGCGCGCCAGGGGGGTCAGCGCGTAGCCCTCGTCGTTGAGCACCAGCAGGCCGAACTGCCTCGCCGCGCTGAGGCGGGCCGAGAAGGTGTTCGTCTTGATGTTCTTGTATCCGAGCGCCGAGGCGATGTCGGTCGCCGTCAGGCCGTCGACGCCCAGTCGGTCGATCGTCTCGCAGAGCTTGACGCTCTCGGCCAGGTCGACGCCAGGATAGCGCGTGCTCCGCTCTCGTTTCGGCCGGTTCGGAGGTGGCGAGGTGTTCGCTTCATCCTGCGACATGGTTTTGCCTTAGCGCGGTTAGCATTCGGCCATCGAAAGCGGGCGGTGCGATCCTCCCTCCTCCCCCCGGGAGAAGGGGATCGGGACCCACCTCGTCGGCAACGCAATGGGAATCCATCCTGATAGCGATCATTGTTTGACTGGATCAAGAGGAGACTTTGCCGGACGACTTTGATCCGGCCCACCGCCGACCGAGGATCGCGGATCGCTCTCCTTCAAGGTTTCGAGGTAGGCGATCAGGTCGGCGAAGTCTCCCCGCGTGAGCCCTTCGGCCAGCCCGCTGGGCATGATCGAGACCTCGCCCCGCTTGCGTTCTTCGACGTCCGCCGCGGGGATCCGGATGCGCCTGGCCTCGGCGTCCTCGATCTCGAGCGCCTCGGGGGTGTCGCTCTTGATGATCCCCGTGAGGATCCGGCCGTCGCTCGCGGCGACGACGATCGGCTCGAACCCCATCGAAATCTTCGCCGAAGGGTACAGGACGGCCGAGATCAGCTCGTCGCGCGGGTACTTGGCCCCGACGCTGGAGAGCTCGGGACCGACGGCTCCCCCCTGCCCTCTCACGGCGTGACATTTGATGCAGGCCAGCCCTTTCAGGTCGGAGAACAGGGAGCGGCCGTTCTCGGGCTCTCCACCACCCTTGCTCGCATAGGCGCGGAAGGCCTCGGGGTCGAATCCCCCGGTGACGGGCCCTTTCAAAAAGCCATAATCGGCGGCCGTCGTCACGGCGACGGCGAATTGCCAGTCCCCGCCATGATTGCCGCATTTGACCAGGATTCGATTCGTCCCGGAGACGAGCTCGACATCGAACCTCACGCGATCGTGCTCGAAGCTCCGGCGATCGTTGAAGTCGTACACCTTATCGCCGTTGAGCCAGACGGTCAGCGTGTCGTCCGAACCGACCACCATCTGCGCGCGGCGCCCGGCGGGGCTCTGGACCTCGGCGTATCCGAAGGCGGCGATCTCCTCTCCTTTGGAGAATACAGCCCCCAGGTCCACCTGGCCACGCGCATCGACCGGACGGGCGGGCTTCCACGAGACGGGCTCTCCCCCCGCCCCGGCGTGGCGGGCGGTCGGGTCGACCGGGCCTCTCGGCGAGACGGGCGCGGCGGCATCGAGGGCGAACGGCCCGAGGATTTGCCATCCCGTCACCGGCCGCGACGAGGTGAAGACCTTCCGAAGCTCGGGCAGGAGCGAAGGGGATAGCTCGTGCCGTCGGGCCAGCTCGTCGAGGATCGTCACCGAGCCTTCGCCGAGGTTGGTCAGGGCGGTGGCCGACGCCTTGCGGAGCTCGGGGCTGGTGCCACCCAGCCCGCGCAAATAGACCTGCAATGCACGAAGGTCGGGCATGGCCGCGAGGGCGCGGATGGCCTCGAAACTCGTCGAGTCGGCATCGGCGGCGAGCAGCAGGGCGGGGATCGCTTCGCGGTCGGCCAGGACACCCACCGCGGCGATCGCACGCCTGCGGACATCGAGCCCGGGGTCGTCGAGCAAGGGGCGTATCGCCTCGGCCACCCCTTCGGCGTGTCCCGCCCGGGAGAGGGCCTCGGCGGCGGCGGCGCGGACGGCGGGCTCGGAATCCTTCAGCGCGGCGAGCAGGGGCGTAACGCCTGCTTTCGCCTCGAGCTTCCCCACCGCGGCGATCGTCCGGACCCGGAGTTCGACGCCCAGATCGGATTGACCCAGCAACCCGATCAGGGCCGGGATCGCCGTGTCGCCGCCGAGACCCTCGATGCTCGCCAGCGCGGCCTGCCGGAGCGGCTCGGCCGCCTTCGCGTCGCGGACGGTGGCGACCAGGAGCGGCAGGGCCTCCTTGTCGCGCATCGTCCCGAATGCCTGCACGATCGCCAGGCGCACAGCGGGATTGTCCTCGGCGGCCAGCCGGGCGCGGAGGATTGGCAATGAGGGACGGTCGCCGGCTTGCGTCGCGGCGCGGACGGCGGCGCCGCGGACCGCGACGACGGGATCGAGCAGGGCTTTGCGGATCGTCTCCAGGACGAGCGGTGTCCCTTCCCAATCGATCGACCGGGCCGGCGGGGGCCGTCTCGTCGGCTGCGTGCCCCACCACTTGCCGTCCCAGGGGGGGGTCTTGCGATGCCCCTCCGCCAGGAAGGTCAGCGCCCGGGCGCGTTCGGAGTCGGGACGCTTCGGATCGGTCGCATGCCGCGCCAGCGCCCCGGCGGCCTCGGTCTCGTAGATCATCTCCAGCGCGAGCATCGTGCCGATGCGCACCTTCGGGTCGTGCGAGTCCAGCCCGTCGGCGGTCGCCTTCCAGTCGCCGATCCGCCGCAGGGCCTGCCGGGCCGAGAAGGCCAGATGCGAGTCGGGCGAGGCCAGGAGGGGGAGGAGCCCCTCGACCGCCCCCGAGGCGCCGATCCTCCCCAGCGCGATCGCCGCCTGGAGCTGCACCGTGTGTTCCGGATCTACGAGCAGCGCCTTCAATGGCTCCTCGGCGATCGGGACGGCGCGCACGCCCAGGGCGCGAGCCGCCTGCGACCGGACGTCGGGCCACGGGGAACGCAAGGCGGCGATCAATCGCTCGGACGCCTCGGGAGTTCCCCCGGCGATCGCGTCGAGCGTCCAGACGAGGTGCCGCCCCGCGACCGGGTCGGTCTCCGAGTCCGCCAGCGCATCCGAGACCGCGGCCAGGGCCTCGCGCCCCCTCTTGCTCAGGGCAGTCTGAGCCCTCCTCCGTTCGTTGAACGACGGGTGGTCGAGCTGACGGATTTGCGCCTCGATCGGGTCGGAGTCGATGCCCCTCGGGCGGGTCGCGACGGCGCCGGTGTAGGTCACCGCGTAGACACGGCCGAGCTTCTCGGTCTTGTTGCCCCAGCCCCCCAGGCCCCAGTCGGCGATGTACATGGTCCGGCCGTCGTACGAGAGCGCCAGGTCGAGCGGGCGGAAGTCGCCGACCCCTTTCGGCTCGACGAACTCGATCACGTCGGCGACCTCGAAGGTCGAGCCGCGGGGTGCGAAGGAGAAGGCGCGCACCTGCCGCCTGGCCCACTCGGCCCAGATGGCCCGGCCTCGGTACGGCTCGGGCCAGACGTCCTCCTTGTAGACGATCCCGCCGCAGGGCGAGCCGCCGCCGTATTCGGCCATGCGCGGGAGCATCCGGTCGGGCCGGTCGTGGTAGTCATACGGGTAGCCGTAATGGCCGCCGTCAACGTGGTGCGTGACGCGGGTCCACCACCCCTGGCCGTCGTCGGTGTTGTCGTAAGTGAACAGGTTGTCGCGCGCGTCGAGGTTCGGCTCGAGGTGGTTGCGGGTCCCGGTGGAGAAGACCTCCAGCCCGGTGCCGTCGAGCCGGCATCGCAGCGTGCCCCCGCCGACGACCTGCGCGGTCCTGCCGTCGGTCCCGGTCGCCCGGGGGACCCCCTTGTCACCCACAGAAACATACAAGTAATTATCAATTCCGATCTGCAAACCCGAGACGATGTGGTCGTTGAAGTCGTTGGGGGAGCCGGCGGGGACGCCCAGGTCGGTGAAGAGCTCGCGGCGCACGTCGGCCACGCCGTCGCCGTCGGCGTCGCGGAGCACGGTTAGGTTGGGCATGTTCATGACATAGAGGGCGCCGTCATGCCAGACCATGCCGAAGATCGCATTGAGCCTCTCGGCGAAGACGACCGGGTCCTTCCCGTCGCGGAAGAGCAGGATGCGATCGATCGGCCTGTCCGCCGGCCCGATCTGATCCATCGGGTCCTCGCCGACGAAGAGGGAACCGTCGGGCGCTGTGGCCACCTGGCTCGGATACTGGACGGCGGGGACGCTGGCGACCAGGCGGACCTGGAACCCTTCCGGGACCCTCGGGAGGCCCGCCGCGGCCGAGGGGATGACACCCAGGCCCAGCCACAGGGCGGGCCAGGCCCATGACAAACGAACGAACGACATCGGCAAATCTTCCCGTCTCGGGGTGGTCGGCGTAGGGGCGGGCGCATTCCCGGGATCAGATCGGGTCCGCCGGGAGGCGGGGCCGGCTTGACCTCCCCTGTATAACGACTCCTCCGGATAGTTTCAACACGCATCGTGACGACGGGCCCGCACGGGACCGAGCACGCACTCATCAAGGAGTTGCGATATTGCAACAGGCCGATGGTTTGTCGCGCGTGCGGCTTGACAGTCGACGGCGAGTCGTACGATACTGACCTGACCCGGCCCTCCGTCCGTCAGGGAATCTGCGCCGCCGCGAACGAGACGACGAGTCGGCCGGACTCCCATCAGACGCTTCCGCCCGAGCAATGACGCCGTGATGCCCAAGCAACGCCGCCGTTGTGGGAAGGTCCTTTAGCCATGACAGAAACGGTCCCGCTTGCCGAGCACCTCGATGGACGGACCGATGCCATCCTCGCCGTCTGGCGTTCGACCGTCGATCGGGTCGGTGACGTGCCCGAATCGGAGAAGTTGACGCACGACGAGTTCATCGATCATATCCCGCAGTTGCTCGAACGGCTGGGGGAACGGCTCCGGGGCCGTCCCTCCCCCGCGACCCCCGAAGGCAAGTTGCACGGCCAGGTCCGATGGCGCCAGGGATACGACATCGCCGAGATCGTCAACGAATACGGCCATCTGCGCACCGCGTTGAGCCGCGCGACCGCCGACTTCGGCCGCCAGTATCACTGGGACCTCGCCAGGTTCCATGTCGCGCTCGAGGCGATCAACGACGTGCTCGACGAGGCCACCGCCGAGTCGGTCCGCCAGTTCCAGGAAGATGGAGCCGCGGGGAACCAGGCGGCGTTGAAGGAGCTCAAGGCGCGGCAGGAGTCGATCGAAGACGCGTGGATCGTCGCCAGGGTCGAGCAGTCGAAGCTGCGGACGGTCCTCGACAACCTCCCCGTCGCCGTCTGGGTCGTCGATGCCGAGGGGGCGATCGTCGACGTGAACGAGGAGGCCATGCGCCTCCTGGGACTGTCCCGGGGCGAGATCGTCGGGCTTGTCAACGTGCATCGCCTCGGGCCGGATTATCACATCTCTCGGCCCGACGGCACCGCGTATCCGGGCGTCTTCCTCCCCGTGGACCGTGCCCTTCGCGGCGAGGTCGTGGCCCAAGAAGAGTTCCTCTGGACGCTCCGCGGAGAGTCCAGGACGATCTCGGTCAACGCCGCCCCTCTGACCGACTCGACCGGCGAGATCACCGGGGCCGTGGCGGCCGTCCGGGACATCACCGAGCGGGTCGAGTTCGAGGCCGCCCTGCACCGGCAGCGCCAGCTGGCCGAGGAGTCCTCGCGGCACAAATCACGCCTGGTCGCGGCGCTCTCGCACGACGCCAGGACCCCGCTGAACGCCGTGGTCCTGGCGGCGCAACTGCTCGAACTCCACTTCGACGGGGACGCCAACGCCGAGGTCCAGGAGTGCCTCCGGACGATCCGGAACTCGGTGCACAACGTGCTCGACCTGCTCGGCGACCTGCTGAACCTGAGCAAGATCGACGCCGGGGCCTCCCCCGCCGAAGTCTCGCGGTTCCCGCTCAGGCCGGTCCTGGAAGAGAGCTTCTCCAGCATCGAGACGCAGGCCCGGATCAAGGGGATCGAGGTCCGCATGGAGCCGGGCGACCTGGCCGGCGCGAGCCTGGAGACCGATCGCTCCAAGCTCAAGCAGATCCTCTGCAACCTCTTCTCGAACGCCCTGCGCTACACCGATCGGGGATACATCCGCATCTTCGGCGAGCGGACGGCCGACCAGATCCGCTTCTCCGTCGAGGACAGCGGTGTCGGGATCGCGCCCGAAGACCAGTCGCGGATCTTCGACGAGTTCACGACCCTGGACGCCCCGGGCCACGCACCGGGCGAGGGGACGGGGCTCGGCCTGGCCATCTGCCGGCGGCTGGCCACCCTCCTGAAGGGGGAGATTACCTTGCGGAGCACGCCGGGACTGGGGAGCACGTTCACCCTCGTCCTGCCCAGCTCCGTGCTGACCTTGAGCCAGCCCGACCGGGTGGGCCCCGTCGCCGTCGAGTCCCCCGCTTCGGGGGCGATCCTCGTCGCCGAAGATCACCCGGAGAGCCGGCAAACCCTGGCCAAGGTCTTGAGGCGGATGGGATACCGCGTCCTCGAAGCGGACAACGGTCGTGATGCCCTGGCCATGCTCCAGGTGGAGCGACCGCTGGCCGTCCTGATGGACGTGAACATGCCCATCATGGACGGCGTCGACGCGACCCTGGCGATCCGGGCCGACGCCAGGCTGGCCGACCTCCCCGTCTTCGCGCTGACCGGCGACGTCACGATCGAGAATCAGCAGCGGATCGGCGACGCCGGGGTCGACGGCTACCTGGAAAAGCCGGTCGCCTGGGAACTGCTCAAGCAGGCGCTCGGCACGCTGGGGCCCAAGCCGACCAAGTCGTCCTAGCGCGGACGGTGGATGGTGACGGTACGCGTCGCCGGGGCGGGACGTCGGAGTCAGGGCCGGGAAACGATCGCCCAGGCCGTCAGCCCTCCGAGGGCGAAGAGCGACATGACGAGCGTCGGGAGTCGCCACGGGTGGAGCCGCAGGCTCTGCATCGCGATCGTCGCCAGGATTCTCCCGCCGTCGCGGAACGCATTGAGCTTGCTGACCGTGCCGGCGATCCGCGGGCGGTAGGGGACGGGGAATTCGACGACGCGGAGCCCGCGCGCGACGGCCATGCTCGCCAGCTCGGTCTCGATCTCGAACCCGCTCGAACGGAGGACGACCTCCTTGCGGAACCTCCGGCCGAAGACACGGTAGCCCGAGAGCAGGTCACCCGGGCCTGGGCCAATCAGGAGGCGGAAGGCCATGCGGATCAGGACGTTCCCCAGGCCTCGGAGGGGGGACATCGCCCCCGCTTCGGCGACCGGGCGACGCGCCCCGACGGTCATGTCGGCCTTGCCGTCCAGGATCGGGGCCAGCAGGAGCCCGACCTCCTCGGCCGGGTAAGTCCCGTCGCCGTCGACCATGACCACCGCCTCGCGTTCCGCCAGGGTGGCGAAGATCGCCCGGACGGCGTGCCCCTTGCCCTGGGCCTGGACCTCGACCACGCGCACGCCCAGGGCGCGGGCGATCGCGCCCGTGCCGTCGGTGGAGTTGTTGTCGAAGATCACGATCTCCGCGTCCGGCAGCGCGGCCCGCCACTGCGCGATCACGGTCGCGACGGCCGCCGCCTCGTTGTAGCAGGGGATGGCGACCGCGATGCGCGGACACTCGGCGGACGACTCGGTCAAGGTCTGCGATCCCGGAGCCTTTTCCTGCTTGCAGGGGCGAGTTCGAAACCCGCCCCTGCAAGACGAGACGGGCCCGATGAGGGTTCAGTCAGCGAGCCGAGACCTCCGCATCGACGGTCCGGAATTCCAGGGGCTGGCCCGCCACGAGGGTCGTGACCAGGGGGGCGTCGGGACCGCCGGGAAGGCGGATCAACAACTCGTTCGGACCGAGGGGGAGCTTCACGGCGACGGTGCGGGTCGAGTCGGCGTCCGGCTCGGGGAGCTTGAGCGGCGAGCCGTTGAGCCATGCCTCGACCTGGGACTTGGTATCGAGGACGAGCCGCGCCTCCTGGACGATCGGCGAGTGGACAGGGACGTACAGGTAGACGGCTCGCGTCGGATCGTTGCCGGCCAGGGGTGTCACATCGACGAGGCCCTCGGCATTCGCATCGACCCGACGCCAGGCGATTTCCTTGCCGTCGGGGGAGCGGAGCGGCGACGCCAAATTCACCTTCGCCCCGACGTCGAAGGCCCGGGACCCCCCGGCCTCGGCCAGGGGGCCGATGACGTGGTACTGGCCCACGATGCTCACCGGCTGGCGGAGGCTCGACAGGAAGGCGAGCAAGTCCACGAGTTCCTCATCGTTCATCGTCTCGGCCAGGCCCTCGGGCATCAGCGAGACCTCGCTGACCTTGCGGTCCTCGATGTCCGCCGGCCGGATTCGGATTCGTTCCCGCTCGGCCGTCTTGAGCACGACCCGATCCGGGCCATCCTCCACCGCCAGGCCGGTCAGCACCCGGCCGTCGCCCATCGCGACGGTATGGGTTCGATAGTTATAGCCGATGGCCGCGCTCGGATTCAGGATCGAACGCAGCAGCTCATCACGCCCGTACTTGGTCCCGATCGTCGACAGGTCGGGGCCCACCCACTGGCCCTGCCCCTGGACCCGGTGGCAGCCTCCGCAACTGTTGGAACTCGCCCGGAAGAAGACTTCGCGGCCGTGGTCGGCCTTCCCCTCGCGACGGACCAGCTCGAAGAAGGGGGGCAAGGGACGTCCGGTCGATGACTTGGGCAGTGGCAGGACGCTCGCCGCCTCCTGACGGACCTTGGGCTCGGGGTGCGTGCTGACCAGCGTGGTGGCCTCGGTCTTGAGGTCGCCCGGGAGCTTCCCCGCCTTGGCCATCTCGATCACGTCCAGGGCCCCGTTCTTGCGCTGGGCGAACGTCCGAAGGGCCTGGCGTCGAAGGCCCAGCGGATACTCGGCGGTCGAGATCAATTCCGTCAAAATCCGGCCCGCCTCGTCGCGTCGTGAGAGCGTGCGCACGGCGGCCTCGGCGGCCGGATTCGAGTTGGGCTTCCCCTTCACCTCGCCGATCAGTCGATCCATCAACGCCCGACTCTGCGACGGCTGGAGCGAGCCCAATGCCTCGATGGCCGCCTCGCGGACCTCGCCCGGGGCCTTCGTGTCCTCGGCGTAGCCCGCGAGCATAACGGCGTGACGCGCCTCGCCGGTGGCGGCGGCCAGTTGAATCCCTTCGATCCGGGTGGTGGGCTCTTTCAAGGCGCCCTCGATCACCTCGGCGACCTTCGCGTGGGCGCGGGCATCCCGGCCAGCGCCGTCCAGTTTGCTGGCGAGCGTGGCCAGGACCTGCCGCTTCCGCACGGGATCGGTCGTCTGCTGGGCCAGGTTCGCCGTGACGACCACCGCTTCGGCACCCTCCGTGCGACGGATCACGTCGTCGGCCGCTTGTTGCAGCTCGGGGGTCGACAACTGGGGCATGATCCGCATGAGCAACGGCAGGACCTCGGGCCGGTGGACGCGCCAGGAGAGGCCCAGCGTCTTGCTCAGCGCCGACGCCGGGAGGGGCTTGTCGCTCACCGCGATGAACGCTTCGTTGCGATCGACCGGGAAGTACGGCGGCAATGCGACCTGGCCGGCCTTACCGGCGTTCTCGAGGCCGATGTTGCCATAGAGAGTGCCGTCGAACAGTTCCGTCAGGAACGCCGACTCGCGACCTTCCAGGGCCAGGCCGAGCGCCTCGAGATACCAGCGGTCCTGGCCATCCCATGACCTTGCCAGGACCTTGAGCGACTCGCCCACCTGGTCCGTGGGCAAGTTGCGCATCGCCAGAATCAGCTCGCGGCGCACGCCCGCATCGGGGTCTGCGACCAGCCCCGCGAGCACGGATAGGTTCTTCGAGGC
>JAABUS010003151.1_pt1 | contig 27732 bp, 27 predicted proteins | sample 5560161 | NCBI WGS metagenome assembly JAABUS01 (sample SAMN10711885, study PRJNA513376) | rock metagenome | isolation source: Antarctica rocks | place: Antarctica: Victoria Land, Trio Nunatak nord | collected 2016-01-04
TCGCGTAGCGGGTCCGGCGGCGGATCCGGTAGAAGGTCCGGCAGTGTTCATCCCGCGACCCTAGCTGCCAGGAAGACGACGCCCGGCCCGCCCCGATCGGGGCGGGCCGGGCGTCGCTACCGCGGAGACCGGGTCAGTCGCCGACCTTGGCGGCGGCTCCGGCTGCCGCCGTCCGCGCCGCTGCGGCCGTCTTGCGAGCGCTGGTGTTGGCGGCCTTCGTGGCCCGCTGCACGTTGCCGGTGCGCTTGCGGGCGGTGGTGGCGGTCCGCTTCGCCGCCGACGTCGTCGAGGCGCTGCTCCTGCGGGCGCGTGCTCGCGCGATCTGCGCCTCGTCGGCCAGCTCGTGGGCCACGACATCGGCGTCGCGGCGGGCCGTCGTGACGGTCGCCTTGGCACTGCGCCGGGTGTCCAGGGCCGCTCGGCGTACCGAGGTGACGGCAGCCTTGCCGCGGCTCACCGTCGACCCGGCCTGCGACAGCAGGTCCTGGGTGGCCTTCTGGCCGCGAACCCGCGAGACGAGCCGGTGTCCCCGGTCGGCGAGCTGACCATAGGAGTCCTGGGTCCGGTGGGTCAGCACGCGGGTGCCGTCGAGGGCGATCGAGGGCACGCGGACGGCAACCCTGTTGACGCCGGCGGCCGCCTTGACCGGCAGCTCGGAGACGTCGATCTGGGTGCGCGTTGCCAGCGCGCGCTCACGGGCCTCACGGACCTTTTCCACGGCGAGGTCGGTGGCGCCGACGACGGCGTACACGACCGAGACGGCAGAGGTGTCGGTAAGGGTGTCGGTGATGCTGTGGCGGAGCTTGGTGAACTCGGGTGCTACGGGCATGGGAACTCCTTGGGTTGATCGGTGGACTGCGGGTCGGGTGGATCGCACGGTCACGCCTCGCCGTCGGTGGCGGCCGTAACGGCGGTGTCTGCTTTGCCGTTGATTCCGGGAGCGCCGGGAGCTGCGACGCCGACGAAGGAGTCGTAGACGTCGATGAGCACCCGGCGCTGACGGGTGGAGAGCCTGGAGTCGCCGCGGATGGCCGCGACGACATCGGCCGTCTGGTTGCCGCGGCTCCCGGCGTCGCCGCCGCTGCCCTCGCGTTCTTCGAGGATGCCGGCGCGGACATACAGCGATTCGGCGGAAATACGCAGGCCCTTGGCGAGCTGCTGCAAGATCTCGGCACTCGGCTTCTTCAGGCCGCGCTCGATCTGGGAGAGGTAGGGGTTGCTGATGCCGGCGACGGCCGACAGCTGACGGAGCGACAGCTGCGCTGCATGCCGCTGCTCGCGCAGGTACGCCCCGAGATCGGGGACGGAGAGCGCGGGCACGCCTCAAGTCTGCTTGCTGTAGTTAGCGATATGCAAACTCCGACCGCGTGAGATCGCTCACCCGCGTTCGGGCACGAGGCCAGGCAGCATGTCGGTGCCGGCACAACGGTCAGCGTCGACGGTCCTTGACGCCGAGCAGGGATCGGGTCTGCTCGGCGCTCAGTGGCGGACGTTGCATCAGCCGCGCCAGGTCGGCCGCCCGGGACACCAGCTCGGCGTTGTGCCGTACCGGTCGTCCCCGGGCGTAGACCAGGTTGTCCTCCATGCCCACCCGGAGGTGGCCGCCTGCCGCAAGGGCCGCCGCCGCGATCGGCAGATGGGTCCGGCCGATGCCGGTCGCCGACCAGCTGGTGACCTGGGGCGGCAGTGCCTGGATGCCGGCGGTCAGCGCGGCCGGGGTGCCCGGCATACCGCCTGGCACGCCGGTCACGAAGTCGACGTGCACCCGGCCGCCGTAGGGGAGCCCGAACGTGTCGAGCAACCGGCGCAGCACGGCGACATGGCCGAGGTCGAACAGCTCGAACTCCGGCACCACCTCGCGTTCCTGAGCCTGCTGGTACAGCTGCGCCATGAACGGGTAGGGGTTGAGGAAGACGTCGTCGCCGAAGTTCGTCGTGCCGCAGGTGATGCTGCAGGAGTCGGGCTCGGCGTCCAGCACGGTCAGCCGCGCCTCCAGGGGGTCGTGCACGCTCCCGCCGGTGGACAGCTGCACCACCAGGTCGGTCTGCTCGCGGAGGGCGTCAACCGTGTCCCGCAGGCGGGCGGGATCGAGGGTCGGGCGGTGGTCGCCGTCTCGGACGTGCACGTGGATCAGGCTCGCACCGGCGGCCGCGCAGGCCAGCGCCGTCTCGACGAGCTCGTCCAGGGTCGTGGGAAGCTGCGGACAGTCGGCCTTGGCGGTCTCTGCGCCCGTCGGGGCCACGGTGATCAAGGTCCCTGCGTCGGCCGATCCCATGGCGCCCATCCTCTCCTGGTCGGAACTCCGCTCGTGCGCGCCCGGGTCGCGCTATCCAGCGTGCTGGCGGATGACGTCCATCCGGAAGCCGGCCCTCCGCAGCAGTTCCACGAGCTGTGTGCCCATGGCGGTGGCGGGAGTCAGCACCCCGGCATCCAGCGTCGTCAGCGACCCGGACACGGCCGGCGCGCCCGACCTGCCCGGGGCGTCCATGGCCAGACACAGGGCGCTCTCGCCGAGCATCACGCTGGTCGCGGCGTACCCGGGGTCCCCCTGGGCAGCGACGAGGGCGACATAGCGGGCTCCGCTCTCGGCGCGGGCATGGATCTCCAGGCAGAAGTGGCCGTTGCTGCGGACGCGTTCGTCCGGTCCCTGCCCGGGCGACGGCAGCAGCCGGTCGAGCAGGGCCCGGGTCGGCCCGAACCTGAGCCCGGCCACACCGGCGCCGAGGCCGGCGGCGAGCCCGAGCGCCACGGCGGGCGCGAGCCGGGAGGCGCCAGTGCCCTGCACCTCCCGGTAGCGGAAGCGCCGGCCGTACGCCCAGCCCTGTAAGGCGTTGCTCCGCCGGACGATCCGGGTGTTGAAGGGCGCCATCACGAACGGACCGAACCACCCGCCGAGCTCCGGGTCGCGACCGACCACGGGATGGCGGTGCGGAGCGGCTTCCGGCTCGGCTGCACGCTCCGGGCTGAGCGAGTAGGGGTCCGCGACCAGCGCCCTCAGCGCCGGGTCGGCCCGCGTCTGATCGACCTGGCCCCGCAGCGAGTCGACCGTGCCCCCGCTGACGCTTCCCCGGATCGAGCGGACGACCAAGGTGGTGGCCTCCAGCTCGCCCTCGCCTTCGTCCCTGGCTCGTTGCGCCGCCAGGAGCACGCCGAGGTCGGACGGGATCGAGTCGAAACCGCAGGCGTTGACGATCCGCGCGCCGCTGCGCAGGGCCGCCTGGTGCACCCCGTCGATGCACCGCCGCACGTACAGCACCTCTCCCGCGAGGTCACAGGTGGACGTACCGGCGCGGGCGCATGCCTCGACCAGCGGCATACCGTATGTCGCGTACGGACCGACTGTCGTCGCGACGACGCGGGTGGCGGCGGCCAGCGCCGCGAGCGAGTCGGGGTCGCCGGAGTCGGCTCGCAGCAGCGGCCAGTCCAGCGCCGAGCGCCCGAGTCCGTCACGGACGGCGGCAAGCCGGTCCAGGGACCGCCCGGCGAGACCGATTCGGACTCCCGCGGGGGCGTTTCGGGCGAGGTAACCGGCGACCAGGCGACCGGTGAACCCGGTGGCTCCGTAGACGACGACGTCAAGAGAGCGGTCGGAAAGGGGAGCCGGAAAGGCGCCCGTACGCCCGGGTGCAGACACCGTTGCCCCTTCCGAGCGGCCTAGCAGCAAGACGTCGTGAGCGCCCAGCGGCGGGACATCGTCAGCGAGAGACGATCTCTTCCTGGTTGGCGCTCAGGCCACCGGCCAGCAGCACGGCGTCCAGGGGGATGCTGCGCTTGACGACGGCGAGCGCGATAGGCCCGTCCTCGTAGTGCCGCGCCACCGAGGTGATCCGGCCGACCACGCGACCGTCCAGCTCGACGTCGGCGCCCTGCTCGGGAAGCGTGTGGCCGGAGCCGTCGAGGTGCAAGAACACCAGGCGCCGCGGCGGCCGACCCAGGTTGTGCACGCGGGCGATGGTCTCCTGCCCGCGGTAGCAGCCCTTGTGCAGGTGCACCGCCGTGCGCAGCAGGTCGACCTCGTGGGCGATGGTGCGGTGGTCGGTCTCGAACCCCACCCTCGGGCGCCACGCCGCGACCCGCAGCGCCTCCGCCGCCCAGCTGCCCGCGAGCGGCCGGTCCCCGACCGCCTCGTCCAGACTGTCGCGGGGGACCAGCAGTTCACGCCACGGCCGCCGGGTGCCGGGGTGGCCCACGACCGAGCTGTATGCCGTGCCGCCGTCGACGACGTCGGGCCAGCGGTCGACCCAGGCGAGCGGCTCCCCTACGGCGGACTCGGCCCGGTTGGGCTCACCCAGTACCGCCCACTGCGCGGTCACATCGCTCACCTCGACGCGGAGCATGAACCGCATGGAGTGCAGCCACGCGGTCAGCGCAGGGCTCATCCCGGGCTCGACGGTGATCCACGTCGTGGCACCGTCGTCGACGATGTGCAGGTCGTGCTCGATGTGGCCCTTGGGGCTGAGCACCAGCGATTCCACGGACGTCCGCGGCCGCAGATCCTTGAGCTGCTGCGACGTCAGCGAATGCAGCCAGCTCAGCCGGTCGGCCCCGGTCACGGTGACCACGCCCCGGTGCGAGAGGTCCACCACGGCAAGGCCCTCGTCCAGGATCCGCTGCTCGCGCAACGGGTCGCCGTAGTGCGCCGCCACACCGTCGTCGGCGCCGTCTGCGGCCACCGCTCCCGGCCGGTTCAGCAGCGGGCTGGGCGGGCGGTGCAGGCCGACTGAGGCCGCGGGGTCTCCCGCCCGGCCGTCCATGCTCTGCGTGCCGCCGAGCGTGCTCAGCTCACTCATGGTGCTCCGTCGCCGCGTGCAGCTCGGGAGCTGTGGCCAAGACTGCACAGCTGGAGCACCAGCCGTGGATCGCCATGTGTTTCACGTCTGCTACAAAGCCGTGGCGCTCGCGCAGATTCCCCACCAGCGTGTCGGCGGCCTCGACGTCGGTCTCGATGACCCGGCCGCACGCCGTACACCGCAGGTGCAGGTGGTTGGCGTGGCCGGCCAGGTGGTATGTCGACGACCGGTGATCCAGGTGCGTATGCGAGACGACCCCGATCTGCTCCAGCGCCTCGAGGTTGCGATAGATGGTGGACAGGGGCAGCGGCGAGCCACCGTCGCTGGTGAGGTCGGTGGCGAGGGACTCGGGCGTGGCATGGCCCAGTCGGCTGACGGCGGCGACCACCCGCCGGCGTTGCGGCGTCATCCGCTTGCCTTGAGCGTGCAGCGACTCCTCGAGGTCCGGCACCCCATCCACTGTACGGACGTCCGGCCGGAGGGGGGTCCGGCGACGCCCCCGGTATCTACGCTTAGCTCACGCGCTTGAGCTGCGCGGAGGCGTGGCTGGTCAGCGACTGGTCGGCAGTGGCCATGTCGAACGCCCACAACAGCTGGGAGTCCACCAGCCCGTAGAGCCGCGTCCCGGCGGCGTACGGCGACGCAGTGGGGCTGCGCAGCACACCGTCGGTGCGCAAGTCAATGCGGGCCGGCTCCGCGCGGCCGTAGTACAGCTCGACGATTCCGGTGTTGTGCGCGAGCACGAGCTCCACCTCGCCGTCCTCCTGCGGGCGCCAGAAGCCGAGCTCGGTCGCCAGCGGCCGGACCTGCGCTCCGGTCTCGTCCAGCAGCCAGGTGTGGCTGTGCCACTCCAGGAACGGCCTCCCGTCATGGCTGACCACGACCTCCTGCCCGAAGTTGACCGAATCCATGCTCGGGTAGCCGACCACGCCGGCCCCCTCCCACCGCCCGACGAGCCAGGCCAGCGGCGCAAGGGCCGGCGGCAGGTCGGCGTCGAGCTGGAACATCAGCGGTGGGTGCGCAACAGGCGGTAGAGGACGTAGACGCTGAACCAGGTGATCGCGCCCGCGCTCGCCACGAGCACGCAGATGTAGAAGATTTCCAGGGCCGACACGCGCTGATCGTAGCCTTGCACCATGCAGCCGCTGCCGACCGAACCCCCGACCGGACCCGCGCCCGGACCCGCGCCCGGACCCCGGCCGGGGCCCAGCACCCTGGGCTCCGCGAGCGGTGATCTGGGCGTCGCGCGCGCCCTCGTGGTCAAGCTGACCTGCGGACTGGAGGCTCCGGAACGGCTCTCGCAGGGCTTCACCGTCGCCGCCACGGCGGTGGCCAGCGGCGTCGCGGTTAGCCTGTGGCTGACGGGCGAGGCGGCATGGATGGCCGTCCCCGGCAGGGCGGACGCCTTCTCCCTGCCGTATGCCGCGCCGATCACCGACCTGCGGGACTCCGTTCTCTCCGGGGGCCGGATGACCCTGTGCAGCCAGTGCGCCGCGCGCCGAGAGCTGAGCGAGGACGACCTGATCGAGGGCGTGACGATCCGCGGTGCGGCGGCGTTCGTCGAGGAGGTGCTGCAGCCGGGGGCGCAGGCGCTGGTGTACTGACGCGGTGCGGCGGAGGTACGATGCGGTGCGGCGGAGGTACGTTGCGGGACGTGACTGACCGCGCCACTCTCGACCTGCTGCCGGAGCAGTCGCTCCGCAGCGCCGTCGACCTCTTGGTCCGCCTGGTGGAGGCCGCCGGAGCCGCTGTCATCTTCATCGGAGCCGTCGTCGGCGTCGTGCTGTTCCTGCGGGTGCTTCCCCAGCGAAACCCCGATGCCTTCGCGACCGTGCGCCTCGCCCTCGGCCGGTTCCTCGCGCTCGGGCTTGAGTTCCAGCTCGCCAGTGACGTATTGCGCACCGCCATCTCCCCTAGCTTCAACGAGATCGGCAAGTTGGCCGCCGTGGCAGCCATCCGCACGGCGCTGAACTTCTTCCTCGCCCGCGAGATCGCAGAGGAGAAGCGGATCCTGGACTCGGCGGCCTCACCGCCGACCGCACCACCGACGGCGCACCCCCCGACGGACTCCAGCCGTTGACGGCTCTCGCAGCGGTGCTGGTCCCGTTGGTCGTGACCGGGGCGCTGGTCACGAGCGCGCTCACGTTCGTCGTGACGCGACAATTCGGAACGGCCCTGCCGGTGTTGTTGGACCTGCTCCTGGCGGCCGGACTGATCCGGCTCAGCGCAACTGCCTCCTGGGCGGCGATCGGCTCGGCGGCCGTGGTGGTAGTCCTCCGCAGGGTTCTCACGCTCGGCTTGTCGCAGGCTCGGACCGCGGCTCAGCCGACCAGCACCCGGTCCAGCAGGTAGACCACGACGCCGCAGATCAGGACCGAGGATGTCCCGCAGACCAACTGCGATCGCCGACCCGACATGGTCGGCAAGGGCGCCAGCACGAGCCGCGCCAGGGAGCTGATGCCCGCACAGCACCCACCCAGCAACGCGCTGGTGAGACCGGGCAGACCCACGACGCTTCCCATCGCGATCGACGCGCCGAGGCCCAGCGCGACTCCGACGGCCGGCGCCGTGCGATGCAGGCGCGTGCCGCGTGCCGAGCCTCGCCAAGCAAGCTCGACAAGAGCGGCGAGCGCCACGGCGGTGAGGGCCACCAGCACCGCGTCGGCTCCGCGATGGACGGCCGGCAACGGCACCAGGGCCGCACCGCCGGTGACGACGGCGAGGCCGGTGGTTGCGCCGGCGATCGACTCGACGAGCCGCGGTCTTCCGTCGCGTCGCGCCAGCTGGTGGGCGAACGCTCCGGCGAGGGACACGGCGAGCGCGGCGGGCATCCACCGCAGGTACGGTTCGCCCCGAGTGGAGACGGTCGCGACCACGCTGCTGGCCGTACCGACGGCGATCACCGCGGCGGTTCCCAGGGGGCTCGGCAGCGCCAGCAGCCCCGCCCAGCCCCAGGCGACCACCATGCCCGCGAGCGCGACTGCGAGGCCGAGGATGGACGGCCCGGCATACGCGCTGAGGGTGAGCAGGAGGCAGAACGCCACCACCGCCAGCGTGACGGTGGGGGAGGCAGCAGCCGGCGCGACGCCCGGTCGTGGATCCGGCGAGGCGTGGGCGAGCGCGCTGGCCCTCAGCTCCGCCCGGCTCACCCCGCTCTCCGGCTGCAGTCGGCCCGGGGCGCCAAGTCCGTCCGGAAGGACGGGGCCGGCCGGCAGGAGCGGCGCTGGCTGCGAGGCGGCGGTGCGGTCCTCGTCACCGTCGGCGCCGGTTTTGTCCGCCACGCCGGGCATCCTCGCATCACCCGCCAGCGAACGGCGGGAGCACCTCCAGCGTCGCCCCGTCCTCGACCGGGTCCTCCGGGCGGGCCGACATACCGTCAACCAGCACGGAGGCGACGGCCAGCACAGGCACCAGGGCGGTGTGCGCGGACGCCACCGCATCGAGCGCGACGCCGACAGTCGACGCGGCGGGCAGCTCCAGGGAGTCGTCGTCGCGACCGGCTGCGGCCCGAGCCCCCGCCCAGTACCGAACCGTCACTCGGACCGGCAGTGGCGCTGGCGCAGAGACCGGTGCTGGTGGCGTGACTCGGCCCCGGTCCGACGGCGAAGGCTGCAGCGGCATACGGGCCCTTTCTGATCACCTGGCGGGGACGGCAGGAAGTCTCATGGTGCGATACCTGACGCACGGGGCGGTCGCCCTGCCATATTCTGCCTCGGGTGGCCCGACTGTTGCTGTTGACGAACGCACTGGCCCCCAGTGCGTCCGTGCTGCCGGCGCTCGCGCTGCTCAGCCACGCGGTCCGCATCCTGCCCGCAGAGCCCGCCGCGCTGGTCGACAGCCCGCCGGCGGATGCCATCCTGCTCGATGCCCGTCGCGAGCTGGTCGTCGCCAAGTCGCTGTGCCGGGTCCTGCGCGCCACCGGCGTGTCCGTGCCGCTGCTCGCGGTCCTCACCGAGGGCGGACTGGCAGCACTCACCACTGAGTGGGGTGTCGACGAGGTGCTGCTCGACACCGCGGGACCCGCCGAGGTGGAAGCCCGGCTCCGGCTGGCCATGACCCGGCTGGCGGTGCAGGACGAGCCCGACTCGCTCCAGATCACGGCCGGTGACGTCACGATCGACGAGGCCACCTACTCGGCCAGGGTCAAGGGCCGGTTGCTCGATCTCACCTACAAGGAGTTCGAGCTGATCAAGCACCTGGCCCAGCACCCGGGGCGCGTCTTCACCCGGGCCCAGCTGCTCCAGGAGGTCTGGGGGTACGACTACTTCGGCGGTACCCGGACCGTGGACGTCCACGTACGGCGGCTACGGGCCAAGTTGGGCGTCGAGAACGAGGCCCTGATCGGGACGGTCCGCAACGTCGGCTACCGCTTCGTCCCGGCGCCCGGAGAGCAGGCCCGCGCGACCCCGTCGCCGAGCGACATCGACGCCTGAAGCGGCCGCCATGCAGGTCCGCGACGCCCTCCCGCTCAGCGAGGAGCAGGTGCGCTCCATCCTGGCGCTGGTCGAAGCAGCCACCCGGTCCGACGCCGTCGCCCCGCTGTCGGAGCAGGCGCTGCTGCAGGTCCGCGACGATGCCGGCCGATCGCCGGCGCGGTCGGCCAGCAGCGCTTCCCGGCACCTGCTCGCCTACGACGGCGCGCGGCTCGTCGGCTACGCCCACCTGACACCGGCTGCAGCGGCGACGCTCGGCACCCCCGCCGAGCCGGCGACCGCCGAGCTCGTCGTCGCCGTCACCGACCGTAGGCGCGGGGTGGGGAAACTATTGCTGCATACCCTGCAGGACCGGCACGCCCCGCTGCAGGTGTGGTCGCACGGCCACCTCCCGGCGGCGCGCGCGTTCGCCGGGCGGGAGGGATACACCGTCGTCCGTGAACTGTGGCAGCTGCGGCGACCGCTCGGACCTCTTGCCTCCCGGCCGGAACCATCGGACACCGAGCTCCCCCACACCGAGCTGCCCGACGGCTTCCGGTCGCGGAGTTTCGTCGTCGGCCAGGACGAGCCCGCGTGGCTGGCGGTCAACGCCCGGGCCTTCGCCCATCACCCGGAACAGGGACGGATCACCTTGCCCGACCTGCAGCTACGCCAGCATGAGCCGTGGTTCGACCCGGCCGGCTTCCTGCTGGTCGAGGACATCGACGCCGATCCCCCCGTGCTGGCCGCCTTCCACTGGACCAAGGTCCACCAGCCCAAGGTGCAGCCCATGCAGCAGCTCCCCGGGCAGCCGGTAGGCAGGGCCGGTGACACCGAGCCGAGCGAGCCGGTCGGTGAGGTCTACGTGCTCGGCGTCGACCCGGCATACCAGGGCAGGAGGCTGTCCCGCCCCCTGACGGTGCTCGGCCTCCGGTACCTGCAGGACCGCGGACTGCGCCAGGTGCTGCTGTACGTCGACGCGGCGAACCTTGCGGCGGTACGCACCTACACCGGCCTGGGTTTCCGGGAGTGGTCCGCGGACGCCTTGTACTTGCGCACGACCTCCGGCTAGGTGCCACCATGAGGCCATGAGCGTCGAGACCACGCAGCCGGTCCACGAGCCGCCGACCCCCGCGGAGTCAGAGCACGAGCTCAGGCAGCCCTCGAACGGCTCCAACGGCTCCAACGGCTCCTCGGCCTCCACGGGCTCCACGGGCTCCACGGGCTCCACGGGCTCCACCGTCTCGGCCGTGACGGCCCCGGCCCGCTCGGCCAACGGTCGATTCATGCGGGTCCTGCCCTCGGTCGTGCCTGCAGCAGCGCACACCGGCCACGTGCCACCGGGCCCCTCCGAAGGCGCTGCGTCGGTCGGGCTCGCCGAGGACCGCTTCCTGGACCGGGAAATATCCTGGCTGCAGTTCAACGAGCGCGTCCTGCAGATGGCCGCCGACGAGTCGATCCCCCTGCTGGAGCGGGCCCGCTACCTGGCGATCTTCGCCAGCAACCTCGACGAGTTCTTCATGGTCCGGGTCGCCGGGCTCAAGCGCCGCGTCGCCACGGGCCTCGCCGTGCGGTCGGCGTCGGGTCTGGAGCCCCGCGAGGTGCTCGAGGAGATCGCGCTCGTCGCGCACGACCTGATGGCGGCGCACACCAGGCTCTTCGAGGAGGAGGTGCGCCCGGCGCTGATCGCGCAGGGGATCTCCATCGTCCGCTGGGACGAGCTGGCCGACTCGGAGCAGGGGCGCCTCGCGGGGATGTTCCGCGACCAGATTTTCCCGGTGCTCACCCCCCTCGCGGTCGACCCGGCACACCCGTTCCCGTACATCTCGGGCCTCTCCCTCAACCTCGCCGTCATGCTGGTCAACCCCAAGACCGGCACCGAGCACTTCGCCCGGGTCAAGGTGCCCCCGCTGCTCCCCCGGTTCGTCCAGATGACCCCGGGGGGCGACGAGGGCCACAGCGACCCGTATCAGACCCGTTTCGTGCCGCTCGAGGACGTGATCGCCGCCCACCTCGACCAGCTGTTCCCCGGGATGGAGGTCCGCGAGCAGTTCACCTTCCGGGTCACCCGCAACGAGGACGTCGAGGTCGAGGAGGACGACGCCGAGAACCTGCTCAAGGCGCTGGAGAAGGAGCTGACGCGCCGCCGGTTCGGACCGCCGGTGCGGCTCGAGGTCGACGACGACATCGACAAACACGTCCTGGACCTGCTGATCCGCGAGCTCAGCGTGAGTCGCAGCGAGGTCTACCGCCTGCGCGCACCGCTGGACCTCACCGGCCTCAACCTGGTCGCCGACCTCGACCGCTCCGAGCTGCGCTACCCCGCCTTCCGGCCGACCACCCACCCGGACCTCGCGGCGGTCGAGAGCTCGCAGCCCGGCGACATCCTGGCCTCGGTGCGTCTCAAGGACGTGCTGCTCCAGCACCCCTACGACTCGTTCTCGACCTCGGTCCAGGCGTTCATCGAGCAGGCCGCCGCCGACCCGCGCGTCCTCGCGATCAAGCAGACGCTCTACCGCACCAGCGGCGACTCCCCCATCGTCGACGCCCTGATCGACGCCGCAGAGGCGGGCAAGCAGGTGCTTGCCCTGGTCGAGATCAAGGCCCGGTTCGACGAGATGAACAACATCTCCTGGGCCCGCAAGCTGGAGCACAGCGGAGTGCACGTCGTCTACGGCATCGTCGGCCTGAAGACGCACGCCAAGCTCTGCCTCGTGGTCCGGCAGGAGGCAGAGGGCCTGCGCCGCTACTGCCATGTCGGCACCGGCAACTACAACCCCAAGACGGCCCGCCTCTATGAGGACGTCGGCGTGCTCACCTGCGACCCGCAGGTAGGCGAGGACCTCACCAAGCTGTTCAACCAGCTGTCCGGTTTCGCGCCACGCAGCAAGTTCAAGCGGCTGCTGGTCGCGCCGCGCTCGGTCCGCTCCGGCCTGATCGAGCACATCGACGCCGAGATAGCGCGCCACCGGGAGAGCGGAGAGGGCCGGGTCGCGTTCAAGGTGAATTCGATCGTCGACGAACAGCTCATCGACGCCCTGTATCGCGCGTCCCAGGCCGGCGTGCAGGTGGACCTCTGGGTGCGGGGCATCTGCTCGCTGCGGCCGCAGGTGCCCGGGCTGTCGGAGAACATCCGGGTGCGCTCGGTCCTCGGCCGGTTCCTCGAACACTCGCGGTTGTTCATCTTCGGCGGCGGCGGCGAGCCGGTGGTCTTCATCGGCAGCGCCGACATGATGCACCGCAACCTGGACCGTCGCGTCGAGGCCCTGCTCCGGCTCGCAGATCCGGGCCACATCACCGAGCTGCAGAACCTGATGGCCCGCGGCATGAGCGACGACGTGGCCGGCTGGCACCTCGGCAACGACGGCAGGTGGACCCGGCATACCGAGGCTGCCGACGGCTCTCCCCTGATCGACCTGCAGGCCTCGCTGATCGAGCTGCATGCCCGTCGGCGCCGCAAGGCCCGTCGGCGGTGATCCCCGCAGCAGGCGCCCTGCCCTGGCGGCGCCGCCGCGGCGAGCTCCAGGTCGCGCTGGTCCACCGGCCCGCCTACGACGACTGGGCGTGGTCCAAGGGCAAGCTCGACCCCGGCGAGGACTGGCCGGTCGCGGCCGTGCGCGAGGTGGAGGAGGAGGCCGGGCTCGTGGTGCGGCTCGGCCGGCCGCTGCCCACCTCGGCATACACCGTCCTGGACCGCCGCTCCGGAATCCTCGCGACCAAGGAGGTCCGGTACTGGGCCGCCGAGGTCGTCGGCGGCACCGGCAAGCTGGTGCACGAGATCGACGAGGTTGCGTGGCTGGACGTGACGGCGGCTTCGGCGAAGCTCGATTACGCCCGCGACCGGGATCAGCTGCGCGCCCTCGTCCGCGCCGACCTGGCCGGAGCGCTGACCACCTGGCCGCTGGCCGTCGTCCGGCACGCCAAGGCGCTCTCCCGGGCGTCGTGGCGTCAACCGGACCCGCTTCGGCCGCTGGACGCCCGTGGCCTGCAACGGGCCGCGCACATCGTGCCGCTGCTGACGGCGTACGGCGTGAGTCGCGTCGTGACCTCGCCCTCGACCCGCTGTGTGCAGACCGTGGAGCCGTATGCCCGCTCGGTCGGCGCGCCGCCGCGGTTGCGCGAGGGACTGTCGGAGGAGGGCTACGCGCAGGACAGCGGCCGCGCGATCCGGCACCTGCACCGGATGCTCGAACGCGGCACACCGGCGAGCCTGTGTACGCACGGCCCCGTCCTGCCCGAACTGCTGCGCCACCTCGCGAAGCTGGCCGACGCAGACTCCCCGCAGGTCGCGGTCCAGCTGGAGGACGCCGCCGAAACGGGCATGGCCAAGGGCGAGGTGGTGGTCACGCACGTCGTCGGGACCGGCGAAACCGCCCGCGTCGTCGACCTCGAGCGGTACACCCCCTAAGGCCCACCCTCAAGGCCACCCGCGGCCGGTCATCGGCCCGCTCCGGCGCCGGAAAGCGCCTGGGGCGCGGCTTTTGACCGGCTGATGGACAGACGTACCCGCAAGGTTCACCCCGTGTTCACCGGATGAGGTCCCGCCTTCACCTGACTCTCCTACGTTGGCGTGTGGCACGAGGAGGCCAATCACTTCCCTGTGCGCGGTTCGCCGGCACGCCGACGCCGAGGACTGCGACCTGGCGGCAGCCGCAAGGCTGCGGCCAGGCCATCCCAGACCATCCCAGACCATCCCCAGACCATCCCCAGAGAGGGACCTTCGTGACGATCCACCGTCTCGGCGCCATCACCCGCGTCACCCCTATCGGCGCCGTCGCCCTGGCCGGCGCACTTGCGCTGACCGCTTGCGGCTCCGACAACAACAGCGGCAACGCCGGCTCCGGCGGCTCCAGCAGTGCCGGCTCGTCCAGCAACGGCGCCGCGCCGGCGGCCGGCTGCGGCAAGGGCACGCTCACCTCTGAGGGCTCGACCGCCCAGCAGAAGGCCATCGTCCAGGCCATCGCCGACTACCAGAAGTCGTGCAGCGGGGTGACCGTCAACTACAACGGAACCGGCTCCGGCGCCGGGGTCAAGCAGTTCATCGCGGGTCAGGTCAACTTCGCCGGATCCGACTCGCCGCTGGCGACCGAGGCGGCCCCCGGCGCCACGGAGACCGAGGTCGCACAGGCCGCCGCCAAGTGCGGTTCGCCCGCACTGAACCTGCCGATGGCCGCCGGCGCCATCGCGATCGCCTACAACGTCAAGGGCGTGAGCGACCTGGCACTGGACGCGGACACGTTGGCCAAGATCCTCAAGGGCAAGATCACCACCTGGAACGACCCGGCGATCGCCAAGCTGAACTCCGGCAAGACCCTGCCGAGCACGCCGGTCAAGGTGTTCTTCCGCTCCGGTGAGTCAGGTACGACGATGAACCTGGCTGCCTACCTCAACGCTAAGGCCCCGTCGGTGTGGACGGACACGCCCACGAAGTCGTGGACCGGCTCGGGTGAGGGCAAGAAGGCCTCCTCCGACGTCGCGACCGCCGTCAGCGGCACCGACGGCGGCATCGGCTACATGGAGCAGTCCTACGTCAAGGAGGCCAAGCTCAACGCGGCCAAGATCGGCACCAGCTCGGGCAATGCCGTGGCCCCCGAGGGGGAGGCGTTCGCCAAGGCCGTCGCCAGCGGCGCCGTCACGGCGACCGGCAACGACGTACGCGTCAAGTTCGACTACACCAAGCCGGCTAAGGGCGCCTACCCGATCCCGATCGTCACCTACGAAATCGTCTGCTCGAAGTACAAGGACGCCGCAGTGGCGAACAGCGTCAAGAGCTTCCTGAAGTTCTGGGCGACTGATTCCGAGCAGAAGGCCATCGCGCCGATCGGGTACACCCCCCTGCCGAGTGAGGTCCTGGCTAAGGTGGCGACGGCCATCGAGACGATCGGCTGACCCTGCTCGCCGGTTCGCCGAACTCACCTCGGCTCCGGCGGTGCCGCCATCGTGCGGCACCGCCGGAGCCTGCCCCGCCTCACTCAGGAGTCCTGTGATGGCCACGTCGACCGACACGCCTCCACCCCCGGTAGGCGCTCGCGACCGGCCCGTCTCACTTCACGGCAAGTCCGGCGCCCGGGGTGACGTCCTCTTCTCGGGTCTGGCACGCCTCGCCGGGTTGTCGGTCGTCGTCATGGTGGTGCTCGTCGGTCTGTTCCTGGTGGTCCAGGCGGCTCCCGCGTTGCGGGCCAACACCGCCAACTTCTTCACCAGTCGGCTCTTCAAGGTCGACGCCCAGCCGTTTCAGTTCGGCATCGCCGACCTGCTGTGGGCAACGGTCATGAGTTCGCTCGTCGCGGTGCTCATCGCCGTGCCGCTGGGCGTCAGCATTGCCCTGTTCCTGTCGCACTACGCCCCGTCGCGCCTGGCCCGGCCGGCCGGCGAGCTGGTCGCCCTGCTGGCCGCGGTCCCCTCGATCATCTACGGCCTGTGGGCTGCACAGCTCGTGGGACCGTACTTCGAGCCGGTGCAGACGTTCCTGCAGCACGTGCTGGGCTGGATTCCGTTGTTCGCCAAGACCTCGGTCAGCGGGTCGTCCACCGTGCTGTTCGCCGGTGTCGTCCTCGGGATCATGATCCTGCCGATCATCACCTCGCTCTCCAAGGAAGTCTTCGTGCAGACGCCGCGGACCCAGCAGGAGGGCGCGATCGCGCTCGGAGCCACCCGCTGGGAGATGATCCGCACGACGGTGCTGCCGTTCGGCAAGTCCGGCGTCATCTCGGCCGCCATGCTCGGCCTCGGCCGGGCCCTCGGCGAGACGATCGCGGTCACCATCATCGTCAGCTCGCTCTCGAACGAGGCGAGGCAGCACTTCAGCCTCTCGCTGTTCAACGGCGGCGAGACCTTCGCCAGCCGGATCGCCAATAATGCCGCCGAGTTCGACACCCCGCTGAAGGCCGGCGCCTACATCTCGGCAGGCTTGGTCCTGTTCGCCTTGACGTTCTTCGTGAACGCGATCGCCCGGATCGTCATCCAACGCCAGGGAGCGTTCTCCGAATGAGCGCCAACGTCATCGCCGAGACCGTCGTCGCTTCGACGCGGGGCATCAGCGGACCCCGGCTCTCCTCCGGCCGGCACCTCAAGGACCGGCTGGTCACCGTGGTGGTCTGGGCCTCGTTCCTGGTGGCGATGGTGCCGCTGGTCTGGATCCTGGCCGCGCTGGTGGTCAAGGGCGGAGCGGTGCTGACCCGGGCGGGCTGGTGGACCAACTCCCAGCGCGGGATGACCACGCAGACTGCCGGCGGCGGCGCCTACCACGCCATCCTCGGCACGCTGCTGGAGGCTGCAGTGACCGCGGTCATCTCAGTCCCGATCGCCATCTTCACCGCGATCTACCTGATCGAGTACGGCCGGGGCCCCTTCGCCACGCTCGTCTCCTTCATGGTCGACATCCTGACCGGCATCCCCTCGATCGTCGCCGGCCTGTTCATCTACGCGCTGTGGGTGACGACCTTCGGCTTCCAGCGAGTGCCGTTCGCGGTCAGCCTGGCGCTGATGCTGCTGATGATTCCCGTAGTCACCCGCTCGACGGAGGAGATGCTCAAGCTCGTCCCCCGGGACCTGCGCGAGGCGTCGTACGCGCTAGGCGTGCCGAAATGGCGGACCATCGCCAAGATCGTCCTGCCCACGGCGGCGTCGGGCATCTTGACCGGCGTACTGCTGGGGCTGGCGCGGGTCATGGGCGAGACGGCTCCCCTGCTGATCCTCGGCCCCTACAGCCAGTCGATCGCGACCAACCTCTTCTCGGGCTTCATGGGGACGCTGCCCACGATGATCAACGAGGAGCGCAACAACGTCACATCCATCCCGCTCGACCGCGTGTGGGGAGCTGCGCTCACCCTGATCCTGCTCGTCCTCCTGCTCAACGTCGCCGGCCGCGTGGTCGCCCGTTTCAATGCTGTCGGAAGGTGACCACGCCATGGCCAAGCGCATCGACGTCAAGGACCTGAACGTCTACTACGGAGCGTTCAAGGCGGTCGAGGACGTGTCGATGACGGTCGAGCCCCGATCCGTCACCGCCTTTATCGGGCCTTCGGGATGTGGCAAGTCGACCTTCCTGCGGACGCTGAACCGGATGCACGAAGTGACACCCGGGGGACGTGTCGAGGGCTCCGTGCGGCTCGACGACGAGGACCTGTACGCCGACGGGGTCGACCCGGTGGCGGTCCGGCGGACCGTAGGCATGGTCTTCCAGCGGCCCAACCCGTTTCCGACCATGTCGATCTTCGACAACGTTGCGGCGGGCATGAAGCTCAACGGCGTGAAGGACAAGAAGCGGCTCGCCGAGCGGGTCGAAACCTCGCTGCGTGGCGCAAACCTGTGGACCGAGGTCAAGGACCGGCTGAACAAGCCCGGTGCCGGGCTCTCCGGTGGGCAGCAGCAGCGTCTCTGCATCGCCCGGGCGATTGCCGTAGAGCCGCAGGTGCTGCTGATGGACGAGCCCTGCTCGGCGCTCGACCCCATCTCGACGCTGGCGATCGAGGACCTGATCGGCGGGTTGAAGTCCCGCTACACGATCGTCATCGTGACGCACAACATGCAGCAGGCGGCTCGGGTCTCCGACCGTACGGCGTTCTTCAACCTGGCGGCGACAGGCAAGCCGGGGCACCTGATCGAGATGGCGGAGACCCAGAAGATCTTCAACAATCCCGGTGAGCGCGCCACCGAGGACTACATCTCCGGCCGCTTCGGCTGAGCTCAGCTGAGCTTGGCTGAGCTTGCTGGAGGCGTTGCGCAACACATGGTCCCGGCACTCGCGCTTTGCGCAACGCACGGCTCGGGCCAGCGCGGGCCGTGCGCAACATACGGCTCGGGCCAGCGCGGGCCGTGCGCAACATACGGCTCGGGCCAGCGCACTTTGCGCAGCTCATGGTCGCTGCATATACGGCCTGACGGCTCTTCGACGACCGAACGCTGCGCAGCGCGAGCGGCGGGTTGCGGGCGCGGCGGGTGGCGGACGGGCCGGCGGTGGGCGGCAGGGCCACCTGTGGACACCAGTCGCGGAGCTCAGGCGGCGACCCCATTCTCCACAGGCAGTCCAGTTCGGAGGATGTCGGCCGGCGGTAGCCCCGCATCCTTGGCTGCATGCGGGACCTCGAGGCGTTGCTTCCGACTGTTTTCGGGGCCGTCGACCTGCGTCGACACGGGGTCGGCCGCTCGGCCACGCGGCATCGGCTGGCCGAGCGCCACTGGGTTCGAGTCAGCCACGGTCTGTTCGCTGTCGCAGACTCGTGGGCGACCACGGCCCACGGTGAACGCCTCGCGGCCAGCGGGCTCGCGCAGCAGCGCAACTATCACCGGGACAAGGCCCTGAGTCACCTGAGCGCAGCGGCCGTGCACGGGCTCGCACTGCCACGCGACGCCGGGAGGGCCACGTGGATGACGGTGCAGGAGGGCGGCAACCGCCCTCGGCGCACCGGCTCCGTCATCATTGAGCGAGCAGCGCTGAAGGCACGCGATGTCGTGGCGCCACCCGATGCAGTCACCGCTTGCCCCGCCGGGTATGTCGGCGCCGTCACCTCGCTCGCGCGGACAGTTTCAGACTGTGCGCGTCACCTTTCGGTGCCCGACGCAGTGGCCATCGCCGACTCGGCGGCTCGGCTGTACCCACGGATCCAGAGCCAGCTGCCAGAGGTGCTCGGACGCCAGCAGACCTGGCCGGGAGCTCGACGTGCGCGCACGACATACCGGCTGCTGGATGCGCGCCGGGAGACCTGGCTTGAGTCGTACTCAGTAGCGGCCTTGCACCTGGCGGGCGTGCCGGTGCCCGAGCCGCAGGTGCGGCTGTACGACGCGCGGGGAGTTTTCGTGGCGCGGGTGGACCTGCTCTGGCACGAGTGGGGCGTCGTCGGTGAGGCAGACGGCTTCGCCAAGTACGCCGAGGGCCGGACCATCGACGATGCAGTCCGGTCCGTGGTAGCCGAGAAGGTGCGCGAGGACCGCATCCGTGACCTAGGGCTGGAGGTGGTGCGCTGGACGGCGCTCGACATCATCCACTCGTTGCCGTCGGTCATCCATCGGCTCGACGCTGCGCGCCGGCGCGGTGCCGGATCACGGTTCAGTGGCACGGCGGCCTCGACAGCGGCGTAGACGGCTCAGCCGGGGGTCGTCCGATCCTTCCGGTCGGCCGCTGCGCCGCGGGTCCCAACGCAGCTGACGGCTGCGCCGCAAGTCCCGTCCCAGCTGACGGCTGCGCCGCACGTCCCGTCCCAGCCCACGTTGCGCAAAATGTGGCTGTAGGGGAGGCCCACAACGATCCATCTAGGCACCACCATCTGCGCAAAGCAGCCTCACGGGGGGCCACGCGCACGGAGGTCAGGCGAACAGGCGGGCCAGGCGAACGGGCGGGTCAGGCGAACGGGCGGGTCAGGCGAACGGGCGGGTCAGCAAGAAAGCGAAGGCGGCCGCAAGACCGGCGCCGGGGAAGGTGAAGAGCCACGCCGCAACGATGTTGCCGGCCACGCCCCAGCGCACCGCCGAGAGCCGCTTGGTCGATCCGACACCCATGATGGCCGAGGTGATCGTGTGCGTCGTCGAGATGGGGGCACCGAACGCGACGCCGGCGACGAAGAGGATCGAGGCCGCCGAGACCTCCGAGGCGAAGCCCTGCGGCGGGTCGAGGTGGATGATCCGCCGGCCCAGCGTGCGCATGATCCGCCACCCGCCGGAGTAGGTGCCCATCGAGATCACCACCGCGGTCAGCACCAGCACCCAGAACGGGATGGAATCGCCGTGGTGATAGCCGCCCACGTTGAGCGCCAACACGACCACGCCCGCCGTCTTAGCTGCGTCCTGTAGCCCGTGACCGAAGGCCATCGCCGCAGCCGAGACGGTCTGCGCGTAGCGGAAGCCGCGCGACACGCGAGCGGGATGCGCCCGGCGGAACGTCCACAGGATCGTCGCCATCACGACGAAGCCCAGCAGCAGCCCGACCAGCGGCGAGATCACCATCGGGATGACGACTTTTTCCAGTATGCCGGACCACTTGACCGTCGCCCCGGCGGCCAGGGCAGCGCCGCCGAGTCCCCCGATGAGCGCGTGCGACGAGGACGACGGCAGCCCGAGCCACCACGTCAACAGGTTCCATCCTGTGGCCCCCACCACTGCCGCGCCGACGAGGACCAGCCCGGCATACCCAGGCGGTGCCTCGATGATCCCGCTCCCAACGGTTTTGGCCACCTTGGCTCCGAAGAAGGCGCCACCGAGGTTGCAGATCGCGGCCATGACCAGGGCGATGCGCGGCGTGAGCGCACGGGTGGAGACCGACGTCGCGATCGCGTTAGCCGCGTCATGGAAGCCGTTGGTGTAGTTGAAGCCCATCGCCAACGTGATGACGATGGCGACCGGGAGCCAGTCCACGAGGTCTCAGGATTCCTTGAGGGCGATGCTCTCGACGGTGTGAGCCACGGTCTCGAAAGCGTCGGCCGCAGCCTCCAGCTCGTCGATGACCCCCTTGAGCTTGACGACCGTCATCGCGTCCGCTCCGTTGTCGAAGAGCTCAGCCAGCAGCCGCCGGTAGACCTGGTCGGCCTGGTTCTCCAGCCGGTTGATTTCGATCCAGTATTCCGAGAGGTCGCGCATCGATCGCAGCCGCGGCATGGCCTCGGCGGTCAGCTCGGCCATCCGCTCGAGCACCTCGATCTGGCCGGCGATCGCGGCGGGCAGCTCACCGACCCGGTAGAGCACGATCAGGTCGACCGCGGCCTCCATCAGGTCCATGCAGTCGTCCAGGTTGGACGCGAGGTCGTAGATGTCTCCCCGGTCGAATGGGGTGATGAACGAGCTGTTGACGCGGCGCATGATCTCGTGGGTGGACTCGTCCGCAGCGTGCTCGATGTCCCTCATCCGTTCGGCGATGGCCTCGCGCTCGGAGATGTCGGCCCCGAGCAGCGTGGTCAGCTCACGGGCACCGTCGACGAGGTGCTTCGCGGACGTCGCGAACAGGCCGTAGAAGCTCGTGTTCTGTGGCGTGAGACGTAAAGCCACAGGAGGGACTCCGGTCTGGGGTAAGGGTCACCGCGGTTCGCTCACCGCTGGTCTGGCCGCTGCTGATGCTACGGCTCAGCCATCGTGCTTGCGCAACCCCGCAGTCACCGCGCGTCAACCTGCCGACGTGCTGGGAGCCTCTTCGGGCGCCGCAGGGTGGCGAGCAGCGGGTTGGCGGGCGGCGGGGTAGGGATCGCCGGGCTGGCTGCCGGCAGGCGCGGGCACGATGCCGAGCAGCCGGTCGATCTGGTCCTGGGCCAGCGGCCCCGAGCTGGACGTCGCTGCCACGACCAGCTCGCCTACCAGCTCGATCTCCGACTCCAGCGCATCGTCGGTGAGCTCTTTCGCCGCACGGTCCGCATCGGGCATGCGGTTGAATCTATGCCTGCGAGGGACATCAATCGCCCGGTAGCCCGCGAAACGCGCCGCCCACGCGCATGTGGCCGCGTCTGCGATGGGGGCGTCATCATGTCTCCTATGCCCGACAGCTCGCCCGGCTCAGCCGAGCCGGGGACCGCGCTGTGCCGGGTGGAGGACAACGGCGCCTTCGCCCACGCTGTATGCCTGGCCTGCGGCTGGCGCGGTCCGGGCCGCCGCGCCCGCGCCCGCGTCTCTCGGGATGCCGCAGAACACGCCGAGGCCGGCTGCCTGCTACGGACTGAACGGGGTGCTGAGGGTGCCAACTGACGGCTTGTGCCCCACAAGCGCTTCCCGGAAACGATGAGTGCGCCGGGCCGGGAGCGCCTCACGGCGCATGGCCGCTCGTAGCGGCTTCAGTTGGGACCCGGGGCTACCGCGGCCCGACGCACGAGAACTCTAACCCGGCAACCGCCGATCGTGTTCCCCGAACTGCTCGACCGTGGATGCAGCTCAGCTGAGGTCGCCACGGCGCCACAACCGGGCGCAGGCCTGCAAGTCGTCGGCCGTCGTCAGCAGCGACGCCGCCCGCCGGGTCTGGGCCGACGCGTGCAGCGGATCGCCCTCGTCGATATCGTCGGCGCGGTGCGCCCGCCCGGCCGCGACGACCCGGCAGAACGCCGAGGCCCGCTCCAACGCGATGGCCAGGTCGCCGGCGAAGACCCCGGTCAGTATGGCGTCGGTCAGCGCCCGGAGCTCCTCGGGACCGGGCGGCTCGGCGACGCCGGCCACGACGTGGGGCACGTCGGCGAAAGCCACCCCCGCGGCGTAGTCACCGCTCGCGCCGAGCGGATCGCGGCGTACCCACTCACGAAGCGCGTAGAGCCGCCAGAGCGCGCCCGGCAGGCTCCTGCCCGGACGATCGGCCCACAGCTCGGCCAGCGTGGCCAGGCCCAACTCCTCGACGAGGTCCACCAGCCGTGTGGTCAGCGCAGGATCTTGCGCCGCCCGGCCGGTGCCGACGATCACGGCGGCGGTCTCGTGCGCGACCTCCGTCATGTGCGCGGGGTCCAGCGCCCCGGCCTGCGCGTCCATGGCGGCCGGACCGAACAGCGCAGGGCGCCGCGGCATACTGCCGGCTGCATGATCGCTGTGCATGCAGCGATTTTCGCACGTACCGGGGACATCGGTCAGCCTGTCGGGTCCTCCAGACCCCCGGCCGGGCCAAGGACGCAGGCAGACAGCGCGGGCATTTCCAGCACGCCGGCGCTCGGGTCGTAGGCCGCCGCGGGGTCGAAGGCCAGGAGGATGTGCAGTTCGAGGGCTGGTTCAGCGGCCGCCGACGCCCCGTCCGGCCTCGACGGCCTCAGCGGCCTCAGCGAGACCCGCGCCCGGACGTCGGACAGGTTCGCCACCACCCGGTGCTCCCCTCGCTCGACCACGAGCAACCGGGACTGGTCGTCCTGGGTGACGGTGACCAGGTCCAGGCGCGGGTCGCGCAGGTCCTCGCGCTCGCGGCGCAGGGCGATCAGCGCGCGATACCAGGACAGCAGGCGCGCGTGCGGCTCGGCGGCCGGTTCGGACCAGTCGAGCGTGGAGCGCTCGGCGGTCGCCGCGGAGGTGGGGTCGGGCACGTCGTCGTCTTCCCAGCCGTGCGCCGCGAACTCCGCCTGGCGTCCGGCGCGCACCGAGGCGGCGAGCGCAGGGTCCGGGTGGTCAGCGAAGAACTGCCACGGTGTGGCTGCGCCCCATTCCTCGCCCATGAACAGCATCGGCGTGTACGCCGAGGTCAACAGCAGCGCGGCGCCGCACGCCAGCGCGCCCTGCGGCACCGTCGCGCTCAGCCGGTCGCCCACGCGGCGGTTGCCGACCTGGTCGTGGGTCTGCAGCGCGGCGACGAAGCGCCATCCCGCCAGGGCGCGCCGGTCGACCGGCCGGCCGTGGGTCCGCTCGCGGAAGCTGGAGTAGGTGCCGATGTGCAAGAACGGCCGGGACAGCATCGTCGCCACCACGCCGGCGCCGTCGAAGTCGGCGTAATAGCTCTCGTTCTCGCCGGTCAGCAGCACGTGCAGGGCGTGATGGATGTCGTCGGCCCACTGCGCGTGCAAGCCGACCCCACCCATCCCGCCGGGGCTGGTCGCGCGCGTCATCACCGTGCGGGGGTCGTTGCGGTCGGATTCGGCGATGAGCCAGAGCGGGCGCCCCACCTCATGCGCCAGCGCGTCGGCCAGCGTCGCCATCTCCTCCAGCAACGTGAGGGCACGGTCGTCGTGGATCTCGTGGATCGCATCGAGCCGCAGCGCGTCCAGATGGAAGTCGCGGAACCACTGGGCGACCGAGTCCAGGACGAGCCGCCGCACCTCGTCGCTGTCCGGGCCGTCGCAGTTGAGCGCCTGTCCCCACGGGGTGTGATAGCGGTCGGTGAAGTAGGGCCCGAACTCGTGCAGGAAATTGCCGCTCGGTCCCAGGTGGTTGTAGACCGCGTCCAGGCAGACGCCGAGGCCGCGCGCGTGCGCCGCGTCGACGAACCGCTGCAGCGCCTCTGGGCCGCCGTACGGTTCGTGGATCGCGAACAGGGCGACCCCGTCGTAACCCCAGCCGAAGCTGCCCGGGAACGACGCGAGCGGCAGCAGCTCCACGAGGTCGACGCCGAGGTCGACGAGGTGGTCCAGGCGGTCGATGGCCGAGTCCAGCGTGCCGCCGGGGGTGAAAGTGCCGACGTGCATCTCGTAGATGACGGCCGACTGCAGCGAGACGCCGCGGAAGTCCTGATCGGTCCAGGCGAAGGCGGAGGAGTCGAAGACGACCGACAGCCCGAGCGGGCCGTCCGGCAGGCGCCGGCCGCGTGGGTCCGGTCGTGGGTCGCCACCGTCCAGCGAGTAGCCGTATGCCGTGCCGGACGCGGATACGGCATCCACCTGCCACCAGCCGCCGTCGCCTCGCTCCATCGGGATGCGCCGGCCGTCGAGGACCAGATCGACACCGCTCTGGGCTCGTGGCGCCCATACCGAAAAGCCTTTTCCCACAACGTTTTTCGCGCCTGAGGTCGTCATCGTCAGCTCCTCGTCAGCAGGGCGACAGGGAGGTCGGCGAACAGCTCGCCGAGGACGACAGCGCCGCCGCGGTGCTCCCGTCCGGTGAGTTCGTCGCGCCACGTTCCCTCGGGCAGCGTCAGGGTCGCACCGTGCCAACCACCGCTGTCGGCAAGTCGGCGTGCGGCGCGGGTGACGACGGTCGCGACCTGTCCGGAGCGGACGAAGCCCAGCGCGTGCTCGCTCGAAGCCCGCAGGGGCTCGTATGTCGAGGCGACGCCGAAGCTCTGCGGGTCGCGGCGGCGCAGACGCAGCGCGGTACTGGTCACGAGCAGCTTCTCGTCGTCGAGGTCCTGCGCCCGCTCGCCCGCGTCCAAGCGGGCCAGGCGCTTCGCGCGCCCCGCGTAGTCCACCGGGCGCCGGTTGTCGGGGTCGACCAGCGAGAGGTCGACGAGTTCGCAACCCTGGTAGACGTCGGGAAAGCCGGGGATCGTCAGCTGCAGCAGCTTGCCGCCGAGCACCGTCGCGCGGATCGGCTCGGTGTTGCTCGACACGGCCCCGTCGAGAGCGTCACGCAGAGGCCCGGGCGCGACAGCGCGGTCCGCGAGGGCCAGGACGCGCGCCTCGTAGTCCGGGTCCGCGCCGGCCGGCTCGGTGTATGCCGTGTGCTCCCAGCCTTCGCGGACCGCCTTCGTGAGGTAGGCGTGCAGCCGTTCCGCGCCGATGTCGCCGGCCCCCGCGCACGTCTGCCACAGCAGATGCGCGGTGGCGGCGTCGACACCTGAATGCGTTGCTGCGGCTCGGAATACCTCGGAGCAGTGCCGCCAGGACGCTGGGTCGCCGGCGATGGCCAGCAGCCTTGCCCGCACGTCCTCGCTGCGCTTGGTGTCGTGCGTCGAGAACGACGTCATCCCGCCGGGCCAGTCGCGCTGCTGGACCCGCCCCCAGGCGTGCAGGTGCTCCGCGGAAGCGTCGCTGAGCACGTCCGGGTCCCCGCCGACCTCGTTCAGCGCGACAAGGCGGTGGTAGCGGTAGAACGCCGTGTCCTCGATGCCCTTGGCCATCACCGGACCCCAGGTCTGCTGGAGCCGGATGGCGAAATCCGTTGCCGCGTTTGGGTTATTGCCTACCTGGTCCTGTCCGAGGGCGAGCTGCTCGAGCAAGGTCAGATCACGGGCCAGCTGGGGCGCGGCGGCGCCGGCGTGGGTCAGCGCGTCCTCCAGGCGGCGCCGCGACTCGGCTGCGACGGGCTCGCCTGGACGCAGGTATGCGCGGTAAACCTCCCCGGCCACCAGCAGCTCCAGCAAGGCGTCGCGGACCCGGTCGGGGTCGGCGGTCGGCGCCGCGTCCAGAACCCGTCGCTTCAGCCGCAGGACCTCCGGCCACAGCAGGCCGGCGACCACGTCCCGCTTGGAGCGGTCCACCACGACCGCGAGGTGCGGCTCGGCGCCGGTCGCCACCCATGCCTCGTCGAGGACCGTTGCGGCGGCCGGGTCGACGAGGGCGGCCTGTATGGCGCGGATGGCGTCGTAGCCCGTCGTTCCCTCGCAGGCCCAGTCGTCGGGCAATAGCTCGTCATCCTCGAGGATCTTCTCCACCCAGATCGGCGTGCCGGATCGGGAGGCCGAGCGGAGCTGGCGCAGATAACCCTCCGGGTCCGCCAACCCGTCGGGGTGGTCGATCCGCCACCCGTCGATCACGCCGTCGTGGTTGAGGTCGAGCAGCACGCGGTGGGTCGCTTCGAAGACGTCGGCCAGTTCGACTCGCAACGCAATAAGTTCGTTGACGGCGAAGAACCGCCGATAGTTGAGCACCGACGGCGCCTCGGTCCAGGCGGCCAGCAGGTAGTGCTGGCGATCGAGCACCGCAGCGACGTCGTCGCCGAGCGTGCCTTCGGCGACCGGGAATACGTGCTCGTGGTAGCGCACGATCCGCTGGCCATCGAGGGTGTCGAGCACGAACTCCTTTGCCGCCAATGTTTGTTCGAGGCTGCCGCCCAGCAGCGGCAGGCCGATCCGGCCGTCCAGGTGGTCCCAGTCGATGTCGAACCAGTGGGCGGTCGTTGCCGTGCGGCCTTCGCGCAGTACCGGCCAGAGGGGCGCCGTCTCGTTCTCGGGGGCGACCAGCGCCATGTGGTTGGGGACAATGTCGACGACGATGCCCAGCCCCGCCGCGTGTGCCGTCGCGCCCAGCCGGCGCAGGCCGTCCTCGCCGCCCATCTCGGGCGACACGCGGGTGTGGTCGAGCACGTCATACCCGTGCATGGAGCCGGGGACGGCGCGCAGGATCGGCGAGAGGTAGAGGTGGGAGATGCCGAGGGAAGCGAGGTAGGGGACCTGCGCCTCCGCGTCGGCGAAGGTGAAGCCCGCGTTCAGCTGGAGCCGGTAGGTGCTCGTCACCTCGCTGACCGCGCTGGAGCGGGTGCCAGAGGGCATGCGTCGTCCTTCGCGTTCGGCGGGCCAACGGGTTCGGACCGGCCGACATCGTCGCAGATGGAGCGCCTGCGCTCGGTGGGGTCTGCGTCGTGGACACTCTTCGCGGGCAGGGCACCGACCCGTGGCGGCGGTCGCCTACCACAAGCTTTGTGGGCCGGAGCCGGCGTATGGTCCGAGCTGCACCGGTCGAGCAGTCGCCGAGACGGCTCTGGGCAACCGCGATCCCGCCGGCGGCGGCGGCGGCGACCCGAAGGAGTACGAGGCGAGGGCAACGCGACGTCCTGAGCTCCCGGCGTCCGGCCCGGTGCTCCGGGACCTCGGTGTCGCCTCCTTGCATCGCCGTTCGCGGCTCGGCGCCGCGTACACTCGCAGCCGGGTCGACGCGCCACCTCATGGCCATCGCGACTCGGGCCTCTAGCTCAATTGGTAGAGCAACGGACTTTTAATCCGTGGGTTGTGGGTTCGAGCCCCACGGGGCCCACCCGCTGAGCACAAACCGACTCGCCGACGCTGTCCTCCGCAGGCTCAGCCCACATGAAACCCACACTATTCGCCGGCCGATGCGGGCAGAGCGGCCTCTAACGCGGCGGCCACGCGAGGGTCGGTCGAGCGACGGCCCATGGGGACTGCTGTCGATCTGGTTGACACTTCCGGTGTGGTGTTTCAGGCCGCGTGAGCGGCACAGTTGATGGTCTCAAACTCGATCGGGGTGAGCTTGCCTAGGGCTTTT
>JAABUS010003152.1_pt1 | contig 27717 bp, 23 predicted proteins | sample 5560161 | NCBI WGS metagenome assembly JAABUS01 (sample SAMN10711885, study PRJNA513376) | rock metagenome | isolation source: Antarctica rocks | place: Antarctica: Victoria Land, Trio Nunatak nord | collected 2016-01-04
AGATTGATGATCAGACGAAACGAGTCAATCAAGACGTTGAACGCGAACTTAGAATCTACTGCAATTACATGCAGAACGACTGAGTCAAATGAATATCTATGATGAAATTCAGCGACAATTTCAATATCTTCTCAATCATCTCAATGATTTCTTTCTACTTCAATAAAGATTTTCACTCTCGAATGAGTTTCAATTCAGATATGATTGACTACGAAATCACTTGTGAACGACTGAAAGCTAGAAAAGCAGATGATATTGTCATTTGAATGAAAGAACTATTGAGTTTCGATCATCAACAATTGAAAAAGACGAAGCTGATCATCGAAGCACATATTAATAAACATAAACGAGACGTCATTTATAAGATAAATGACTGAGTTTGACTATTTTTCAGAAACGTTAAAATCACGAGATCATGCAAAGATTTGAAAGATAAACAACTAGAATTGTATCAGATCACTGTCAAAGCGAAAGTCTTCTATCATCTTTGTCTATCAATCAGCATGAAGCATCTGCATTCAATGTTCAGCTCAAAGCTACTGCAATCGTATTCAGAAGATCTTCTATTAGAACAGCATGCAGAATTCTTCAGACTCATCATTATTGATGATGATGACGATGAACACTGAGAGATAAATGACATTCTGAACTTCAGACGCTATCAAGATCGAATACAGTACAAGATCAAATGAAAAGATCTAGATAGAGACAATGAATGATACTATGTCAATAAAGATGAATTCAATGACTTCAAGAAAGTTTTGAACGAATTTCATACGCTATACTCAAGAAAGTCACGCTAGTATCGAAATAACTCAATAAGAAAGCAAGCAAATGAGCGACATTCATGTGAACATGAATTTTCGAAGAGAGAAGTAATGTTACAAGCATATCAAGGCTGAATAGAGCTAGTCAGTGTCTTTAGCTCAGATCTGACTCAGATCTGACTCAGTTTCTATTTTCTTTTCTCAACATCTCTTTGTTCAACATCATCTTTCTTTCTACATCACATTCTACTCATGTCACAAACACATTCTCTTCAAGCTTAGCGCAGTCTCTAAATATTACTTAAATAAAAGCTTTTGTACTCATCTTCTTCTGTATTCTTAATATTCAGTTATAGCTATCTTTAAAGATCAAGCACTATTCAACTCTGACTTTCGCTGATTGACTCATCTAGACACGATTCTGACAAGAAAATATGTTGACAGTTGAGCAAAGAAAGTGAGCGTAAAGTTAATGATATCATTTGAGAATCATCTTGTGTTTAATATCAACATATCATTGTCAGTGCAAAATCATTGTAAGAAATTTGAAGTAAAAATCTTGATCAAAGAAGAAAAAGAAGTAAAGAGAATCATGATGATAACAACAAAGAACATAGTGAAATGAGCAAAAGAAATTGACATTGATGAGATGCTGTCAACGTGCAAAAACATAAAAACGATGAAAAGATAATTAAAACTGCTGATATTTTGAATCAAGATGAAAAGCAGTAAGAAAATATTGAAGAAAAATGATTTTTGAATCAAAAAAATATCGTTGAACATATATCTGCATGAGATCAGTTTTGAAGTAGTGATACATGAAATTAAAGTCGAAGAAATGTTTAAAAACATAAAGAAGAAAGAAACAAAAGCACTCATCAAGATCAACAAAGATATACATTCAGAGATGATGATCAAGAAGATTAAGTAATTCATAAAAGAAAGTGAGCAGAAGAAATACATTTTGCTGATGATATGCATAGTCAGCGCTAAAATGATGAACAAGCTGATCAATAAGAAAGTATATCATGAGATTGATATAAAGATTACACAGTTTTATGACTTAAGCTGCAGAGTGCATCAGTGTTTAAAGTGTCAAGAATATGATCACAAAATGTATGAATACAAAAATAAGCAAAGATGCATTTACTGCACATTGAATCATCACTTAAAGCACTGTTTTTACAAACAGATTCAAAACATGTGAAAATGTGAAGCATGTTGAAATACATACAAAGTCTTTGACTCTCAATGTCATAAATGACAAGTTGAAAAAGAAAGAATAAAGAGAGTCACAAAGCACAGATTTCTATATCATGTCATACAAAGACAGAAAGAACTCAAGACAGTGATGTCAAAGATATTCACAAAAACATTTATCAGTCTGAAATTACTAATAAACAACAACTTGAAGAGAAAGTAAAAATGTTCAATGAATGAAAGTTATCTGCTCAGCGCAGTCATTACATCAGAAAACACTATACTGAATCACTTGATCAAGAAGTCAAGATTAAATAAATTAAAGTCAATGTCAATCACGTCACTGTCAATATCATCTTCTGTTGAGAATCTTACAAGTGAAGCAGACACTTTGCAAACATTCAAGAGAACATTAAACAGTTTAAAATATGAACTTTAATGTTTCAGCAAAAGAAGCTTTGAATACTACAGTACAATGTTCACAAGTTTAAAAACAAGATGATGATAGTGTTACTACATGAGAAAAAAATAAAGAATTATGACATTTTGATTCTTCAAGAACTTTGATGATTTGATGACATTTTCAAAGCATATTGCTCAGCAATGATTGACTTCATGCTGAAGAATAATGAAGATAAAATCTGTTTCTACATAAACAAGAGAATTGACAGCAACATCTGACATTCAACATGACACTTCAAAGATGTAAATACAATTACACTATAAACATTAACAAATAATGCACAGATGATTCAGAAAGCTATACACATTCATGAAGCATACAATTCATCACTCAGAAATCATAAAATCATTCATGAAAAAGAAAATCTTTCAAACATTAAAAAAACGTTGCACATGTCAAAAGAAAGCATTCTTATAAAAGACTTTAATCTGCATCACTTCATATGAGAAGAATCATTTTATTCAAGACAACATTTATTATTGAATAAGTTAACTAAAATAATCACAAACATTAATGCATCGCTAGCATTATCTCAAGACATAATTACAAGAAATTATCAAGAATTTCAAATGATAATAAATTTGATTTTCATGACAGACAACATTATGAATCAATTAATATGATGCAAAATTAATAAAGAAATGAAAAACTTCTTAAATCATTTATTGATACAGACAATTATAGATTTCAGAGTTTGCAAAAAGTCTGCGTGAAAATCGCGTTACAACTGAAAGACAATAAATGAAGAGAAATTTATCAATATTCTGAAAGAACAAATGTTGAAATCACTGTTGAATCACAAAATGAAGCATTGATGCATAAATGAATACATTAAATAACTGCTGAATGCATTGAAGAAGATCATCAAGATTTTCACTCTTTGAGCGAGATCACATGAAATAATCAAAGCAGAATAAATGAAGAAGTGTACAAAGATTGTCAAGAATATACAATGAATGAAAAGAAGTTGTTGAATCATCAACGACTGAGCAAAGTACATTCAAGCATATGACAAGAATAACAAGATCATCAGAAAACAGAAACGCAGTGAATATTAAAAAATCATGCAAAACGTTGAATAATTCTTAAGAGAATTGTTCAAAACTGCAAAATAAGTAAGAAATGCAATTGCAAACATACTAACTTAAATGACAATTCTTTCTCTGATCAAGTTAAAGTGCTTTGACATCATCACAACAGCACAGAATAAAGCGAAGATGATGTTTTAAACTCACTTTTCATCATTTTCAAAAAAATTTATGCTGAATACAATAGACTTCAAGTACTTGCTCTTGATTGAAAATGATGCTTTATTGATGCATCATGAGATTAAAAGAGTCATTTACAGAGCAATATTTAACAAAACATCAAAACACACAAAATTTATAAATAGAATAATGTGCAAATTCATTGATGATATGTTGAAATAAATACACACTCTTTTTAAAAGATGTTTACAGAAGAAAATACAGTCAACTCAATTCAAGAGCGCAGTCACAATAATGATGTAAAAGTCAGACAAGAAAGATTATTTCAATGCAAAAATATATAAATTAATTATGTTATTTAATACACTGAGTAAAATACTGAAGTTCATCATATTTGAACATCTGCAAAATATTATAAAAGCTTGCAACTTAATATTGAACATTCAAATGAAAGTTTGCAAGCACAGATCAATAAATACGACTTTGCAACTAATTATAAAAAAGATACATACTGTATAAAGTGACATGAGAAGAAGAGTAGTCTCATTGCTGAGTCTGAATAAAGAGAATGCATTTGACAATGTGATGCATAGCAAACTCATACATGACATGAAGAAGAGAAAAGTTTCTAGACTGCTTCTTGAATTTGTGAAGAACTTTCTGAAAGATCAATGCATTATGATCACAATTGATGATTACATGATGATGAAATGCAGTGTGAACATCAACATATCACAAGATTCTTCACTATCATCAATATTATATCTGTTCTACAATATGAATTTGTTAAAAGCATATAATGATATCAAGCTGAAAACTAACTTTATAAACTTCGTGAATGATGTCAATATCTTAATATACAAAGAGTTTATAAAACGCAACTGCAGAATTCTTAATGAGATTTATGTTAAATGCAAGCAGTGATCAAAAATGCATGACATCAAATTCTTAATGACAAAGCATAAGTTGATTCATTTTACAAGAACTTCTAAATGATTCAATATGAAAGTTGATGTAAAGTTAATGAAACATCAAATTGACTTGAAATCAAATATTGAAGTCTTGAAAGTTCAACTGAACTTCAAGCTGAAATGAGTGATTTACATGTATCATGTTGAAGCAAAACTAGTGATTAAACAAAAGATCATGCAGATAATCATCGAGTTTACTTGAGATTTATCAATGACAATAAGTAAGCAAATATATTTCATGATAACGTGTTCTCTGCTTAGTCATGAAGTTATCATATGATATACATCACAGAAAGTTAAAGATCATTGAAAGAGTCTGAACATCAAGCTGAGATCAATGCAAGAAAGAGCATTGTGACAGATCATTGACATTTATCATGCAACATTAACAAAGACTCTACAGATGAAAATAAACATGATGTTGATAAATATTCATTTATAAAAGTTGATACAAAGATCGATAATAAACATGAACTCTTGAAAATCAGACAAAGTTATTGAGACAACAATGCATCAAATTCATAATGACTTGATACTCAAAAAAGATTGAAAATCAAAGCTGTGCAAAACATTTCTACAGTTGAAGCAAAAGTGAATAAAAGAAACATTTAAGCAGATGAAGATAAATTGAAGTCATTTTTACACAGTGATTTTCTGATCAAAGTTATTGAAGATAATTATAGTTGCAAACAAGAAATTATCAATAAGATAACATAATTTTGATATGTTCACATTAAAGCAAAGAGTTTACTTAAATAATAGTGATAGCAGAAATAATGTTACAGCGATCATGATGAGAATGAACTGAGAGTTAGATAAAAGACTGAGAAGATTGACTTTAATCATCATTTATCATGAAAAGCTGAAAGAGTTAGTCGCGAAGATGAAACATCTTGCAAATGTAGTGACAGTGAATCAAGAGTGTCATGAAAAGATATACAAAGTATACAATGATAGTCAGACTTCTCTGAAAACAGTGAAAGTTATGATATCAACAAAAGATTAGACACGTCTGCAATGAGTTTAAGTTACACATAAAAGTATTTAATTTTAAGAAGTTACGCTGAAGTTACATTAAGTGATAAAACATGCAGAAGTACTTGAAAATGAAGCAATGAACAAAATGATTGATGATGCACATGATTTGTCTTTATTGCTGACTGAGCATCAGTGTACTGAAGTGATGATGAGACTGATGTGTTAAAACTCTCTTGCATGAGATTATGTAACAGCAATGATTAAATAATCATTGAGTAATCAGAGTCTTGAAGTGATTGCTCTGATTGCTTGAATCAGAAGTGATCACAGTGAGCATGATGAGCATAATGCTCATTTCGCTCATCTTGCTCAAGAATGATCAGAATGATCATTCAGAGCAGAAACAACTTGACATGATTCTTTTATGTTTATATAACGATGATTGTTTTCTTAAATGAAAGCTTCGTGCTTAACTCATGTAAGCAGTCAATACATATTATTGTCTCAGCTATCTTCAGATCTTAAGTTTAGTAATAGTGATTACTGTTTGATCTCTGTATATATCTTGTGTTGTTAAAGAAACAATCATTACACTTTGAGCATCACTCTTTTATAAGATATCAGAGATATTCATTCTCTTCAGTCATGTTTAGTCAGTCAGAACGAGTCATGCTCAATCAGAGAGTAAGCATCTTCAGCGCAAATAAGATTAAAATCTCAACATTAAACTTGTATCACAATGATTGAAATAAACTCAAAGCATATTTAGTACAGATAAAGTTATACATCAAACAACATTCATTTCAGTTCAAGTTCATCAAGAACAAAGTACTCTTTGCATTCATTTATTTAAAAGATAATGCATTTACATAATTTCATCACTATTTAACGAATTATCTGCAGAAGAAATCAGAGAAATGAGAAGAGAAAATCAACATGATATTTTGTGACTCTCAGATGTTCAAGAAACATTTAAGAAAAGTATTTAAAGACATTGACAAGAAATGTACAGCAGAACAATAGTTGTACAATTTGCAACAGAAAATCTTTGCAGCAACTTATTCAATCAACTTTCAGCATATTGCAATAAATATAAAATGAAATGATGCAGCTCTCATCAGTCAGTTCTATCAGAGACTGCAAAAGAAAGTCAAGATTGAAATCATTAAAATTGATAAATTTGCTGACTTACAAAAGATGATATTCAAAGCGATGATCATTGACAACAGACAGTATGAGAAACATTTGAAAAAAGATAAAGAATTGACTATGTCAGTAGTATTGAGTTGAAAGTTCAAGAAGAAACGATGACAATTATACTATGATTCTCAATTTATGAAGTTAGATGCAATTTGAAAGATATCAATGAACGCTTGCAATAAAACAGTTCAACAAAGCAAGACATGTTACATATGTGAAAAGCTAAATCATTACTTCAAGAATTGTACTTCGAACAAGTACAAGAACAAGTCAAAGTTTTATAATAAATAAGACAAATCTTTCGTGACAACGAAAGAAGTCAAGAAAAACACTTACAATAGAATGTTTTAAACAGAATGCTATGATGATCAGTGTTGCATGCATCTGAGCGATAAGAAAGATTCTAAATGATACTCAAAACTCTTACAAAAGAATCATTTCTACACAGCAACTCATCATCAATTATTTTATACTGAAAAGCGATTTACATGCAGCGCAATCACACACAGAGCAGAACTGCGAAGGCATGAATATCAAATCGATCAGCAAGTTATAGAGCACAATCGTACGATCAAAACAAGCTCTCATTCGACTCAATAGCTTCACAGGTGACTGCGTCGCAAGTCAAAAATCGAAAATCGAAATTTTCCGCGCCCACGCAGGCCAAAATCGACGGCGAAACGAGAGTTCATCAACGCAGAAGAAAGAATCATCAAGTCAGACAGTAATTTGACTGGTAAATCGAAGAGCAAACTCACACGAAAAGAACAAGTCATCAATCGACTTCAGAACAGCACAGAAGACTGCGTACTGACGCAAAAATCGAAATCGAACTCTTTTGCGCTTGAAGGTTGCACAGATAACAACGTTGTTTCAGAGAAGTACAGCGTTTCTTATCAAATCACTATCTATTTTACCTTCTCTTGATGCGCAAGGCAATAAGTCGAGGTCAGTCGTTACTATTCTGAGCGAGGTAACGCGACTACTTCGATACACAAGATATAAAGCAATTGCGTCAAGCATTTTCTATCAAAAAGAGTAATCTAGGTTCTTGCAGGCTAGATTTATATCATTTTCGTCTGACATAAGCCGGTAATAGAAGGCGATCTATTGCAGGTTTTGAGATAGAAATTGAGAAACCTCTACACTAAAGTTACTGCCTACGTGAAACGCTCTGAGTAAGAGGTTAAAGAAATATTTAAGAAGTCAAGTGAATTTTCTAGAAGCTCGAAGCTCGAAACTCGGAAAAAACTCGCTATGAAAAGAAATGTAAAGAGTCGCTTTATGCGCTCTTCTTCGCCCCGTTTCGCGAATAGTAACGCGAAACTCAGCAGAAGCAATAGCTCAGCGTCAGAACTCAAAACGTCGACGATAGAAATCAAAAGATCAACGTTAGAGATTGAAACAGATCTATGAGATGAACTTAGCATGAGCTCGCCAACAGGCAAACAACTGCAGAACGACATTGTCGATTTATTTCGCAGTCAACAAAAGTCGTTCACATCAGCAAATAGAAAAACGCAATACATGTTTAGTTCACTCGATGCATTGATGCTAAATTCACATGCAAATGCGCAGAACGACAAGAATACAACCAATCTGCGAAATGCGAATTCGCAGCAAAAAGAGCAAACACGAGCGATTGTGAAAGTCAAAGGAATGAAAAAGCGAAAAGCGATGAAAAGTTCGCAAAAAGAAGTCAGCATCAAAGATAGTACTAGCAAGTGCTACGATGTCACCTCTAAAGAGATGCAGATAAAGAGACTGCGCGAAAGAATTGAATTCGCAGTCAATCAGCTAAGACAAGTAATATCAGAACAGGAAGAGACTATAAGTCATAGCTTAATCTACATTCAAAGAGCATGCGACGAAAGCATAGAAAACTCAATTCAGAAGCAAATTGATCGACTTCAAAGTCAAACAAACAACAAACTGAAGGTCATTCTACAATTGGTTCAACAAAATGCTGAAAACATCAAAAAGAGAATCAATGCAAAGCAAATGACAGAGAATTCGCAAATCTCGCAGAGGGCGCAGGTTTCGCAAACGTCGCAAGTCATGCAAAATTCGCAAAAATCAACGCAGAAGCTCACATATGCGCAAAAAGCAGCTCAAGTCACAAGCGCAAATGCAAATGCAAACACAAATGCAAATGCGAATGCAAATGCAGGCGAATGAAATCTGGTTACCAAGAAATTCTCGCCAAAATCACAAGAAATACCGTATCGCGAAAAAAGACTCATTGTCAGTCTCAAAAATGAGAACTGAACTTTAAAGACGATGAAAATGCGAGATTCGATGAATAACGCATTGAAAAAGGCGAAAAGCGATCTAATAGTTGTCACGATAGTCAAAACGCAAAAGGAAAACAACATTGTTCTGATGATCTCGGAAAAATACACAGCAGATGTCAATATGAAAGCATGTTTTTGATGTTAAAAGCATTAAGAAAGACGAGAAATGGCATAAAATAGTCATACACAGTCTGGAAACCGAAATCTTCAACACGGAAACTGAAATGAAAAATCTAAAAACTGAGTTAGAGTTGTACAATCTCGAATTGAAACTAATAATCAACTCTATATGATTATCGAAGAGCGAAAACCGATCACGAAACAGACATGCATCGACGATCTTAGCATTTAGAATCGAAGCAGAAGCGCAAAGACATCTGAAAAAACAACTTTTAGCTGCGAGATCAACATATCGAACAGTCGAATATCGAGACTATCGACCAAATGATTAATGTCAAAAATGTCAAACATTCGAGCACTTACAGAACAAATGTAACAGATTATCAAGATGCTTGTACTGCGAGCGAAATCATCAGACCTGAAATCATAAATGTCAATTATCTACATGCGAAGACAAGCAATCATGCAATCACACGATTTCTAGATGCTGCAACTGTCAAAATGCGCACTTCGCAAATAGCGCAATGTGCGAAACATATCAGGCAGCTCAGCCTATTAGCTCACAAAAAGATCATCTAGTCACGAAATTGTAATGAGTATTGCATTCAAAATGTCACAAAACAACGCAAATGACGAAAGCTTTGCAAACACGTCGAATATTCGAATTCTACAACACAATTGCGCAAGGTCAACGCAAATTATGCATGCATGCATGAAATTTGCGAAAAACAAGACAGATATTGTTATAATACAAGAATCGTGAATGAGAGACGAAAATATAACAATTTCGCATTCGTCGTTTATCTGCATCAAACCAAATGTTCAGAATACTCGTGTCAGAGTACTGATATTTGTTGCGAAAAACGCAAAGAAATTTACATGCACATTAAGATCAGACATAGTCAATAGCGAAGATATGCAAGCGATATCAATAGCGAACAATAAAATTCAGGAAGAAATTTTATTGTTTAATATTTACAACGAAAAGTCACAAAACGCAGATGACGAGCAATTATACACGATTGAGCGAGAATTAGCAAAAGTTATGCTAAATTCTGATCAAAAAGTTATTATCGTCGAAGACTTTAATGCACATCATAGCTGATGAAACGCAAAAATTTCAAACTCTATTAGAACGAAAGCGTTAATAAAGTGAGTAAATTTACATAAGTGCAACCTGATTAACACTTCTGATATAGACACATATCACAGCTATTCAGATCAGTTAAGCTCAGTACTTGATTTAGCATTTGCATCAAAGAATATGCGCAATCACATCAGAGATTGACATATAGACGAGAACGCAGACACAGAATTCGACCATGAAGTAATTCTATTTACAATAGTTACGGAAAAAGTGAAGTTGGTCGAAAATTCGCTGAACGCGTCATACAATCTGCAAAAAGCCGACTGAAAAGACTTCGATGAGCATTTGCAAAAGGCGAAAGACAAAATGATTGTTAAGATGCAAAGAATCACGAGTTTGAAAGCAAAAGTCATTTATTTGACTGAATGCATCAAGAATACAGTGAAATTATTCGTATTTAAACAGCGAATATGCGCAAAATCAAAACCCTGGTGAAACAATGAGCTCATCGAAATGCGAAAGACGCTGTCGTCAAAAAAGCGAACCTGGAAAAGATGCAGAAATGACGACGCATAAGCGCAGATGGTGCAAATGCGAAATTCGTATCATGATGCAATAAAGCTGGTCAAAAACCAATTCTGAACCAATTTTTTGAACAACGTCGAAGAGAAAGAAGTGTTTCAGGCATACAAGTTCACTAAATCACGTCTAATCAAAAAGCTACCCTCGATACAAAACTCGCAAAAAGAATTGAAGATTGAATTCAATGAAAAGTGCGAGGCATTTCTGAAAGCAATGTACTCATCATCTTCGAAAATTCAAATCAATGAAGAATTACTATCGAACGAAAGTATACAGTGATCAAGAGTTATCAAAGGGGAAATCAAGCACGCTATTAACTTCTCAGCACTCAGAAAAGCATTCGAACCAGACGATATGTCATTCGCAATCATACAGCGAGCGTACAAAACTATATCGAAAATCTTCAATTTAGTGTATTCAGATTTGATCGAAAACGACTATCATTCGAAGATATGACGCGAAGGCACGAGTATTATTCTAAAAAAATCAGACAAGCCGAATTATTCAATTTCGAAGGCATACAGAATTATTACGCTGCTAAACTGTTTAGGCAAAGTAGCAGAAAAAATAATAGCAGTGCGACTGTCTTACACAGCTGAAATTAACGATAAGCTGCTGAATTTTGATCAAATGAGAGGCAGAAAACAAAGATCAGCTATAGACGCAGTACTAAACCTAGTACATGATGCGCAAATGGCGAAAAGTCGAGAAAACACGCTTACCTGCCTACTTCTAGATGTCAAAGAAGTCTTTGACCATGTTGCGTTGAAACAGCTGGTCAAAATATTGATTAGATTGAAAATACCAGTCAATTTAATCAATTGAGTAAAATGTTTCTTACAAAACCGGGTTATTGACTTAGCATTTGACGACGAATGTCAGAAACCAAAGGAAATAAGCACAGAAATATCACAAGACTCATCTATCTCGCTCATTTTATTTCTAATTTATATTCGATACCTGTTTTCAAAGATTCGCGCAAAGTTCGGAAATTTACAGTCACTCAGCTATATTGACGACGTGACGCTATACATTGAGGGAAGAAATATTGACAAGAATGTGAAAATACTGGAAAACGCAGCAAAAATCGCTTTCACATGAGCTGAGAACAACGCAGTGCAATTCGATGACTCGAAATCTGAATTGATACACTTTGAAAGTCACAAGGCAACACTCAACCAAATGATTATTCTACTCAATAACACGGTCATAAAATCAAAGACATGCGTACGATGACTAGAAGTCTGACTGAATCGAAAGCTCAACTTCAAAGTTCATGTGCAAACGAAAATCGCGACAGTCACAAGAACGCTACACTCGTTATTTAGATTAATGAATAGCGAGTGAGAACTAAATGTCAAATCAGGAAAGCAGTTATACCTGACATGCGTCACGTCTATTAGCGATTATGGCGCCGAAATATGGTGAAATAATCAAAAAAGCTACTTAGTCAAATTTCGCAAACTGCAAAACGCTGCATTACGAAAAATTCTGAGTGCGTTTCGAACATCATCGATAGAGACTATGCAAATAGAAGTCGAAATCTCGTCGATGAAGATGCGATTAGACCAAAAGTGCAAGAACTATGCAATTCGAATAGTTGAGTTATCGAAAAAACACTCTATCAGGAAAAGAACATCTATTTCGTACTCATCTTAATACTCTATCGAATTGAATCTAGATCTGAACGCATCGAAATATCTGAACTGAAACGAGACGAAGAAGAACTTACCTCGAAAAGTCAAGAAGTGCAAAGACAGACTCACGCAGATATATCGAATATTGAACAAAGTGCAAAAAACACTGAATTCAATAAAAGAAATCGAAATTCCTCACTTCAAGAAACCGTGAGGTCAAGAAATCGAGCATTTAGCAAGAATTCAAATCGAATTTGCAAAAAGCGAAACTCGCGAAACGATCAATTCGCACTACAGGGAATTAGAAAGAATTATCAAAAAGGCGAAAAACATAGTGATGTATATCGACGCATCGCAAATTCGGAAAAAGATAGCAGGAATCGAAACAGAAACTGAAACGACAGTGATATTCACGCATGAACTCGTCAGATACAGCAAAGCGACAAGCGTTTACAACAAAATAATCACAACGGAAGCGAAACTGCAAGCTATTAGCGATGCAATCGCAATATGCAGCGAAAAAGCACTCAAAAACAGCGAAATTTGAGTGTACATGAACAGTCAAATGACTTTGCAAAGACTAAACGCAAAGAGCAACGTCAATGCGAAGTTATTCGATGACATACGACAAAACTTGATCAATTTACGTCAGAATCAGTGTCAAATTCGCATACAGTGAATATCGAGTCGCAAGAGCATTATTGGGAACGAAAAAGCAGATCAATTGATCAAAAGCGCTGCTCAAGAATTACCAGTTATCGACAACACGAAAGCAATCATCATAAGCTTCGTCAAAAAGCAAATTTGCAAAGAGGCGAAATTACAATGGTTAAATGCCTGGAAAAGCAGTATCAAGAAGGGAAACCAGTATCGAAAGCACATATCAAAGGTGAATCTAAGTCATAAATCACTAGAAGAGATGAGGAAAATCGATAGACTAACGTTTTCAACCTTTATTCAGCTGAAAATGAAACATGGCTATTTCAAGAGCTATTTGCATTGATTATCAGAGAATAATTCAAACAAATGCTATGAAATATGCAATGCGAGGCAAACGTCGAAGCATTTACTGCTGAACTGCAGACATTATAGAGCAGAGCAGATAAAGCTTAAGGAAAAAGCTCAGCTCAAAAACACAGACACTATATTGACACTGTTCATCACCAAGATTGAAAGAATCGCAACACTAGAGCATTTGAAAAATACTCGAATTGCGACGAGGAAATGACTATTAGAAACGAAAGAGTAGAACGCGAAGAGTGCGAAGAGACAAAGGAAAACGGAAGTACGATGACGAGAGTTGAGTGAGAGCGCTTGTATGCGCAAACTATCGATGTGATTGATCAACGAGAAGATATAAAGCAGCGACTTTAGCCAGATTACATGTAACTTAGCATACATACAGCGCCTAGACAGTGTCATAGTCATAGACTGCATGCACTTAATGAAGAAATAAAAAAAAAATTAAACTCATCATCAATTGAAAATGCATGATGAGAATAGTGACAAAAGTTCGTTCACTATGATCGCGAAATCAAAGATTTTCAACAGCGAAGCATATGACTTGAATAGATTGAACAACATCAAAGAAGCTATTCATCAAGCAGTTAAAGAAGAAAGTCGACTTAGCGAAATTCTATGAGCATTCACTATCACAGCAGAAGATATTCTCAAGCAAGAAAAAGATCATCTTGAAGTAAAGAAAGATTTCAGAAAGTTTACAAGTCAAGCAAGCTTTATAAGCATGTACAACAAATTGTACACTCTCTTTAAACAGAAAGAGAAAGATTTTTCACAGCGAATGTAATAAATCAAGAATGATATACATCAAGCTATTTATGACACTATGCAAGATGAGTTAATCACATCACGCAAAAACATTCGTTATTGTGACATAGTCATGAAAAAGTCACTCACAGAAGTCAAGTTCATCAAGCAAGAAGAATATGTACTTTTCGATGAAAATCATATATTCAGAAAACTTAGACAGATGACAAAAGTCATCAGAGAGAGATTTAATCTGTGTGATTTGAAGAAATATTTACTTAAAAAGATCAATTTGAATTGATTTCAGTACATAAAACAAGTATTGAAAGAGCAAACTTTTAGTTCAAAAAACTAGAAAATCTTTTGATCAATAAATCATCAAAGAAGTCTAGTCAAGAATCGAAAATTGAAAGCATATTTATCTTCATCAGCAACTTGACACAATTACAAGTCTGAATCAAAGTTAATGATCACGCAGCATGACTATTCATAGACAGTGACTGCACAGAGAATTACATATTTTCAGAATTTGCTAGAGAAGCGCAAATATTTATGCAAAAGAAGAAAGAATTTTACAATCTGCAAAACTTCAATGAAACACTCATGAAGTATAACAATAAACTAATAAATCAAGAGATTCAATTCATTCATTTGAAACTTGAACATCATTGAAAGAAGTTATGTTTAGATGTTATAAAGCAGTCAGACAGCGATATAGTTCTAGACATATCATGACTTCATACAATCAATTCAATAATTGATTAAGTCAACAAGACAATTGCATTTCTAGATATAAAAACGACGCGATTGCACTCAATATTGAAGTCATCACAAAATATGAAGATATTTGTTATGACGAGCGAAGAAATGCGTGAAGAGTTCAAAGAAATCAATGATGCACAGATGTTATGAAGTAAAGAGATTCAGAGTGATCATTCTAAGAATTTCGCTATCGCTATTATTTTTAAAGAATATCAGAAATATAAGATTCTGTTTGAGAAAGAAAATGATCAAGAGACACTATTCAAACATTAATCATGAAATTATGAGATTAAGCTTGTTGATGACAAGAAACTCATGAAACAGTTCATTTACTCATTGTCAGCAGAAAAGCTTGATGCTTTGCAACAATATCTGAAAGAAAACATGTGAAAAGAATTCATTAGAAAATCACAGTTGTTAACAGAATATTCAATTTTGTTTATTTTGAAATCAAATGAAAGTTTAAAACTATGTGTCAACTACAGAACATTGAATAACATCATGATTAAAAACAGCTATTCATTATCGCTCATAGCAGAACTGCAGAACAGACTGCAAAGTGTGCAGTGATTTACGAAATTTAATATATTTAAAGCATTTAATTGAATATGAATTAAAGAAGAAGATGAGTGAAAGACAGTCTTTCACAGTCAACTAAAACATTATGAGTATTTGATCATGTCTTTCGATTTAATCAATGCTTCAGTCACATTTTAAATCTTTGTAAATAATGTGCTACAACGTTATCTGAATCATTTTATCATAGTATATTTGAATGATATATTAGTATACTCAAAGATGAAGAAAGAACATGTGCAACATGTTAAAAAAGTTCTACAGACTTTGAAGAAAGTCGATCTGTGCATCAAGTCAGAGAAAAGTGAATTTCATGTACAGAGTGTACAGTTTTTAAGATTCATAATCATGTCTCAAAGTTTAAGAATGAACTTAAAGAAGATAAAAGCTGTTACGACTTGATCAATGTCAAAGTTGAAGATTGAAGTTCAATTCTTTCTAGAATTCGCGAACTTTTATAAACACTTTATAAAGAAATATTTCAGAATCATCTCATCACTTACGAATCTTACAAGAAAGAACATATCATTTGTGTGAACTGAGAAAGCAGAAGAAGCTTTCAAGAAGCTGAAGAAATTGTTTATCTTTCAGTCAATACTGATCATGTTTGAATCAGAAAAACTCATTATGCTTAAGATGAATGCATCAGACAAAGCTATTGAAGCATGTATCAGTCAATCAAATGATAAAATATGTTTGCATTTTATTGCATTTCACAGTAAAAAGTTTACAGACGTTGAATTGAACTACAAAATACATGACAAGAAGCTGTTAATTATTGTTGATTCTTTCAAACAATGAAGAGTGTATCTGAAAGAATTTAGACATCAGATTTAAGTATATACAAATCATAAGAATCTGCTATACTTCACGATCACGAAAGTTTTAAATCAAAGACAGATTAAATGATCAAAAAAGTTGTTATCATACAACTTTTAAATTCAATATTGAAAGAAATTTAAAAACTTGAAGATTGATGTCTTGAGCAGAAGAGCAGATCACATGACAGATAAATCACAGATAAATCAGACTATTTTATAAGAGAACTCAGACAATTCAATTGTTTATAATAGACAGAATGCAGCTACTTTATGAATCAACAACAGAGATTTTGAGAAACGAGTAAAGCTAAAGCTAGCGAAGAACTCAGTCACGCAAGATATTATAGAAAATATTAAGAATAACGCGAACTTTGAGATTATCAATGAAATACTGACATTTCAAAATCTCATCTATGTTTTAACAAGATGTAAATGAGAAATAATAAATGATTATCACAAGTCAATGATATACAAACATCAAGATTTGAATAAAATCATTGAAAGAATATCTAGAATCTACTATTTCTCAAAGATGAGAAAATAGATAGAAGATATTATCAGAAAGTGCAATGTGTATATTCATATGAAACACAATCAACACAAACTCTATGAACTTTTGAAAAGTCTTAGCACATCAGATTCTGCATGAAAAAGCATAGCTTTGAACTTTATAATCAAGCTATTTAAGTTAAAGAAAAGAGTCATCGAGATTATTTATGACTTTATCTTGATTATAATGAACAGATTAATCAAGTATGAATACTTCTTGTCATATAAGAAAGCAACATTTGCAAAAGATTTGATTTACACATTTCTAAGAATAATTGTAGCAAATCATGAATTATCAGACAAGATAATTTCAAATAGAGACAAGCTCTTTACATTGAAATTCTGAAAATTCTTGATGAATCAACTAGAGATTCATCATAAGCTGTTAACAGCTTATCATTCACAGACAAATGAACAAATGAAAAGAATGAATCAGACATTGAAACAGTATCTCAGATGTTATATTAATTATAGACAGAATGATTGAATACAGTTACTGTCAATAGCACAGTTGACTTTCAATAGCACAACAATAAAAGTAATTAGCATGTCATCATTCTTTGTGAACTACAAATTCAAGTCAGAAACTTTTAAGAAATTGTGTGAATTTGTACAATTAGCTCAAAAAGCTACGCTACAGATAAAACAATTGCAGTTGCTACAGAAAAAATTACAAAAAAACATACAGTTTCTCAGCAAGTGCATGACTCTGTATGCAAATAAGAAAAGAGATAGAAGATTTACTCTTAAAAAGAAGAACAAAGTATATTTACTAAGACAAAACATCAAAATGAAAAGATCAAGTAACAAACTGAATCACACAAAGCTAAAATTTTATAAGATTCTAAAGATCAAAGAATCAATTAACTATAAGTTAAATCTGTCAGCATTTATGAAAATACATTTGATATTTGATATTTGTCTTTTGAAAATTGCAGACTTAAATACATTAATTCAAACAGAATCTTCAGAAATTGATTCAAAGAATCAGAACATTGAGTACGAAGTAGAAGATATACTAAATCAGCAAGATATCAAAGATCAGTCTCATTGATTAATTAAATGAAAAGATTATGAACATATTGAGAACACTTGAAAATTGAAGAAAAATCTCAAGAACTGTCAGATGCTTCTGTGACAGTTTCAGTTGAGAAACTCAGTCAGTTAAAGTCTGATGAAATCTCAATCTGCTTGAAAAACACATTAAAAAGAAGATCATTCAATGATGATTCACTAGTCTTTCTCTCATCTTTCTCAAGTTCAATGATGTTTCAAAACTTTTATTTAATCATTGTTTGTTTCTTATTCTTCAGAAATACAAATTGATTTTGCAGATGAATAGCTTTTGCAAAGATCTTTTGCATCTGCTTGTGAATGTTCAGCAGCTCATCAAGAACATGATTACATTCTGTCTTTACTCTTTTTCACTTCATTATCAAGAAAGTAAGATTACATTTGCAATTGAGATGCACACACTCAATGCAACGATCAATTTTGTTGTCAACACGACATTTCTTTTGCAAGTGACTGCAATGTTTACAAGAATGTATAACAGCACACTCAAAACTTATATGCTCAAGAAAATCTTTGTGACGTAAGATAGAATTTTTGATTGTGTGATGAAAAAACATGAAGAAAAAGTGATTTTCAAGATGAAAATCTTAAAAGAAAATCTGGTGTTAAAACTCTCTTACATGAGATTATGTAACAGCAATGATTAGATAATTATTGAGTAATCAGAGTTTCAAAGTGATCACAGTGAGCATGATGAGCATAATGCTCATCTCACTCATCTTGCTCAAAGATGATTAGAATGATCATTCAGAACAGAGACAACTTGACATGATTCTTTTATATTTATATAACAATGATCATTTTCTTAAATAAAAGCTTTATGCTCAACTTATATAAACAGTCAATACATATTATTGTTTCAGCTATCTTCAAATCTCAAGTCTAGTAATAGTGATTATTGTTTGATCTCTGTATATATCTTGTGTTGTTAAAGAAACAATCATTACATGATGCTCATACAGAAACAGATCAGACAAACATGAAGAATAGTTTGAAAAGAGAAATTTAATGCAGTTCATTTTCAATATTTAACATCAGAAATGATACATTGATATCTGTAACTGCACAAGAATTATGTGAAGTCTCACAGTGCATTATTGACACAGTTATGCATAAGAAAGATTGACTTCAATCAATTTTTACATGAGAAACAAGTTTTTTTTCTTTTTCTTCATTAAGTGCATGCAGTCTATGACTATAATATTGTTTAGACGCTGTATATATGCTAAGTTACATGTAATCTGATCAAAGTCACTGCTTTATATCTTCTCATTAATCAATCACATTGATAGTTTGTGCATACAAGCACTCTTGCTTAAACTTTTGCAATCATACTTTCATTTTTCTTCATTTCTCTGCACTCTTCGCGTTCTACTCTTTTATTTCTAATAGTTATTTTCTCGTTGCAATTCAAGTGTTTTTCAAATACTTTAATGTTGCAATTCTTTCGATTTTAATGATGAACAGCATCAATATAATGTTTGTGTTTTTGAGCTGAGTCTTTTTCTTAAGCTTTATCTGCTCTGATCTATAATGCTTGCAATTTAGTAGTAAATGCTCTGACGTTTGACTTGCATTGCATATTTCATAGCATTTGTTCAAATTATTCTCTGATAATCAATGCAAATAGCTCTTGAAATAGTCGTGTCTCATTTTCAACTGAATAAAGATTGAAAACGTTAGTTTATCTATTTTTCTAAGCTCTTTTAGTGATTTCTAACTTAGATTCACGTTCGATATGTGTTTTCAATACTGATTTCCCTTCTTGATGCTACTTTTTCAGACATTTAATCATTGTAATTTCGTCTCTTTGCAAATTTGCTTTTTGACAAAGCTTATGATGATTGCTTTTGTGTTGTTGATAACTGATAATTCTTGAGCAGCGCTTTTGATCAATTGATTTACTTTTTCATTCTCAATAATGCTTTTGTGACTTAATATTCACTGTATGCAAATTTGACACTGTTTCTGACGTAAATTGATTAAGTTTTGTTGTATGTCATTGAATAACTTTGCATTGACGTTGCTCTTTGCGTTTAGTCTTTGCAAAGTCATTTAACTATTCATGTACACTCAAATTTCGCTGTTTTTGAGTGCTTTTTCGCTGCACATTACGATTGCATCGCTAATAGCTTGCAGTTTCGCTTTCGTTATGATAATTTTGCCTGAAACACTTGTCGCTTTGCTGCATCTGATGAACTCATGCATGAATATCACTGTTGTTTCAATTTCTGTTTCAACTTCTGCTTTCTTTTTTCGAATTTATAATGCGTCGATATACATCACTATGTTTTTCGTCTTTTTGATAATTCTTTCTAATTCTCTATAGTGCATATTAATCGTTTTGCAAGTTTCGCTTTTTGCCAATTCAATTTGCAATTTCGTCAGATATTTGATTTCTTGATCTTATGATTTCTTAAAGTGAGGTATTTTGATCTTCTGTATTGAATTCAGTGTTTTTTGCACTTTGTTCAATATTTGATATATCTGCATGAGTCTATCTTTGCACTTCTTGACTTTTCAAGATAAATTTGACTTCATCTTGTTTTAGTTCAGATATTTTGATGCGTTCAGATCTAGATTCAATTCAATAGAGTATTGAAATGAGTATGAAATAAATGTTCTTTTTCTGATAGAATGTTTTTTCAATAACTTAACTATTCAAATTGCATAGTTCTTGCACTTTTGATTTAATTGCATCTTCATTGATGAGATTTCAACTTCTATTTGCATAGCATTTATTGATGATGTTCAAAACACACTCAGAATTTTTCGTAATGCAGCGTTTTGCAGTTTGTGAAATTTGACTAAGTAGCTTTTTTGATTATCTCATCATATTTCAACGTCATAATCGCTAATAAATGTGATGCATATCAGATATAACTGCTTTTCTGATTTGACATTTAGTTCTCACTCGCTATTCATTAATTTAAACAATGAGTGTAGCGTTCTTGTAACTGTCACGATTTTCGTTTGCATATGAACTTTGAAGTTGAGCTTTTGATTCAGTCAAACTTTTAGTCATCATATGCATGTTTTTGATTTTATGATCATGTTATTGAGTAGAATAATCATTTGATTGAGTGTTGTCTTGTGACTTTCAAAGTATATTAATTCAGATTTCAAGTCATTGAATTGCACTGCGTTGTTCTCAGCTCATGTGAAAGCGATTTTTGCTGCGTTTTTCAGCATTTTCACATTTTTGTCAATATTTCTTCCCTCAATGTATAGCATCATGTCATCAATATAGCTGAGTGACTGTAAATTTTCAAACTTTGCGCGAATCTTTGAAAACAAGTATTGAATATAAATTAGAAATAAAATGAGCGAGATAAATGAGTCTTGTGATATTTCTGTGCTTATTTTCTTTGATTTCTGATGTTCATCATCAAATAGTCAATAATTCGATTTTGTAAGAAACATTTTACTCAATTGATTAAATTGATTGATATTTTCAATTTAATCAATATTTTGATCAGCTGTTTCAATGCAACATGATCAAAGACTTCTTTGACATCTAGAAGTAAACAGATAAGCGTGTTTTCTTGACTTTTCATCATTTGCGCATCATGTACTAAATTTAGTACTGCATTTATAGCTGATCTTTGTTTTCTGTCTTTCATTTGATCAAAATTCAGCAGCTTGTCATTAATTTCAGCTGTGTAAGACAGTTGCACTGCTATTATTTTTTCTGCTACTTTGTTTAAACAGTTTAGCAGCGTAATAATTCTGTATGTTTTTAAAATTGAATAATTTAATTTATTTGATTTTTTCAGAATAATTCTCGTGTCTTTGCGTCATATCTTCAAATAATAGTCATTTTCAATCAAATCTAAGTACATTAAATTGAAGATTTTCAATATGCTTTTGTATGCTTGCTGTATGATTATGAATGACATATCATCTGATTCAAGTGCTTTTCTGAGTGCTGAGAAGTTAATTGCGTGCTTGATTTTTTCTTTGATAACTCTTGATCAGATCAGCAATGAAACTCATCTGTATATGATGCTGACTATAAATCTACTGTTTAGCTATAGTAAAGTCTAGAAATTATCAAAAGTTTGAATGACATTGAAATGCTGCGTGATGATGAAGCGCTGTGCATTGATTGCATGCAAAGTTTTCGCGATCGCGCAGACTTTGATAATCTCAATGCACATGCTACAAAAGCAATTTGCATGCAAATGAGAAAATTAAATAAAATGCAAAACTATGAGAAAAATTGCTTATGAAAATTATTTGATTCAGCATCTTGTCATTATGATGATAAGAACTGAAACAAAACATTCTTATGTTTAATTTGTTGAAGATGATTAGCAGAAAGAACTTGAATCATAAACATTCTTTAAATTTACATGCTAACTATGTATAAATCTTGTTAAGACTGCATATTTGTTACTGCAATATGAACAACTTATGAGTCTCATTAAGTTCAACATAAGCAAACTTGAGAATCTCATTAATATTGTTTAACAGATATTCAAACACAGACATTCTATACATAAATAATACACTGATGAAAAGACTTTGTTAAAAGAAGAGAGACACAAGCAAGTTAATAAAGAATGATTGAACTATGCTGTCTGATTAGAAGTGTAGCATATAAACATTTTTGCAAGACATGATTGATTTGCATGAGAGAAAGCTTTACAAATAACACAAAACAGATGAGTTGCACACTTTACAAGCGAAGTGAGCATCTGCAAAGCATGATATACAATGATGATGATTGTCAATCTTAAGAATCTCACTTCTTCACTGAGCTTTAACTCTTGAATGTCTTGATGATAAAGTCAATCTCTAGTTAAAAACATTGTTTGTATAGCTTGAAAAAACAGTAACATATATTAATATGATTAAAGAAGAAATTGATTGTGATATGCATGTGTATTGCAAATGAAACGTCTGCAACTCATGCTTAAGAAGTAAACTGTTGAAATTTGAGCAGTGAGAAATCTCATTCATCTTGAACTGTGAATCTGTTACAAGAAAACTCTCTGAGTAATTTCTTGAATCTAAGAAGAAAATCAGCATAAAGATTGTGCTCTATGTATATTGCATGCAATGTATACAACATATTTTTGATAAATTTAAACATCATTAAAGCGTTCAATTAAGTTTTGCACGTCAGACTTCTGCATACTCTAAAAATGAAAAGAACTTCAGACTACATAGTTGAATGAGCATGCAGCTTTCTTAAGAATCAAGAAACATCACTGAGATTTGACAAGCAAACGAGTGACATGCGCGAGATAAATGCAAACATATTGCAGAAATCTTTCATTTCATTGATTCTCTTTCTATTCTTCAACGCAAGTCTGATTGAGAAGTGCAAAGCATTGAGAACTAAGATTAAAGTGCTTGACTTTGTAAATGACATTAACATTCTAGCATATGATAGATTCATTGAAGAAATTTGCAGAACACTGAGCAGAACATATGATGTCTGCATGAAATGAGTTTGCACTCATGACACAACATTTGCATCAGAAAAGTATGAATTTATGCACTTCATCAGAAAATCAAAGAGATTTGACATGATGACTAGCATATAAATAGAAAGCTCAGTTATCAAGTTAAAATTAGACATGCAAGTTTTGAAAGTACAACTGAACATGAAATTGCAATGAAGCGTGCATCTTCGTCAAATTGAAGTGAATCATGTCACATGAATGCTAGCACTTAGTCAACTTGAAGTCTTTACATGAAAGACAATCTTCACAAAAGCAAAACAAATATACTCAGCAGTAATAAGATCAGAAATTGCATTCAAAGCATCAGTCTGACATCAGTGAGAAAAAGAGAAAGAATTGTCAGACAAAGAATGCAGACTTGAAACACTATAGAATTAGATTCTGCGTCACGTTGCAAAGATATTCAAAAAAGTAAGCATCAAGACTCTGAAAGCAGAAATGTATATAAGTTCGCTACATGTTCATTTAAACATGCTGCAAGACAAGATCACATTACACAGTTGAATCAATGATCATATGCAGAAAATCAGATAAGCATGCAAACTGATATACATTTATCTGATGAATGTCAATTGCATCATCTTTCGCTTTTTTATCATCAAGAAAGTGATGCTTCTGAACAACTCAATTCAAGAAGACGTGAAAATACAGCTGAAATGCAAGCGATTAGCTTTCGCTGCAACGAATTCAACTAGTGACAGCATCGCAATAGCGCAGTATCACAGAAGTCAATGAAAGCAATGATGAGAAAAATATAGAAAATGCATCACAAATGTTCACATCATCTCGACACAAAGATTGCATCTGTTCAACAAGATGAAACATTTCAAACACAGATAGTGTGCAATGCAACTGCAACTGAGATCATCAGACGATGAAACATGTACTCATGCATTGCTTGAACTGATTGCATCTGCAATCAAGAATGTTATGAGACATCAACTTCTTGAACTGTTGAATAATCATTGCTATTATAAAGAGTCTCAGAGCAGTTGCAAGAATGATGATGAAAACAAAGCTTTTGAAGCAATTCAAAGTGATTGAGTCACTCATTCTTTAATGTGTAATCAACGCGAACTAATTTGATACATAGTCTCATAATAATAGTTTCGACTGCGCAAAGCAGTTGTATAAACAGCGAGTGATTTTCTATCTCAGAAAGTTTTGTTCACTTGATATAGATAGCATAAAGTTTCTCATGAGTTGACTTAATCAATATCACAAGAATGTATGAATTTAAAAAAAAAACTCTTGATCACTGTATACTTTCATTTAATAGTAATTCTTCATTGATTTGAATTTTCAAAGATGATGAGTACATTGCTTTCAGAAATGTCTTGCACTTTTCATTGAATTCAGTTTTCAATTCTTTTTGCAAGTTTTGTATCAAGAATAGCTTTTCAATTAAACATGATTTAGTGAACTTGTATGTCTGAAACACTTTTTTTTCTTCAATGTTGTTCAAAAAATTGATTCAGAATTGATTTTTGATCAGCTTTATTGCATCATGATACGAATTTCACATTTGCACTATCTCTGTTCATGCATCATCATTTCTGCATCTTTTTCAGATTCACTTTTTTGACAACAGTGTTTTTTGCATTTCGATGAGCTCATTGTTTCACCAGAATTTTGATTTTGCACATATTTTCTGTTTAAATACAAATAATTTCACTGTATTTTTGATGCATTTCATCAAGTAAATGACTTTTGCTTTTAAACTTATGAGTTTTTGCATTTTGATTATCATTTTGTCTTTTGTCTTTTGCAAATGCTCATCAAAGTCTTTTCAGTCAACTTTTTGCAGATTGTATGATGCATTTAACAAATTTTCGATCAACTTTATCTTTTTTATAACTGTTGTAAATAGAATTACTTCATGATTGAATTCTGTATCTGTGTTCTCGTCTATATGTCAATTCTTGATGTGATTGCGCATATTTTTTGATGCAAATGCTAAGTCAAGTATCAAGCTTAACTGACTTAAATAACTGTGATATGTGTTTATATTAGAAGTGTTAATCAGATTGTACTTATGTAAATTTACTCAATTTATTAATGCTTTCGTTTTAATAAAGTTTGAAATTTTTGCGTTTCATCAGCTATGATGCGCATTAAAGTCTTCAATGATAATAACTTTTTGCTCAAAATTTAGCATAACTTTTGCTAATTCTCGCTCAATTATGTATGATTGCTCGTCATTTGCATTCTGTGACTTTTCGTTGTAAATATTAAACAATAAAATTTCTCTTTGAATTTTATTGTTCACTATTGATATTGCTTGCATGTCTTCGCTATTGACTATGTCTGATCTTGATGTGCATGTAAATTTCTTTGCGTTTTTCGCAACAAATATTAATACTCTGACACAAGTATTTTGAATATTTGTTTTGATGCAGATAAATGATGAATCTGAAATTGTTATATTTTCATCACTCATTCATGATTCTTGTAGTATAACAATATCTGTCTTGTTTTTCGCAAATTTCATGCATGCATGCATAATTTGCGTTGATCTTGCGCAATTGTGCTGTAGAATTTAAACATTTAACATGTTTGCAAAGCTTTTGTCATTTGCGTTGTTTTGTGACATTTCGAATGCAATACTCATTACAATTTCGTGACTAGATGATCTTTTTGTGAGCTAATAGACTGAGCTGCCTGATATGTTTCGCACATTGCGCTATTTGCGAAGTGCGCATTTTGACAGTTGCAGCATTTAGAAATCGTGTGATTGCATGATTGCTTGTCTTCGCATGTAGATAATTGACATTTATGATTTCAGGTCTGATGATTTTGCTCGCAGTACAAGCATCTTGATGATTTGTTACATTTGTTTTGCAAATGCTTGAATGTTTGACATTTTTGACATTAATCATTTAATCAATAGTCTTGATATTCGACTGTTTGATATGTTGATTTCGCAGCTAAGAGTCATTTTTTCAAATATCTTTGCACTTCTGCTTCGATTTTGAACATCAGTATCGTTGAAGCATGATTCTTTCTTGCTTTATTTTCATCTTTTGATAATCATATTGAATTGATTATCAGCTTCAATTCAGAGTTGTACTTCTTTAGCTCAATTTTCAGATATTTCATTTTAATCTTCATGTTGAAGATTTCAATTTTCAGACTGTGTATGATTATTTTGTGTCATTTCTCATCTTTCTTAATGCTTTTAGCATCAAAAACATGCTTTCATATTGCTCTTTGTGCTAGTAAAACATCTGTAATGTATTTTTTCAAGATCATCAAAGCAATGTTGTTTCTCTTTAATGTTTTGACTATCATGATAACTATTAGATTAATTTTCGCCTTTTTCAATGTGTTATTCATTGAATCTCGCATTTTTATCGTCTTCAACGTTCAGTTCTCATTTTTGAGATTGACAATGAGTTTTCTTTTGTAATATGATATTTCTTGTGATTTTGGCAAGAATTTCTTGCTAATCAGGTTTCATTCATCTGCATTTGTATTTGCATTTGCATTTATGTTTGCATTTGCATTTGCATTTGTAACTTGAGCTGCTTTTTGCGCATATGTGAGCTTCTGCTTTGGTTTTTGCGAATTTTGCATGACTTATGACGTTTGCGAAACCTGCGTCTTCTACAAGATTTGCGAATTCTCTGTCATTTACTTTGCATTGATTTTCTTTTTGATGTTTTCAGCAATTTGTTGAATTAATTGTAGAATAATCTTTAGTTTGTTGTTTGTTTGACTTTGAAGTTGATCAATTTGCTTCTGAATCGAGTTTTCTATGCTTTCATCACATGCTTTTTGAATGTAGATTAAGCTATGATTTATAGTCTCTTTCTGTTCTGATATTGCTTGTCTTAGCTGATTGACTGCAAATTCAATTCTTTCACGCAGTCTCTTTATCTGCATCTTTTTAAAGATGACATCGTAGCACTTGCTAGTACTAACTTCGATGCTAGCTTCTTTTTGCTGACTTTTCATCGCTTTTCGCTTTTTCATTTCTTTGAATTTCACAATCGCTTGTGTTTGCTCTTTTTGCTGCGAATTTGCATTTCGCAGATTGATTGTATTCTTGTCATTATGCGCGTTTGCATGTGAATTTAGCATTAATGCATCAAGTGAACTAAACATGTATTGCGTTTTTCTATTTACTGATGTGAGCGATTTTTGTTGACTGCGAAATAAATCAACAATGTCGTTCTGCAGTTGTT
>JAABUS010003155.1_pt1 | contig 27696 bp, 24 predicted proteins | sample 5560161 | NCBI WGS metagenome assembly JAABUS01 (sample SAMN10711885, study PRJNA513376) | rock metagenome | isolation source: Antarctica rocks | place: Antarctica: Victoria Land, Trio Nunatak nord | collected 2016-01-04
TTGGGCATCAGTCAGCACAACACGATAAGGATGCGTCACGGGACCACCTCCGGCTGGTACGCGGGTCGACAGGACCTCTTCCCACGCACCTTCCGTCCCCAGCGTTTCATCCTTGACACACCACTAGGGCTCTGTCAACCATGTTTCGCTGGCACCGGTCGTTGACGAATGCCGACTGTTCCCCGTCATTTCAGCAGCGCGTCGGGCAGCGCGTGGGGCAGCGCGTCGGTGTTCCCGTCATGTCGAGCGCAGTCGAGACATCTCTCCGCAGCAGCCCAGCAAGTGAGCCGTGACTCCACTCTAGTGGGCTGTCAGGCGTGTTTCGCTGGGCCACCGCAGCGGTTCCGGAACCCCGTCGCCGCACCCGTCGCAGCTGCGGTCGATGGGTGTTGTGCCGCGACATGACACAGCAGGCAAGTAGGCAAGCGGGCACCACCCGGAATCGTGCGCGCCGTGCCCAGCGTTTCATCCTGGACAGACCATTAGCGCATCCTGCTGATCGTCGGCACGAGGATCAAAATTGAGCGCGACCGAAACTCGACCGCTACCGCAACTCACTGTCCTCTCCCACGTTTACGATCATGACCGGATAAATCCGACCGACATTCGCCAAGCATGAGGACGTGCGATGACCCAGATCGCCTGGAGAACACAAATCACCGATTCTTGGAACAGCCCACTCCAGCAAGGGAGCGTCCTCTCGTGATCGACGCTCCAAACGCATCAGTTGCGACGGACGCTGCAGACGACCTCCAGATCGTCGCTCGCGCCCAGTCGGACCCGAACGCGTTCGCGCCCCTCTACCTCCGGTATGAGCCGATCGTCCGCGGCTACTGCCAGCGCCGCCTCGGCAATCTCGAGGTCGCCGAAGACGCGACCTCACAAATCTTCATCCGGGCGCTCAACGCCCTGCCATCATTCCGGCCCGACGCCTCTCGACCCGGCAGCACGTTCCGCGCGTGGCTTTTCACCATCGCCCACAACATCGTGATCGACACCCACCGCCGCGATCGCCATCATCACTCGCTCGACTTCCCCAGCCATCACGGCGGACCGCCGATCTCGGAATCAATCGCGGCGATCGATCCGAGCCGGTCTCCGGAAGACCTCGCGATCGCGAACGATCTTCGACGTCAGGTCCAAGAAACGCTCGCCGCACTCCCGGAACGACAGCGGCAGATCGTCGAGCTTCGTCTCGCTGACCTGACCGGTTCGGAAATCGCCGAGAGTCTTGGCATGAGCGTCTCCGCCGTGAAATCCGTTCAGTTTCGGGCATACACCACCCTGCGCGATCTCCTCGACCATCCGACCCGGCGCACACCACAGGAGGAGATACCCGATGCATCCTGACGCCCCCAACCCATCGCCAACTGCCGAAGACCGATTCGATGCCTGGCTCGATGCCTTCGTCGCGGGATCGTCGACACCCGCTCCGGAAACATCCACCAGCACGTCATTCGCCCCGGCGCCACTCACCGCCGCCCAATCGGCCGCGCTCCAGTTCCATGGACTGGCAGCCAACGCCAAGAATGCCAACGTGAGCACCGCCCCACGGTCCTCCAGCAACGCCACGGATCCTACCTGGGAGAAAATCCTCATGAGTCAACAGTCGTCCAAGACCCCGATCGCACCCCTCGCAATCCCGATCACCCTGTCCCCTCCGGGCAGACGCCGGCGTGACACCATGCAGATGATCAACACCGGTCTTTCGATCGCGGCCGTCATCGCCCTCCTGATCGCCGCTTCCGCCACCGTCTGGCTCAATCGTGACCACCTCGGCCTCCCCGGTAGCAGTGGCGATAACGACAATCCGTCCCAACTCGCCGCCGTCACTCCATCTGCCGACGAGTGTGCAATTGTCATCCCCGTCACAAAAGAACAAGCCGAACAATGGGTGGCAGAAGCGAAGAGCTGGCCACAACCGGCATATCTTCCGATTCAAGGCACCGCCACTGTTGCTGATGCCAAAGCGGCCATCAACACATATCGCTCGTTCTGGATCTGCGAACCCGACCCCGGATTTCCTCAGGCACGACTGGTGACGACCAATCTGCAAACCAATCGTCTAGCCGTATCCGTGGAAATCGCAATGTCACCCGAGGGGCGCGTCGGTGAACTGCGGCGTGTATTGGACTTGGCGCGCGAATTGTCACCAGCGCTTGTCCAGCCCAATCCCTCGATATACGTCGTGGATTCAAACGATCCAAACGTCAAAAGCGCGATCATCCCCGGCTCAGAGAGTCGAGAGGGAAGCTACGCAATGTTCCCTGAGGACTTCGTCATCCTCGCCGATGGCCGAATCGGTGCACCGCTCAAGGTTGCACGTCCCGGAGGCGCCGGAACGCCTGGTCCGACTACGTCCCTGTCACCTCAGACCGTTTCATTCGTTGTCTTCGCCAACGTGGACGGGCGCTGGCTCTTTGACGAAAGCCTCCCTCTCTGCACCGCCAATTGCGATCAGTATTACGCCGAGATGGAGAAACAGGCGGGCTTGGGCACACCTACACCAATGGCGACACCCTCTGCTGGTCCCGTTAGCAGTCGCGACGAGCACAGTTGACATCGCCTGACTATGCGGCGGGGATGTCTCTCATCCATATCATCTCCGCCGACCGCATTCGTACGTCGCACGGATCGGCCCGCCTTCTCCATTCACCATGCTTGGCATGCCGAACAAGCCACGCCATTCCATCAGCCGTGTCGAGATTCATGCCCCACGAGGAACCACTGTCCCGCTGTCCCACTCGACCCACCTCGCCATCCCTCGGCTTCCCTGTCATTCCGAGCAACGCGAGGAACCACTATTCGTAATCAACGTCTCGCCCGTCCCGTCCCGTCCCCCTCAACGTGATGTCCCACGTTCATGTACGGGTCGACTTCATAGCCTGCCCTGATCGCAGTCGAATGGGTCGACCCTGCCGTCACCGGCACTTCTCTCGCCAGCGGACGATGGTTGCTTCTCACCTCTTCTGACACCCCTTGTACCTGAATCGCGTTTACCCTTGTAACCGCCACATCTCCTACATCCCCATCATGCACTCTGGCGGCGAGAAGGCATCGGCAGATCCGGCGTATCGGGAATTAGGGACAGGGAGCGGCGTGGGGTGGCAGTCCTGACCAGGCAGGGGCGCAATCCGTCTCAGCACGTCCGAAGCGGGCACGAGCGCGCGGGCAGCGGCTCGCGCAGCTGCTCGAACGGCCGCGTTGAAGACGATGGAAAGCGGAACACCGATCCAGCAGGTTGCGCCGTCGAGGCGACCGACGCCGATCTGGTTGCCAGCGCCCAAGACGATCCCCTCGCCTTCGCTCCGCTTTACCAGCGCTACGTCACACCCGTCTACCGCTACTGTTTTCGACAGACATCCGATCCGGACGTCGCCGCCGACCTCACCGCCCACATCTTCACGAAGGCGCTGGAAGGGCTTCCGCGTTACCAATCCCGTTTCTCTCCCCGCACTGATCGTGAAGGTGGCGGAACGTTCCGGTCCTGGCTGTTCGCGATCGCCCACAACGTCATCATCGACCGTCGGCGTCGCGAGAAGCCGACCCAGCCGTTCGACCCGACGCACGAGCAGACAACCGATCCGGACGACGGCCCCGAGTTCCGCGCCATCCACCAGGACGAACTGGCACGCCTGATGGCCGTGCTCGATCGCCTCCCGGAGAGTCACCGTCAGATCATCGAACTTCGACTTGCCGGTCTCACATCCGCGGAAATCGCCACGTCTCTCGGTCTCTCCCGCGCCGCCGTCAAATCGGCACAGACCCGCGCCTACAGCAGGCTGCGCGATCTGCTCGAACCGCCCGATGTGACCTCCGCCAGCGAACTCAAACACCGATCCCTCCCTGCCTCATCCTCCGCCGAGGAGAAATCACGATGACCATCCAGCCTTTCCAGCCCCCCCATCCGCACGACCCCACTACGTCCCCCAGATCCTGGACCGACGCCTTCCCGGTCGCCGACCGCGACGCTGACGCCCTCGACGCCTGGCTGGACAACTCCAGCGCCTCATCGCGCGCAGGGGACGCTCCCTCCCCGGCTGACGACCAACATCCGATCGGCCAGAACGGACAGACAGCTGCGGCAGGTGAGGACGCCACGTTCCCGCTGACCGCCGCCGCCCGGCATATCCACGCCCGCCTCGAGACCGCCCAACGCATCGGCGTTCCGGACGTTCCCGAGGACGCCATCTGGGAGAAGATCATGTCCAATCATCTCGCGCTCGATCACGCACCAGCAACCCGCCCGGCATCGACCCGCAAGCGCAGGCAGGCGACCACCGCGACCACTGCCTCACCACGCCCGGTCCGCAAGATCGCCGGGTCGCACCCCGCCATCAGCATCGTCCTGTTCGCCGCGCTGCTGATCGCGATCGTCGCGGGCTTCCGGGGGATGAACGGCTCCGACCCGCCACCATCGCCCACCGCCGACGACACCCTCGCGATCGCCGCCAACGCCAGCCCCGCCCCCGTGACAAGCAACCGGTGCGCCGTAAAGCCGCTCACCGACGACGAGGCGGAACGGCTCATGGCGGAACGACTTGCCGCAGCCGCACCGCAATACCTGCCCACAAGGGGACCCGCTCCCGAGCCCGAATCCAATGCCGCGATCACGACCTTTGGTGATTTTCTCTCGTGCGGCAATTTATCCAATACGGGCGCTGGCTTCAAGAAGTCCAGCCTGCAAACCGATCGAGCTTGGGCCGAAATGCGATTGCTTTACACGCCGGAGACCAGAAAACAGCTGCTCGAACAGCAGCTCGCCGCCTCGCGCGAACTCTCTCCGGTCCTCGTCGAGCAGGATCCGACGCGCTACATTGTCGATTCCAATGAACCGGCCATTCAGCCGTATCTTCAGCCGGGCTCCACACCGAAAGAAAAGTACGCGCTTTTGCCACAGGATTTCGTTGTTCTGGCTGACGGACGCATTGGTGCACCGATCAAGAGAGCACTTCCCGGGGGCGCAGGCGTAATCACCAAGGAAAACTACCTTTCAACCCAATCCGTCGACTTCCTGTTCTTCTCGATTGACAACGGACAGTGGTTGTACGACGGTTTCGCGCATCTCTGCACGGCACGTTGCGATCAGTTCTACGCGGACAAGCAAGGCGAGATCGATCAGGCTGGCAACCAACCAACCATTGATCCACGTCTCCTGCCCAAGAAATCAGGTACCGCCACCCCGGGCGGATCCTCCACCCCGGCTGCGCAGGTTGCGACTCCACGGCTCACTGCGACTGGCTCTGCGAATGCGAACCCATGCGTCGTAAAGACGCTGACCGACAAGGAAGTTGCCAGGCTTCGCGAAGCGCGGCTGGCCGCACCGGAACCGGCGTTCCTGCCCACAACAGGTACGGCACCACAATTGGCGGCGTCCGCCGCGATCACCACGTTCGACGACAGTCTCGCGTGCACCGTGAATGCCGAGCAATCCAGAGGCGCCTTTTCCTTCAGCCCGTGGACGGACAACCTCTTCGCCGAGCACAGCCTGCGCAACTGACTCCAGAATCGTCATTCAGGAGCAGAATCTGGCTGCCACACGTCAGCTCTCGCCTGTGCTCGTCGACATGGACCCGACCCACTACATCGTCGATTCCAACGATCCTGCTATGCAGCAGTTCATCCATCGCCAGGATTCATCGGGAGGCGCCTACGTGCTGCTGCCGCAAGATTTCGTGGTTCTGGCAGACGGCCGGATCGGCGTCCCGGTCAAACTGGCATTCCCGGGAGGCAACCAGACGTTCACGAAGGATGATTACCGGATCCCGCAAGCCGTTCAGTTCGCGATCTTCGCGAACGTCGATGGAACTGGAACCTGGCTCCTCGATCAATCGATCCCACTCTGTACCTAGAAATGCGATCAGTACTATGCCGATCTGCAAACCGGGATCGATCGGGACCGTCAGTGGCTCGCCGCTGAGGCGCTTCGCGTCACGTCGCCGGTTGCAGGCACGCCGATCGCGCCGGTCGCGACTCCGGCTGGCACCGCCGCCTCTGCCAGTCCCGCCTCCGCTGAAGAGACCGCCTCACCTGTCGCCGCCGATCCGTGGCTCCAGCCGATCACCGCGGTCGAGTGCGCCACACCAACCACGACCGGACGCTCCGAGGCCGAGATAATCGCTGTTACCTCCCGTTGGTATTTGGCATGTGGGAACGAACGAAACAACGTCCAGGACGTCATCTCGTTCTTCTCTGCCGAACTTCTCGCCCGCCATCCCGAACTCCTGAAGGGACAATATACCCTTCAGGCAACGGACATTGACAGCGCGAAAGCGGTATCTTCCGCACTCGCCAGCAAGAACATCCAGCTCCTCGAGCAGGGCGTTCCCGGAGCCGATGACGACACCACTCGAACCAGCGGATTCTACGAGGTCTTCCTGCCACAGAATACGGTTGTGCTGCCGGACGGGCGAATCGCCATCCCGTTCACGAGCGCCTTCCCCGATCCCGCCAGCTTCACGCGGGCGAAGACGTCCCAGGCCGCCGATCCCAAAGCACCTCAGGCGGCGGGAGCACTCGTCTTCGTGAAGGATGGGGACACCTGGAAGATCGATCAGTTCGGCGCCATTTGCATCGCAAACTGCGATGGCGTTTGGAGCGAGCAAGAGACGCATGTTGGGACGCCATCTCCCAGCAACGACGAACTCGCCACGGCGAGCGCCGAGGCCGCGAAACTCCTCCCCATTCCACCAGAGTCCTGCATGGTTCCAACGGCCACGGCGTCGGCTTCCGATCTCCCGAATCGCAGCTACAACCGCTTGATGATGCCGACCACCAACAAAGCCGATGGAGCAGCTGATGCTGCCAGCAACATTATCGCCTGCCTGTATCCAGCACCGGTCGCAACACCAGCCACGATTCAGGAGCTATTCCCACCGCTGATAACCAAACGCCTGCAGCAGGAACTTCCGGCAAATGGAGACGATCCTCAGCTCACCATGGCCCAGATCAACGGCGCCCGCGATGTCTCGACCTATCTCGAGGAACAGACGACCTACAAGCCGTTTGAGCGCGCCGCAGAAGGCGTTCACGATGCACCGCCAGACGTCTGGCCATCAAAGCTGCAAGGTGATTCATTTGACCCGACACCCGGCTGGTATCCCATCGTGCTGCCCGAGAACTCCATCCAGTTTCCGGACGGACGCGTTGGTGTCCCAATCACGTACATGATCACCAGCGATGCCCTGTGGAACGATCTTGGATCGCGATCGAGCAGTGGTGAGACCAGTATCTACATCTTCGCACCGACCGAAGGGGCGTGGAAGCTCGACGAAGTCCTCCCTCTCTGCCTCGGCGATTGCAATGCATACTGGACAGAGCAGGAGGCGAACATCGGCACGCCGGCCGTCACCGCCAGTCCATCGTCTCCTATACCCGTACCCGGTACGCCCGTCGCGTCACCCGCTGGATCGAATGCGGATCGGCGGACGGTCTGGATCTGATGAGATGCGCTGATAATTCCGGACAGGAGTGCGTGTTCCTCACTGTAGGCATGCTGGTTGAAAAAACGCAGAAGCCCGGAGCAGATTGCTCCGGGCTTCTGCGTGACGTCACGTGACGTGCAATGATTTTTTCGACCGGTCACGTCACGATGAGGGGTTGAGTTCGAGCATTCATCATGCGTCGATCTGCACCGTTCACCCCTGCCGGGCGTTGCCTGCTCGACGCAGCATCACTTTTGCGGAATGGAACGGCGATCTTCCAGCCTGGGTCCTGCACTGGTGCTGAGAGCGGCCCTGGCAGTGGTTCTGGCAGGCGGTCATCGGATGCCGTCTGCGTCGCTTGGCGACCGAGGGTGGCAATCGCAATCGCCCGCTGCAGAAGATCGATCGACTCGTGATCCGCAGGCGCTGCCCGAAGCGCCCGTCGCGCATGATGGACCGCGCGTTCGAGATCACCGAGCTCGATCGAGGCGAGCGCCGCGAGTCGCTCGGGCCATGGTCCCCACGCGAAGACGTTGGTGAGGTAGTCATCCGACGGTTCCGATATTCTCAGCGCCGTATCCGCTACCGCCCGGCAAGCCCGCCAGTCGCCGCGATCCAGATGCAACTGCGCGAGATCACACCAGGGTTCCCGCCTAGCGGGGAACTCGGAGCAAGCGGTCAAGAGCCACGTCTCCCGCCGATCCGGTTCCAGATACGCACACATGAGCATTGCGTGGAGGCGCTCGTTGGGCGCCAGCACCAGCGTCAATGCACGCCGTTCGTGGAGGATCGCCTCGTCCCACAAGCCTCCCATCCGCGCTTCACTCGCCAGCAGGTGCGCGGTCCGGCCATCCTCCGGATGTTCCTCGGCCCGGAGCCGGAGGAGGTCGAGATAGTGCGGGCGCGAACCGATCGAATCTCTCAGATGGTGGATTTCGAGCGCCGATCTGACCTGGACCTCGACCTCCCGATGATCGCTCACCAACTCCTCGTGGACCGGATATCGCCACTGCCACCCGTGCCGCGTGTGAATCCGCTCGACGCTGGTGAATCGCAGCGGCGGATAGACGTCACTCCACGGCCACTCGTACCAGAACCGTACCCGCGTCGCACCTTGCCGCCACGCCCGTTCGAGGTGGGGTCGCCAACCCGGCGCCAGAACCTCGTCGAGATCCAACGAGATGCACAGGTCGATCTCTGCAGAGACCAGGTCCAGGGCGCTGTTTCGGGCCAGATCGTATCGAAACGGCTCGATCCGGATCTGATGGACGGTCACTCCAAGATCGCGCGCCCGTTGAACGGTCCGGTCTGTCGAGCCGGTATCGACCAACACGATGATGTCGGCATCCTGCGCGGACACCGCCCAGCGCTCGACATGCCGCTCCTCGTTGCGGGCAATCGCATAGACCGCGCTGCGCTTGCAACTGCGACTTCGAGATCGGCAACCGCTTTCATGATTTCGACGGTCGCAGGGCCCTGATGGGATGTGTCGAGGGTGTAATGCAGGGTGGGCTGCAGCGAGGCAACCCACGGCTCATCCGCCCAGTGGGAGACGAACTCCCAATCGTGCGCCCATTCCGTCTCGGATGGTGGTCGCCAGTAGCCGTAACGCTCGGGAAGAAATCGACGATGAACGATCGCGCTCGTGTCGATCTGGAAGCGGCGCGGGCGCCGGCATTCGATCGTCACGCCAGCTACCTCAAACGAACTGAAGGCGAAAGATGCCAGGGGATCGTGAACGAGCAACCCGACCAGCGAGGAGAGATGATCTGGTTCCCACCAGTTGTCATCGTCCAGATAGGCGACAAGTGTCCCGCGCGCCATCACCTTGAGCGCGTAGTTCCTCGGAGTCGTCCCGAGGTCGTCGGCACGCTCGGCGAGGTTCCAATGTCTCACCCGGGGATCATCGATACCGGCAATGATTTCATCGACATCCGGGCAATGGTCCCCAACGACGAGCACCTCGATATTGGCATATGACTGGGACAACGCACTCCCAATCGCTCTTTGCAACAACTCGGGCCGACTGTACGTCGGTATCACGATGCTGACCAACGGCAGACCGCGCTCCTCTGCCTCCCCGGCGACAACATCGATCCGCGCATTCGCAGCGGCGATCGGTACCCATGACCATGGAGGTGATCCTGCCGGCGTCATCCCCCATGTCAGGCAACGGCGGTCGATTGCCCCCCGGTGTTCCGTCGCTATCTGCTCGACACGTTCCTGGATCTCGGCGTTGCGACGGCGAGAGGTATTCGTGCCGTCCGGACTGTGGTGCTGGATATAGAGCGGACGCGGAATATGCGCCATCGTGGCGTGCAGAAACGTGCGGACGACCAACTCGTAGTCGTCGGCCACCGGCAACCGGTGGTCGTGACCGCCAATCCGCCGGTAGAACGCAGTTCGCCAGGCGCGGAGGTGATTGGGGGTCGAGACGATGTGGCGGATCGTCTCCCAGGTGATCGGCGGACTGAGCGCGACCGGCACCCGGTGACCTCCCACCATTTCCGTCGCGTACGCTCCCAGCCCGAACCCCCACGCCGGTGGAAAGAGCCCGGGACCTTCGGCACCGTTGGTCTCGTCGATCCAGTCGACCCAGTCGCTGTAGACGAAATCGATGTCTGGTTGCGAGACGAACGTGGCAGCCACGAGTTCGAGCGCGTTCGGCATCAGTTCGTCGTCATGATCGAGCTCCACCATGAACTCGCCCCGGCAGAGCGCTCCGGCGGCGGCCTTGGTGGCGCCGACCGATTGCGGCAAGGGGTACTGGCGGAATACCCGAATTCGGCCTTCGGCGGCAGGCAGGTCGGCGAGCGCCTCGATGCAGGCGGCGGTTTCAGGGTGTGGCGAGTCGTCCACGATCACCCACTCCCAGTAGGCGTAGGTCTGCCTGATCAGCGAACGGTACGCCGTCTCGATCTCTTGCCCGATATCGTACGTGGCAGTGAAAACGCTCACCAAAGGGGGAACAGCCGGCATGTTCCCACCTTCCTCGTTTGCGGAGAGACGGGGTATTTGCGCCATGTTACACTCCCGGTTGAAGGGTCCATTTCGCACACCATATCATACGATCGGAAAGGCATCGCACATGGCAGCGAGCTCGACAGCGGAGGACGCGGAAGGTTCCGCGCGGGAACGCGACGAAGACGCGTTGACAGCAGCATCTGCCAACCGGAGAGACGTTCTCGACGATACGCACCCGAAGACCGGTGCTGCCCAATCCCCCGGCCTGACGTTCGACGGCGGTCTCGTCGCGTGGGCGCAGCTCCGGACGCGGACGCTGGATGGCGCCCGGTCGGCGGATGTCGATGCGCCATATGCTGCGGCCAGCCAGCGCCCAACCGAAAGCGCAGCTGGAACCAAGGCGATGACGGCGAGCCGGACCCGGCGCGGCGTTCTCGCGACGATGGCGGCGGGACTGCTCGCAACGATCGGACTTCGACCGCGCGCGCATGCCGATGCGCGCAAAGCGACGGGACCGCAGGGATATTCAGGAACACAGGGCTCGCAGGGTGTTCAAGGCATTCAAGGAGTCCAGGGTTTACAAGGCGTCCAGGGCGTTCAAGGGGTACTCGGTGTTCAAGGCGTCCAGGGTTCTCCCGTCCGCAACTGGAACATGAGGCAGACGCGAACACCCAGCGATCCTACGGACACGACCAGATAACGTCGATCTGCCGTTCGTGACTGTCGCGACGCAGCAGATGATCTTGCGAACACTCAACACCCCGAAGCCGATCGGTTCCGGGGTGTTGCGCTGCGTTCAGGTTTGTGTCGATGCCGGAACGAACCGGATCAGTGACGGCGTTCGATCGGCTCGAAATGCAGGTCCGTCACGCCGATGAATTCCGATTGAGGACGAATCAGCCGGTTGTGCTCGACCTGTTCCAGCACGTGGGCGGTCCACCCAACCGAGCGCGCTACGGCGAATGTCGGGGTAAACATGTCGCCCGGCAATCCGACTGCCGCCAGTACCGCCGCCGAATAGAACTCGACGTTGGTGTAGAGGCGTCGACCCGGCTTCCGCTCGTCGAGCTTGCGCAGGACGACGTCTTCGGTCGTCTTCGACAGCCCGAAGAACTCCGGCGTGCTCGCGATCTCGGCGAGACCACGCAGCACTTCGGCGCGCGGGTCTTCCGCCTTGTAGACGCGGTGACCGAACCCCATCAGCCGCTGGTTGTTGTCGAGCGCGTGGTCGACCCACGCTTCGACATTCTCCACTGAACCGATCTCGTTCAACATGTCGAGGACCTTGGACGGCGCACCGCCATGCAGCGGCCCCTTCAGGGCACCGACAGCGCCAGTGATCGCGGAACAGAGATCGGATTCGGTCGATGCAATGACGCGGGCGGTAAAGGTGGATGCATTCAGACCGTGGTCAGCGAGCAGAATCAGGTAGGTCTCGAGCGGTTTCCAGTGCTTCTCGTCTGGCTCGGTTCCGAATAGCTGGTAGAGGTAGTTCTGCGCGGTGTTGAGATCCATGCGCGCCTTGATCGGCTCCTTGCCCTGTCGAAGGCGGAAGAATGCGGCGAGGATGACAGGAAAACTTGCCGCCAGCGCAATGGCTTCATCGCGATCGGGTGTGCCCCCGAACCGATCCGGCTGCACCGCGCCAAGCAGCGACACCCCGGTCCGCAGTGCGTCCATCGGCTCGGCATCGGCCGGTAGCACGCGGATGCCGTCGATCACGGCCTGCGGCAGGAAGCGATTCTCGGCGAGTTGAATGTTGAACTCCTTCAGCTCGTGCTCGTTCGGGAGATGTCCGAACCAGAGCAGATAGGCGACCTCTTCGAACGTGGTCTTGCCAGCCAGCTCGTGGATGTCGTAGCCCCGGTAAACGAGGCGGCCTTCTTCGCCGAACACATGACTCAGCGCCGTGGATGCGGCAATGATGCCTTCGAGTCCGTTTGGCTTGGGATGTTCTGTAAGGGTTGCAGTCGCGGAATCTGACATGGAACAGGTCCTCCTCAACGTCGAGTGTGAGCTCGTTAGGTCATGCCGTGATGGAACAGTCGGTTCATGGTGGTGTTAGGAAAGACGACGGTTCGAAAACATGCCGGTCACACCAGCCAGCGATGCTTCATCGCACCTCTCCGGAAGGAGGAACCAAAACGACTCTCGGAGCGCGTCCGGAACCGTGCGGCCAGCGGCAAACGGTCTGAGCTTGCTGAATGAACCACGTCGGTGATACTGATCTGTTGCATCTCTTGCCTAAACGATGCGGACGATCGTCATGCATGGAGCCTAAATGATACGATCGGGAATATCATCCGCGGCAACTCCGATGTGTCTGTGAATCCTAGCACGATACGCGTCGGTAGTAGGTGGAATTCCATCTTTTTCGCCAAATCGGGGGGTCCGAACCAGACGAAGCGTGCTTGACGCCAGACGAATGTTGTCTGACGCCGCTCGCGCCCTCCCACCACGTATCGTCTTTCAGGGAGCCGTGTCCAGATGAACGATCGAGGTGGGACAGCGGGACATTCGGTCGTTATCGGCACCACTCGATGAATCTTAAAGCGGTGACAACTTGACACACCCGCATGGTCTTGGTACAGTACGTACACCTCAGCCTTCCCTTCTGAGGCGACCAGTAGCGGTCGTGGAGCTCCATCCCTCTGCGGCCGCATGCTGGTATTTTTGTGCCCGTTGTTGTCTGCCACATCTTCACTGCTTCTCTGGCACCAAGTTCAATGGGATCGTCCAGCCTTGGCCACCACATGAGTGACACTTCCGATACCCCGATCACCTCCGTCTCACACTCGACCGATCCCGTTCGGGCCATCTTCGACAACCAGACAGCATGGCTTTTCAGACTCGCGACCGGTTCGATCCACCCCCCCGCTTCATCGACCCGACTTTGGCATCGAGACCACCTGCAGGCCGCACGCACGGGCCGTACAGGTGTCATTCTGTCGACTCCATCGCAGGAAAATTCCAACCCGAAGGCACTCGATCAGGCGCTCGATTGGCTCGATTCCAGTGGGTGTGGCGATGTATTGATCTGGTCGGCGCAACCCGATCTCGCACTGGATCGTCAGTTGCAGGCGCGTGGTGCACGCGATTCGTTCGCACCGCACTGGATGTGGAGAGACCTTGAGCGTCGGCTGCCGCCGTTCACGCCTCCGGAAAATATCGACCTCTCGGTCGCCACCGCCGCCGATCTGACGGATCTGCTCGCCAACCGCAGCGTGCCCTATGTGCAGTCGGATCAGCTTCGAGAGATGCTTCGGCTGACCTCGCAGTGCGCACCCGAGCCACTGGTCTGGATTATCGTCGCGCGGGAAACGCACCGCTTGCGACGGTCGACGGTGCTCGGCCTGACGGTCGTCAATCTGCTCTCGGCTGGTGACGACAAGATTGCCGGACTGTTCAATCTGGGGGTCGACTCGAAGGCCCGCCAGCGTGGTATCGGCACCGCCCTCACGCTTGCCGCTCTCGCTCTCGCGCGGGATCACGGTGCGCTTGGGATGGGCCTGAACGCCACCCCGGACGGAGAGCGCGTGTATTGGAAACTCGGATTTCACACCATCGGTCACGGTCAAACCTGGTTCCTGCCATCCGTCGGCCTCCGTCATCGACCTCCGGCCGACCTCGTCGAACAGGCGGAGGCACTCGCGTCAGGCGCGACTGTCGGGATCGATCCTGCGATCGCTCGGGTCAGGGCCATGCCAAACGGCGAGACGCCCATTACCTTCGCCGCACGTTACGGGCATCAGGAAGCCGCCAGGTGGCTTATCCATCACGGCGCCAAAGCGGATATTCTCTCCCTCTGGAAGCTCGGATTGCGCGACGAGTCGATTGCGTTGATGGCCGATCGAGCGTATCTCGCTCGGGTGGCCGGATTCCACGCCACCACGCCGCTGCATGACGCGGTCGATCTCGGCGATCTCGAGCTGGTTGAACAGTTGCTCCGGGCCGGAGCCGATCTCTCGGCACGCGATGGACACGACCACGCGACACCGCTCGACTGGGCTCGCGTCCTCCATCGATCCGAGATCGAGGCTCTGCTCACGGTACATGACCCGAACCTGCAGGATCGCTGACGGCCTGAAGGAGCAGGAGCGCAGGAGCGATAGCAGGCTGAAGCTGCAGGGCGCTACTCGGTTTCTGGAACCGGCGACTCCTGCAGGCGCTCACGCAACCACACCGCGAACGCATCGGTTGCCGCCTCCAGTGTCCCTTCGCGCTCCGCAATGGCGATGAGTTGAACCGCTATGTCGGTATTCTTCGCGTCCAGCAGCTGTCTGTTGATCGCTAAAAAGGTAATCAGCGACACGTACGCCGTGCGTTTGTTGCCGTCGAGAAATGGCTGGTTCTGGGAAATGCCGACTGCCAGCAACGCAGCTTGCAGGGCAAGGTCCGCCTCACCGTAATAGGCGGCCGTTTGCGCTTTCATGACCGCGGATTCGAGAAGGGCTTCAGAGCGGAGTGGAGCAACGGCCCATCCCATCGCATCCATCACCTGAGTATGAATCTCGATAACTTCCGCGACTGTCAGATACGCAACCATCTCTCCACTTTCTCGTAACGACGTCTCTCATCAATAACGATTAGCGATCTGCCAGATATTCCAGCGCGTCTCGATGATCGCGAAGGATATCGCTGACAATCGCCTGCAACTCCGGGCGCAACACTGCCCGCTTTTCCAGTTTGGTCAATGCAACCGCCACTTCATCGCCCTCGCTAAGTTGATATCGCTCCATCTCTTCTCTCGGGATGGTCACGACAAAACTGTTTCCCTGCTTTCGCACCTTGGCTTCGATCATCGCACTATCTCCTCGTTGGGACTGCAATCGGCCTGTATATACACCTATTACCGTATATACCATGCATACGGTGATAATAATGATACGCCATGAGCCAGTAGAGCGGTTCAAGCGATTCAAGGGATCAGCCTGGGATCGCGAATGGCGTTGTCCGAACCGGCCATCAGGGACCTGCTTCAGCGTCGACCTTCTATAGAACTCGAACGCATGCTGATTTGAACGCCCCCTGCGGTGGGCATCTCCGCCTCGGCGAAGATTGCAGGGATGCGGAACGACCTTGGTTTGGATGCCCTCCGGCCTCCGGCACTCCCGACGGGTCAGACCGAGTATCCGAATATGCGACGCGCGATCCATGTCCGATACGGCCCCGCGAACCTACTTCGCCGATCCGTCCGCCGTCGGGCACACCGACCCGAATGACACGTATCCGCGTGCACCTAAAACCACCTGGCGGGCCGATGAACGAGCACATACACCGTGAGAATGTTCGATCCGGAACCGATCGACACGTCTCCTTCGTGGAGTCCGACTGCTCCCCTCCGCAGCTGGCATCAGACGATGGTCTTGCCTGCCTGCACCTGTCGTTCGTGTCGTTCCGAACCCTCAACAGCGATATCGACATCGGTATGCGAGGCGAGAGGAACGGTCGCCCCGTCGTCGACGCTGGCGGGTTGTGTCGAACGTTCGGTGCGACCTTTCGCCAGGGGTCCGATCGTCGAGGTGAGCCGGTAGGCATCCTCCAGCAATCGTCTCACCACCGGCAGATCGTGCACGATCGACTCCAGACCCGACCGCATCTGGGCGATCTGGAGCGCGGACGGATTTCCGCCTCGCACGGCGGGATAGACATCGCGGGTCAGCACCTCTCGCAGCCTGACGATGAACGTCTCGATCTTGCTGGCCGTCTCCGGTTCCAGGATGAAGCGGTTCTGGTTGAAGACGTTGCCGAAGGCGAATGCGCACTCCCCGACATCGCTCCAGTTGTTCCAGACCAGCGTTTCCTGCAACATCTCCGGGGGGAGCATGAGGGATTCGCCCGGCAGCAGCATCGGGTTCACGACGGCCGACATCGCCACCTCGACCCGCGCCAGATGGCCGTAGAAATTGGCGAGCGCCTCGCCCCTGCGCTCGCCATAGGTACCCATCGTTAGCCGCATCGTGGCGAGTTCCTGCTCCAGCCGTTCGATCTCGCGCTGACGCCGTTCGTCCTGATCTCGGAGGGCGCGATCGACCTCCTCGGGAACCTGCTGCGCTTTCGTCAGCGCGGATTCCATCCGCACGAGACGCGCATCGAATTCACGGGTAAGCCCGCTGGCATGCCGCAACTCTCCGTGCAATTCCTCGCGCAGATCCCGCAACGCCGAGTCATCGACGGCAACCGCAACCGACGACCGGGACGAAGGTGACGGCGAAAACCGGTTTTCGTCGCGGCGCATTGTGCCGGATTCCAGCTTGACACCTGGTTCGCTGCCATCGATGGCACGGGCACTCGCCGGACGACTGACCAGTGCCGTCACCGAATCCTTCAGTTGCTTCGGCGCCGTCAGCCACTCGCGGACGTTTTCCTGACCCGCCTCCCGAACGAAGAAATAGCCGATACTCGCCAGCAGGGCGATCACGATCAACATCACCAATATGACCAACACGGTATCCATCGTTCGCGTCCATTCAACATCAAGGCGAGGCATCGACGATCGGCACATGTTCCAGTCGCTGACAACGTCACTGACAACGTCACTGACAACCTGCTGTTCCCATGATACCGACTAGATACCCGGTGCGTCGTTCGATAAGCGACGAAGCGGTCCCGGATCTTCGACGTGTCCGGAGAATCCCCTGCTCGGTTCGCTTGAGGTGGCCAATCGCCTTCGCTGGCGGTGATCCGACGACCTTGAATGTGAATGCTGGTTGATCGGTCGCGGCATGGCGCTATGGCATGACGATTCCGCGTGGTGGCGGGTTGGCGAGGAGGGTCTGCAGATGGTGCATGCACGACACACAGACTAGGCGCGAACGACCGTGCCCTCCCACGGGGAAGCGCGCACCGCACGATCGACGAGGCGAGCACGCGAACCGCCGCCAACGTTGATCTCCCATCCGCCCGGTCAGCCCGGCGACCAGGCGATCACATGGCCGGATCGCCACGTATCGGCTCCGAGCGCAGGACATCCGCCTGTCCCCGGCGTGACTGCGCAGCCGATACCAATCACCACGGAGCTACTCCGACGTTTCGGTGCGGACGCGCGCTCTGCTTCCTGAACCTCGATCTCGCCACACACCTGAGCCGACGTGTCCGGGTACGCTCGCAATCTCCTGATCCGGAAGAATCAGCGTCCGGCGACCTCGATCTCCCGAGCCGGCTCAATCACCTCCCGCCCGAGCATGGCGAGAAGAGTGGGATCCGTCAGGGTCGGCATCTTGAGGATCGCCTGGTCGATGCCCAGCGCGGCCTGCTGCTGGAGCGTGTCCAGCAACGCCGCCGTAGTCTGTCCCTCTGACGACCCGTCGAACGCTGGCGGCGCGATCGTCAGCGTCGTCTTCTCGATCTCGGCGTAATCACGACCGACCTCATCGCAGCGCCGCTTGAGTACATCCAGCTTGTGCGGAAGTTCCGGCCCCCCGAACAGGTTGCAGGCGTCGCCATACTTTGCGACGAGCCGCAACGTCTTCTGCTCGCCGCCGCCGCCGATCAGAATAGGCGGGTGAGGGGTGGAAACGGCTGCCGGCTGATTGAGGGTCTCTTCGAGCTGATAGTGCGTGCCCGAATATGGCTTGACCTCACCCGACCACATCTGCAGAACGATCTGCAGCGCTTCTTCCAACCGCTCGAACCGCTCGCCAAGCGGGGGATAGGGCACACCAAGACCCAGATGCTCCTGCTCGAACCAGGCGGCTCCAATCCCGAGATAGGCACGCCCACCGGAGAGAACATCGAGCGTGGTGACGGTTTTCGCAAGCAACCCCGGATACCGGTAGGTGACGCCGGTTACCAATGTGCCGAGCTTCAGGTGTTCCGAGATACCGGCGGCAAACCCCAAAGTGGTGTACGCCTCCACCATCGGATCCTCGGGCGGACCACCGTTCTGGATCTGGAAAAAGTGATCCATCACCCACAGTGAGGAGAATCCGGCGGCGTCGGCTTCCCTGACGATCGCCGAGACCGTCGACGCGATCCGCGACGATCCGCCCGGGTATTTGAAACGGGATAACTGCAAACCTACGTTCATCGACATTCCTGTTCATGGTATGGAAGATGGGGTCATTCGATGCGCGAAAGATTCGTCGTGTCTCGAATCTTACGTACGTTTGGTTAGCGCGTCAACGGATAGTGGGCACGGCGGGCACGGCGGGCACACTGCGGGTGTTCCTGGCCGGAAACATCATCCTGCTGACTTGTGCGATGCCAACGGCTCGAGTGATGCGTTGACCTGACCATCCTCCCGCCGGAGCGCCATCAGTCCCAGCCCTGCCGCGACGAGCGCCGCGACACCACCGACCAGCAGCGCCCAGCGCGGACCAGCGTGTTCCCCGAGTGTCCCCATCAGGGGGCCACCGATCGGGGTTGTGCCGAGAAACGCCACCGACCACAGCGCCATTACGCGTCCCTGCATCTCCGGTGCGCTCTCGAGTTGGAGGGTGACGTTGCCCAATGAGGTGAAATTGATGGAAAAGAACCCCACGATCACGAATGCCAGCATCGCGACGACCAGCGATGGAGCGATCGCCGCAAATACGACCGAAGCTCCGAAGAGCGCGGCGGAGATGACCAGCATGCGGGCGGTGCTTTGTCTTCGGCTCGCGGTGTAGAGGCCGCCGACCACCGCTCCAACCCCCATTGCCGCCGTCAGGGCAGCGTAGCCACTTGCTCCCGTCTTGAAGGTAAATTCCGAGAACAGCGGAAGAACCACCGAGAACTCGTAGGTGAATGTGCCGATGATCGCCATCATCAGGAGCGTATTGCGCAGGATCGGTGTCGACCACACGTAGCGCAGGCCATCGGCAAGCTGACCTTTCGCCCGCACGACCCGGGCAGCCGGTTTGAGTTCGCTGGCTCGCATCATCATCAGCGTCAGGATGACGGCCCCGTAGGAGAACCCGTCGACGAGAAAGCAGGCTCCCAGCCCGACCGTCGCCACCATCACTCCCGCGATCGCCGGCCCGATGACGCGCGCCAGATTCATCTCCGTCGAGTTCAGCGAGACCGCATTCGTGAGCCGATCGCTGCCGACCATCTCCCGCACGAACGTCTGCCGGGCAGGGTTGTCGAGAACCTTGACGAAACCGAGCAGGACCGCCACGGCAAAGACCATCCAGAGCTGAATCTGGCCGCCGATCACGAGCGCACCGATCACCAGACTGGTCAGCGCCGAGATGCATTGGGTCGCGTACAGGATTTTTCTCTTGGGGAACCGATCGGCGATTACCCCGCCCCACGCACCGAAGATGAGAATCGGCAGGGTTTGAAAGGCAATGACCAGCCCGAGTGCTGTGCCTGATCCGGTCAGCTTGAGGACGAGAAGTCCCTGGGCCACGGTTTGCATCCACGTACCGCAGAGGGAAATCCCCTGGCCGATGAAGAACAGCCGATAGTTCCTGACATCGAGCGAGGCGAACGTGCGATGCGTGAAGGCGCGAAAGGGAATCATGATCGAGGTCCCGCGGTTTGGAGGTCATCTATGCCTCGCAGCCACCACGAGACTTTTTCAGTATCTATCGGATGATCTGACGTCGGGTCACGATACACGAGCGTTAACGATTCAGCAATCCGCACGCCACCTGTTGCCCGTGCGACGGAGGTTTGCTCCGATAGCCAGACCACAGGCACTTGTCGCCAATGAGGACATGTTCTGGCCGGAGGCGACGGTAAGATCGAGTAACAGGCAAGAGTTGCACTCCAGGAATTCATCGGACATCAGGCGGGGAAAGAAGGCAGATCGTGACTCAGTCGCACAACGGAATCATGCTCATCCAGGCAGCCCTCAACGGCGATCGCAGGAAGCACGAGCACCCGGCAGTTCCGATCCCGATCGATGAGCTGATTCGGGACGCGGTCGCCTGCGTCGCGGCTGGTGCCGGGGCAATTCATCTGCATCCGCACGATACCGAGGGACGTGAGCGGCTCGACGCCGAGATCGTCGACGAGGTTGTCACGCGCGTTCGCGATGCTTGTGGAGTCCCCGTGGGCGTCACCACCGGCGCCTGGATCGAGCCCGATCTCGGTCGCCGTCTCGCGATGGTCCACGCCTGGCGCGCTCCCGACTACACGTCGGTCAACCTCTCCGAGCCGGGATCGATCGAGATCATGAATGCGCTCATCGAAGCCGGTATCGGCATCGAGGCGGGAGTCTGGACCGTCGAGGACGCCGAGCATCTGGCAGCGTCGGGATTGGCTGATCGGGTCACACGCATCCTGGTCGAGCCAGGTGAAGAACAGGTTGGAGAGAGCGCCACCGCCGCACTCGTGCTGGTCGAGAATATCCACAGAACGCGTGACCGGTATTCCATCACCACTCCGCGCCTCCAGCACGGTGATGGCAAGGTCACCTGGGCGCTCCTGACCGATGCGATCCGGAGGGGAATCGACACGCGCGTCGGTCTTGAAGACACCCTCCACGAGCCGAACGGCGACCTGACCACGGGGAATGACGCGCTCGTTCGTGCAGCGGCGCGGGCAGCAGGGCAGTCGGCGGCGCGGGTGGCGATTGATCCCGTGACGTGACACCAAGCAGCGAATTCAGCCTCAGCTCTCCCTTGAGGGATTCGAAACGCGGCGAACCATGATCACGTTATCGGTGACGGTCGCCGTGATCCCCTTCGGACCGCTCGCTCCAATTGCGGAAACGGATCGCAGCGATCCAGCAGGAATCGCTGGGCGTGCACGTCCCGCTGCCAAACCTGATGTGTTCGATGTGTTCATGGAAGCCGTGACGAGAGCGGTGTCCAGAGGTTGGGCCGGAGGATATCAGCCAGTTGCCTGCCCTTCTGCGCACCGCGAATCTCCTTCGGCTTCTCTGGAAACAGGAGAAAGGGGTGCTGTTGCGGAATCGGCATGACGTCGGATCAACGTGACCGGACAGAGGTTCCGCCCGGCAGAATCCTCGATCCTCCCTCATCGCTCCGGGACTCATGGTAACGGTGCCCATCACGAGAATGATGAGCGCCGGGCGGCGCGGTTCGGCGCATGACTCCGTTGATTTGACGCTGATGCGTCAGCCCATGTGGGTGATATGGATCGGCTCGATGGCGATCACCTTTCGTTCACCTTGCGCCCCAGGCATGGTGTCGTTCCCGGTGTAGTTGCCGACAAGCGTGGCGACGAACGCAGGATCGGGATCGGTCTCCACCCTGGCTACACCACGAATCTCGAAATAGTGGCCGGGATTATCCGGATCGACGATTGAAACGGCGATCCGTGGCTCGCGCACGAGGTTGCGAAATTTATGGCGATCGGGCGAAACGACAAATCGCAGCGAGGTGCCGTCCCAAACAAACCAGACGGGGTTTGTTTGGGGCTCGCCCGCGGGTCCAATCGTCGCGATATGGGCAAGCGCCGTGGAAGCCAGGAGGTTGTTGAAACCTTCCAGAATCATCGTCTGGCTCATGCACGCGTATCTGCGGCGACAGTGTCGTTGGCCGCGTCGGCAGCCGCGTCGCCTGGCTCGATGAATTCCAGGTCGAGCTCGATCTTGACCTCGTCCCCCAACGCCAGCCGGTCCGCGCCGAGGACGGCCAGCCCGAACTCGATGCCGAATTCGCTTCACCGAGCCCGTCGCGCTGAAGCCGACGTGCCGGCGATTCAACGGCGGAAACTCCTGCGACCATTGAACTCCACGTCGAAGGTCGCGGGCCGCTTGTACCCATTGAGAGTGATGTCACCGGAAAGCTTGAGGTCGCCAGCATCGCTAGCATCGCCAGCGTCGCCGGAGATGCTAGATGTGTACGGACAATGATATTATATGATGCGAATGGACGTTTTATTTACGTAGGAGAACATGGTGAGCCTTTTGGATAGCTACCGATCAGCGGCTAAGCGGGAAACCGATAAGACCACCAAGCTTCAGAAAGATATTGCAGGTTACCACCACGACAAGGCGCGAAAGCAAGGTGAACTCGACCGCACGAAGCAAGAATCTCGGATGCGAACACTGATTAGGGATATCCAACACTTGGATGAAAAGATAGCCGGAGCCCAGAAGGACCTTGCCGCAGCCCTGAAGAAGGTAGCGGAATACAACGAGAAAATATCTAAGGCCGAGTTGAAGCTTCAGGATGAAGCTGAAAAGGCTCGCAAGAAGCTTCTTCAGGAGCAACAACGATCGCAGCGAGAGTTGAAACGCAGTATCGACGGAACGTCGTCGCAAGTTGTAAGCTTGAAATCCCGTTTAACCCAGGTCGAACGAGCTCTCTTGGATCAAGTGCATGATGCAGTCCTCAACGATCCTGTAGAGCGAAAATTCGACGTCTTCCTTTCCCATACTTATCCAGATAAGGAGATTGCCAAGGAGTTCTATAACGAGCTAAGAGCACGACGCGTAGACGTCTGGTTTGATGACGCTGAAATCATTCTCGGTCAATCACTGACGAGGCAGCTGGATAGGGGAATCGCCAACTCCAAGGTCGCGATCATCCTTGTTACAAAAGCATTCATCGATGGACGTTTCTGGACCGAAATCGAGATCGGTGCCTTTTTTGCCTCCAGAAAGCGGGTTATTCCGGTCTTGGATGGGGTCGGACGAACCGAGCTGTCTGCGTATAGTCCGATTCTGGCTGATATGGCTGGACTCGATACGAAAGAGGCTGGATTCGATCTCTTAGCAGAGCAGATCGTACAGACGCTATCAATCGAAGAACCTCGACCAACGGGTTCGCCCGCGTGATGTGTAGCATGTGAAGATATGTTAGAGAGTGGTGAGCCCACCATCCGCAGTTATCCGCGACTATACTGTACGTACAGGCAAGGAGCGGCTGAACCAGGGCAAATCACTAATATGCCTGTGTTATGCCCTTTAGATGAATGACTCCCAACGAAGCTGCTGTTTCCGGATGAATCAGGCGACCACTCTTTAGAGATCATTGACAGGGACTATCCGGTCTTCGTCATCGGTGGGGTGATTGTCGACCGCACATATTACCAAACCATAGTTGAACCAAGGATCCGCAAGCTCAAGGAGGACTTCTTCGAAGAAGAGGTAGTGCTGCACACTTCTGATATCATCTGGGGCAAGAATGGCTTTGACGTACTCAGCGATCCTGAGATTCGTCAGACATTCTATGAAGAGTTGAACGTCCTCATGCTCCTGCATGAGGACACAGTTATTGCCTGTGCAATCAAGAAGAACGACTAGCTAAAGCAAGATGAACCTCGGGCAGCTGTGATCCCTATGCCTATAGTCTAGGGATTCTTGTAGAGCGGTTTGTTCATGTTATCGGCGATGTCGATCATGGCGGGATGATCTTTGCGGAGGCGATCCAGCCGCTGATCGACTGGACGCTGGCGAACCGTGACCTCGCCGTTGCCGCGCAGAATCGTTACGATCGCGCGGTCACAGCGACAGACGATGAGGCGACCAGCTCGCCTGGCTCGTCTGGAATGGGTCGATTGGGGCTGTCCGACTGACTGACCGGCTCACGCAGCCCCGAGCACCCGGCTCGGATCCGGGTTGCCTCGTATCGCTCCTGCCTCCCGCGACCGGGTGCAATTCGATGATGGTGCGCGGCAGGACGGAACGACGGCAAGGACACACATGTGCAATCGTGCGCGATGAGGGGTATCTCTCGCGGCCTGGGTCGTTCAGGCCGCGATTTTTCATTCTCGGACCTCTTCTCAAAACAGCAACAACGCAAGGACGTGGTCCCGGCGTTGTTGCACGGGCCCGGACGGCTTATCCGCGATCGAGATGAATACGGTGTCGACAAGGAAGGCGTAGCAAGAGGGAAGAAGCGAACCACCCATCCCCGTCCTACGATTGAGATGTGACGGCGGGGCCCGAACCGGAATGACGAGGGAGGAAGAGGGAGTATGAGATGGCGCGGGTGATCGCGGGAATGAGCATGTCGTTGGACGGTTTCGTCAGCGACCGGAATGACGAGGTGGGTCTCCTCTACCCGGATATGGAGGCGATGCGGCAAACCGAGGGGTTGCAAGAGGCTATCCGGTCGACAGGGGCGGTGGTCATGGGCCGCCGCTCCTACGAGATGGGAAACGGCGACTTCACGGGATACGAATTCCAGGCGTCGATCTTCGTCCTCACGCACCGGGCACCGGAGCAGGTAGCGAAGGGCGAGAACGACAGGTTGACCTTTACCTTCGTCACCGAGGGTATCGAGCGGGTGATCGATCGGGCAAAGGCGGCTGCGGGCGACAAGGACGTAACGGTGGTCGGTGGCGCGAGCACGATCCACCAGTGCATCGAGGCCGGTTTGGTGGACGAGCTGCAGATCGACCTCCGCTCGGTCCTCCTCGGCGATGGTCTCCGGTTGTTCGATCGGTCGGGCGCCCTGCCGATCGAATTGGAATCGATCGGCGCAAGCGAGTCGCCGGGCGTGACGCACCTGCGGTATCGGGTGAAGAGATGAGGGGCACTGCGAAGCTGGGAATGGAAATGGGGTGAAGGTCGTTTGGATACTCCCAGCCAGATCCGTTGCTAGCGCGGTTTCGACCACCGCATCTGTCCGACGATCCGACCTCCGCGCCGAGCGAGAACGAGAGCGGAAGGCGATTGCGGTGGTACGCTTTGTCTGCGACACCTGCCGCCGTGCTACCCACCTGCCCAGCTGCCCCCATGGGACCAGGATCTCCACTCCCGTTGCCTTTGAAAGGCAAGGGTGACGTCTGCCTCGAGAGCGACACGCGAGAGTCACACACCGTGTCTGGCGGGAGGGGCGTTCTTCAGGGGGCCGCAACCGAACCTCGTTGATCCGCATGAACGCAGCACCTCTCCTTGCAGCCTGTTCGTGGTGTGCATGCCCCATCGCAACCGAGGAACGGCAACTGGCGAATTTCCAGCCGCAGCGTCATAGGTGCCGATGTTTCTCCACCCGTTCCAAAGGAGTCTCCACATGGCCTGGTTCGAACGGTTTCACCGTCAACCTGTCGCGGTGAGTGTCCTCGCACCGCTCGATCTCGAAAACACGCTGAAGGAAGGACATCGCGACCCCGCCTCAGCCAAAGATGCGATCGCCCGCCTGACGCGGGAACAGCAGCACCTCACGAGCCAGCAACGAGCGATCGAGCAGCAGATGAAAAAGCTCTCCCCGGTCTGTATCCGAAACATGGCGCGGTCGGGAACCGCGCTCGACTCTTACGAGTTGTCGCAAGCGATGGAAAACGCGAACGCCGCCAATCAGGACAGTGCCGTTGGCGAGCAAATCGCGACCATCGAGAGCCGACGCCGCGAGGTCGACCGGGCCCTTCTCTCCCTTCGCGAATACCAACGAGAATCTCGCAACCGCTAGCGCAGATGAGAGCAGTCATGTCCCCGCGCGCCTGCGTTGCCGTCACGCTCCCTTCGCTGGCGATGCGATTATGGCGTCATGTCCCGCGCGCCTGCGTTGCCGACGATCAACCCGTGTGGTCACCGCCGATCCGCCCATTCGCGAAGCACTTTTGACGGCACGGTCTGTATCTCGGATCGACCGGAGGTCTTTTTCGGGACGCTCAATGAGCGGTGCGGTGGGGCTGGCTTCGAGCGAAGCCAGCCCCACCGAAATACTCGATCGTGAAATTATCCGAAGACCGAACAGAGAGGGAGGGAACATCGTGGAATCGTTACGTTCTACGAGTCTCACTGCCGAAGCCGCCGAACGTGTCGGCGCCGGCCGCTACGAACGCACCGAGGATCGGGTGACCGACCGCAACGGCAGCCGTCCGCGGCTGGTCACCACCCAGGCCGGCGATGTCGGACTACGGATCCCAAAGCTCCGCAGGGGATCGTTCTTCCCCGTCATCCTGGAGCCCCGCCGCCGCATCGACCAGGCGCTCTACGCGGTCGTCATGGAGGCCTACGTCCAAGGCATCTCGACCCGCTCGGTCGACGACCTGGTCGAAGCGATGGGCATCGACTCGGGCATCTCCAAGTCCGAGGTCTCCCGGATCTGCGCCGGCCTGGATGAGACCGTCGGCGCGTTCCGCACCCGCGTGCTGGATCACGTCGCGTTCCCCTACGTCTACCTTGACGCGACCTACCTCCATGTCCGCAACACCAGCCAGCAGGTCACCTCGATGGCCGTGGTGGTCGCCACCGGTGTCACCGCGACCGGACAGCGGGAGATCCTCGGCCTCGATGTCGGCGACAGCGAGGCCGAGGTCTTCTGGCGTGGGTTCATGACCAGCCTGAAACAGCGTGGGCTGGGCGGAGTGAAGCTGGTGATCTCTGACCAGCACGCGGGACTCGTCAAGGCGCTGCGGCGCTGCTTCCAGGGCGTGGCGCACCAGCGCTGCCGGGTCCACTACGCCCGCAACCTGCTCGCCCACGTCCCCAGGGCCCGGACCGACTACGTCGCTGCCGCGTTCCGCACGATCTTCGCCCAGACCAAGCCCGCCGACGTCCACGCCGCCTGGGACAAGACCCGTGACGAGTTCGTCGCCCGATTCCCCAAGCTGGGCCCGCTGATGGATGACGCGAAGACCGAGGTCCTGGCGTTCACCGCGTTCCCACGCGCGCACTGGCGCAAGATCTGGTCGACCAATCCGCTCGAACGAGTCAACAAGGAGATCAAGCGCCGCACCCGGGTGGTGGGGATCTTTCCCAACAACGCCGCGGTCATCCGCCTGGTCGGAGCCGTGCTCCTCGACATGCACGACGAGTGGATCGCCGGCGATCGTCGCTACCTCTCCGAAGGCTCCATGGCCAAGTTCTACAACCTCAGCGATAATGAAGACCTCGACGCGATCGACAGCGCCGAGTAGGCACCGAGGATCACCTCAAACCCCACCACCCCGCGGGACTCTGCCGAACGGTCCCTCTAGGCGGGAAAGTGCAGGCTGCCCATGTTGGTCTCGGCGCGCATAGAGTCCATCATCGGCTAGCAAAGAACGAAGGCGGAGCGGGGTCCATCAATGCCCCGGCCGGGACATGATCACTATCCGAAAGGAGATCGTCATGACAGAGATCGGAACGGATTGGCGGGTGGTCGATGGCGTTGCGACGGCATGGTTCGACACGCCTTCGCTGATCGAGGGGGCTGCGCTGGCCGGACGCATCGTGGAGCTGTCGGCCGAGATCGTGGTCGACCTGCGCGCGACAGGCATGCGGGTGCGCCTCGACTCAGACGAGCACGCCGAGGCGGTGTCGGCGGCCGCGCGGGATCTCGGGCTGGCCGCGAACCCTGCCGTGCTGCAGCACCTGAGCGTCGTGTTCGAATCCGCGAACCCGTCTGTGGTGAGGCGGTTCTGGCAGCGCGTACTCGACTACGCGCCTGGGGAGGACGGCGGTTTGGCGGATCCGTTGCGGCGCGACCCCGCGATACGGATCCGGCAGTCGACCGAGCCACGGCCGTTGCGAAAC